>OCQB01001025.1_pt1 | contig 24992 bp, 27 predicted proteins | sample 1538631 | NCBI WGS metagenome assembly OCQB01 (sample SAMN04571713, study PRJEB22368) | human gut metagenome | biome: human gut; material: stool | host: Homo sapiens | place: Luxembourg | collected 2012-10-19
ATCGAAGGTAAGCAAGCTAGACGGTTCATGTACATGAACCGAACGCAGCACCTCCAGCGCCCTTCGGTGCTGGAGCAACAACCCGAGTGCCGAAGGCCGATGACCGGAAATGCTCCGCGCAAAAGCCGCAAGGCCGGAGTAGCAAGTGACGTGATTGGATATCCAATCACGTCACTTGCTACTCCAGTGCCGATTTCATGGTTTCTCTGCGGTGTCCTGCATGGCGTGATTTCGTTCATGCCCCGTCCTTTCCGTCGATGCGTTTGGCGGGGTAGCCGTCCCCGTCCGCTCCAATCGTCCGTCGATTCAGCGCGCGCCGGTCTGGACACTCGGGGCTTGGGGAACGAAAAAGCCCCGCGAAAGAATCGCGGGGCCTGCTTCGCCGCCTGCTAGTCCAGCAGCAGTGCTTCCAGCTCGTCGGCCAGCCCGTCCACGTCCCAGCTGCGCACCGCGCCGCACGTCCAGGACGCCCCATCGATTCCGACGTGCATTCCGAACAGCGGCAGGTCGTCCGCCGTCCTCCACACGTCCACCGAATCGGTGGTCTGGCGCTCACCCGTCTTCATGCACGCGTCTATCGCGTCCAGCAGCTCCCTGGCCGTCCTGCGCGGCAGGGACAGCGACAGGCGCGCGGAATCGATGATGGTTAGCAGCACGCCGCCGTCCTCGGCGTCCTCGACCTCGATCTGCAAATCGGCGTGACGGATTTCCATGGTGGCCTCCCTAAGTTGTTGTGTTCGCGTTTGTGGCAACGTTTAGCGTCAGTCGAACAACGGCACATCCACGAGGCTGTTGGACGCGCTTCCATGGCCTGCCACGTTGCGCGCGTCCATCCGGCAGGCCATGCACCGCTCGGCCGGCAGGGAGCCGTCCAGGTGCCCTCTCGCGGCCGCCACGTCGAAATCCCCGGTCCACCAGACCTCGCCCCAGCCCCTGACCTCCACCAGGTGCGGCGAGACGGACTCCAGCGATCTTCTGGCCGCGTCCGCCACTACGGACCGGCTCAGGTCCACGCGCGGAGCTCCCTTGCCGCCGGGCACCCTCTCCGGATCGAACTCAAACTCGAAGCCCACCAGCTGCGAACGGCCGCGTCCGACGGCCACTTTTGCGAACTTGCGATGCACTTTTAAGTTCATCAGAGGCTTCAGCTCATCCTCAATCGGCTTGATAACCCTGCTGTTTATGTGCGAAATTCGATATGAATCTGGGATATCGAGCAAACGGCGAAATTCCGCCAAACTGACCTTCCATACTCCCGTCTGCCTGAACTGCTTCAGCCTTCGATAAGTCTCTTTTGCGTAGCTTGATTTCAGATCAGCAAATTCAGCCAATTCGAAGCGCGTGAATTGGCTGGTCAGGTCGTTGAGCAGGAACGAAAAACGTGGATTAACGGCAACCAGCAGTTTCGCGGTCTTCCAGTCGGTCTCGAAGCCGGAAAACAGCGTGAACTGCACCGTCCTGCTGTCATCCTGGAACCGGAACCGACAGGCGAGCAACCGGTCGTTGACCTCAACGATTCGTGCCGCCAGCTCCTTGTCGGTGAGGTTCTTCTTGATATGAGCCAGTTGGCGTAGCTCCTCGAAAGTGAATACAACCTCGTCTGTGCCTTGATCGCGTACTCTCGACGCAATCGCCATGAGCAGGTCAAGATCAAGCGCCGTGAAGCGGCGTAATGCCTGGGCATTGAACTGGTTCGAATATCTGACGATCTCGTTGGACATGGTTCCACCGTACCACAAAAAGAAACATAAATAAATTTTGTGTCCTCAATCTCCCTTTTTGTGTCCTCAATAATTCCCTTTTTGTGTCCTCAATCTCCCAAAAAGTTGTCTTTAATGTCTCGATTCCCCTACTGCCAACTGCTTTCCCGGGAGTCTAAAAGATATTAAAAGATTCTTATAAAAGGGCGCTACACGCCTGGAACAGCAACGAAAGGGAAGAAACACCACCCTATTTGTGCACTGTCCAAGTAGGCATAAAACCAAGTCAGATAGTTCAGCCCAGCAAAGCGTCGGCTGAACCCAGCCCGCCGCCCCGCCTACCTTCTTGCATGCCTTGCCCTCACACCTCCTATGCGGACGAGCTCTCCCCGCTCACGGACGCGAGCATCCGCGACAACGCGACGATGCTGCTCAAGGAGCTCAAGACGAAGGGCACTGGAAGATGACATTCCAAAAAAAGGAAGAGCCCCTTCCCATTCGTGGAAGAAGGCATCACCCCGAACGATCATCCACCCTCATGCGTTTTCCTATGCGCTCATATGGATATGTCCATGGACACCCACATGGACACGTCCATAGACATCCACATGGATATGTCCATGGACATCCACATGGAGATGCCCATCAAATCGAAGGTAAGCGAGATAGCCCGCCTGCGCGGGGGAAGGAGCGACCGATGAGCGATTTCAGCGAACGCGACAGGGAGCTGTTGGCGATGTTCGGCATGGGCGAGGATCAGGTCAGGGACGACGTGGAGCGCATGGAGTCCGAGACCGCGGGCCACGGCATAACCGGACCCGTCCACTACGCGCTGCACATGCTCCCCGAGCACGGCGAGGAGATGGTCAGCATGACCGTCAAGCTGCCCAAGAGTCAGCTGGAGAAGGTCACGGAGACCGCCAGGCGCTACCACATCAGCCGCAGCGAGTACGTGCGCCGGCAGCTCGCCGGAGCCGTCTGACCGCCGCCGCGCGAAGACGGAACACCCGTGTGCCATCATTCGTGGCACACGGGTGTTCCCATAGGTGACACCGCGGTGTCACCATGCCGTGCGAGCGGTCTGGAGGCGCAGCCGACCATGGGGTCTGGGTCTCCCGAGCAAGCCGATTCGCGGTGCGAATCGAGTGAACGTATATACGTTCACGTCACTTGCTACTCCAGCAGCGCCTCCAACCCGTCGGCCAGACCGTCCACGTCCCAGCTGCGCACCGCGCCGCACGTCCAGGACGCCCCATCGATGCCGACGTGCATTCCGAACAGCGGCAGGTCGTCCGCCGTCCTCCACACGTCCACCGAATCGGTGGTCTGGCGCTCACCCGTCTTCATGCACGCGTCTATCGCGTCCAGCAGCTCCCTGGCCGTCCTGCGCGGCAGGGACAGCGACAGGCGCGCGGAATCGATGATGGTTAGCAGCACGCCGCCGTCCTCGGCGTCCTCGACCTCGATCTGCAAATCGGCGTGACGGATTTCCATGGTGGCCTCCCTAAGTTGTTGTGTTCGCGTTTGGGGCAACGTTTAGCGTCAGTCGAACAGTGGCATCTCGCCGGGCAGATGCTTCGATTTCTCCGCCGCCTCTGCCTCGCGCTCCTTGCGAGCCCTGTAGCAGCGTTGACGCACGGCACCCTGGCTCATGTTGAAATGCTCGGCGGTCTGCGGCCATGTATGGCCCTCGTCATCGTGATATGAGCGGACTGCTTCGCGCATAGCGGCTTGTTCATCAATCCAATCCTCGCGCTTCATTGCCACCCAGCTCTGAATGGTGCGCGTGGAGACGCCGTATGCTTCAGCTAATTCACGTGCAGACACCGGGCGCTTCTTCCTCAAAGTCGTCCTTACCATTCCAGTGCCTCCTTCATGACCTGCTGATATTTGTTCTCACCATGTTTGTGTCCTCGTGCGGATTGCATGGCGACGAATGTGGCGGCGTTGGCCACCGCGCCGTCCCTCCACATTCGCGAGCGGGTGGTTATCCACTTGTGGATGCTCTTGGCGATGTCGTTGACCTCGCGCATCGGCAGCGGATCCGCGAAGAGCGTCGCGTTGAGTTCGTGGCATGTGCGGCGCACGTACTCGCGCAGCAGATCGTTGCTCGCCGTCGAACGGTCGGGCAGGCTGCGTACGTACCGGTAAGCGAGCGTGCGCGCCTCGTCGAAGAGCGTGCAGTTGCGTCCCAGCCCCTGCGTGCGGGCGCGCTTGGTGCGCTTCCAGCTGACGGGCGGCATGTCCCCGTGTTCCTGGAGCGACTGCACGAGCTGTTCCAGGTCGTAGGTGTCCCACTCGATGATGTCCGACGCCCACGCCGGATGCTCGGGGTTCTTCATCAGAAGTCCCGAATAGCCCTCGTCTCCGTCGCAGGAGCGGCGCAGTCCCTCCGTGGTGGCGTGCAGGAGCTTCAACGGCTTGAGACGCGCCAGATCGGTTCTGGGCACCGGAAAGGTGAGCACCCAGCCCGCGTGAGCGTGCCCGTTGTCGGGGTTCTCCGCGATCCAGTTCGGCCGCATGCCCTCGTGCTCCCACAGGGCGATGGCCCGCGCCTCCTCGTCGTCGATGTCCACCACGATCGTGTTCACCAGTGCGGCGGGGTTCGTCTCCACGTGCTTGCATTTGAGCGCGTCGGCGCGGCTCCTGCGGTGCAGCTGGGAGTAGTCGTCGTCGCAGCACAGCGGGCGTTCGGGCAGCCACCAGCCTTCGAACGTGCGCGACAGCTCAAGCGTCGGCTGCGAATACTCTTCAGACATAGCTACAGCATACATCGTATTTGTACAGTGAACAAATACGCGGGAACCAAGTCAGATAGTTCAGCCCAGCAAAGCGTCGGCTGAACCCAGCCCACCGCCCCGGCTTCCTGTGCGCTCAGATGGACATCTCCATGGACATCTCCATGGACACCCTATGGATACCTCGATGGACATCTCCATGGACATCCACATGGAGATGCCCATCAAATCGAAGGTAAGCAAGCTAGACGGTTCATGTACATGAACCGAACGCAGCACCTCCCGCGCCCGTCGGCGCAGGAGCAACAACCCGAGTGCCGAAGGCCGATGGAGGAGGAGAAAGAATAATGCGTAAAAGAAGCAGCAAAGGCGGCGGCGCGCAGCGCTCCATCCAAGTGCATCTCATGGTGAACGAAGAGGAAGCCGCGATGATCCGCGCCGCCGCGAGGAAACGGAACCAGACGGTATCCCTCACCATCATCGAAGCGGTAAAGCTGTTGGAGGGAAGCCTGTACGTCGAGGAGGAGGAACATGATTCGCCCACCGTCCAGGCGCTCAGGGAGATCGAATACCAGCTGCGCCGCATCGGCCGCAACGTCAACCAGATCGCGCACAACGCGAACAGGGAGATGAACGCGACCATCGAGGACGAGGCATCGGCGTCCTACGCCGTCCGGCAATGCCGGGAGCTGATAGACCATCTCGATGCCGTCATCGGGCAGTCCGGGGGAGTGCCTGATGACGCGAACCGGTCAGAGGAGGGTCAGGCTTTGCGGACGGTCCGCTTGTAGTCCTTGGATTTCTTCGATGAACCGGGAGAACGTCATGGTTTCTCCCTGGATCAGGTCGTCATAGGATTCCTTGACTACCTTGGGCATGACCAGGTGGATGTGCAGTTCATCGAGTTGGGCGAGCTTGGGATGGGTCACGTCGCCGGGAGTCAGGGTGAACAGGTGTTTGTCCCTGATCCGGTTGGCTTCGTCGGCGACCTGGCGGAAACGATCCTTGATGGAGGTTTTCGAGGCGAGCATACGCAGCTGTTCCTCGGGGAACGCCGGATCCTCGTAGGCGGCTTGCGAGGGAAACAGGAAATCGGGTTTCTTTCCGTTTTCCGTCTTGGCCTGCGCCTCGTATTCGATGCCGCGCGCGTCGAGGATGTGGGCGATGTGGATTTCGAGGACCTTGCCTGCGCGGCTCATGCGCCGGTTGCGCACGGAGGTGTAGAACGAAGTGAACGAGTCAACGTCGATGACGCCATCCGATACGAATGGCGCGGCATCGTAGTCGTGTTGGATGACCGCCCGCTCATAGAGTTTGAACAGCAGGTAGCTGCGGTCGTAGTATTCGATCACCACGTCGTCAGGGTCATCGTGCGTGGGGTCCACGTCCGTCAAGGAGGATTGGGAGAAGGCCGCGAACTCCTCGTTGCTGGGGAACCTGTATCCCCATCTGCCGATCATCTCGGGGAGATACGTGTCATCCCGCACTTCGACGCTGATGCCGAGAGCTTCGAAGATCTGCGCGCCGAAGGCATCCAGCTCACGTTCCGTATTGTCGTGGAAGCGGAACGCGCCCTCCTGTTCGTCGTCGATGCCGAAGAGCCATTTGGCTTGGGCTTCGGCCGTGCTGTCATGCTGTGCGATGATGATCAGCAGGCGATTGTCCCTGAGCATACCGAAGCACATGAGGTCGCCGGGGCGGGCCATGCGGATTGGCTCGCAGTCCTTGTAGTAGAGACGCCATTCGGCGCTGCGGTTCGGGTTGTTGCGCCGCGCGTCGTACCATGTGGTTTCGAGGTCGGCGACCGCCGGCGCGTCATCGTCGCTCAGGTACATGAGCGCGGTGGGTATGCCGTGCCCTTGTGAGGCTCTACGATCCTCGCCGGTGCCGAGCAGTCTTCTGAGCGCGTCGTTGCCGCCGAACTCGTGCTGGTTGCTGCTGTTGGCGTCGATATCGACGGCCGACAGTTTCTTGGCCGCGACCGGGCCGATGTAGTCGCCGATTCTTCCGTAATCGCTCATAATCCATGAGCATAGACCAATCGGACAGGAAACGCCTCGGGCGAATCAGTCGGACAGGTAGGGTTTCATCGCCTCGCCTATGGCTCGGATGACCGGCACTGCGACCGAGTTGCCGAACTGCCGGTATGCCTGCGTGTCTGATACCGGGATACTGAACGAATCCGGGTAGCCCATCAGTCGCGCGCATTCGCGCGGGGTTAGCCTTCGAGGGTTCTTTCCCTCGCCGCGTGAGACCAGTATCTCGCTGCCGTCCTTTCCGTACCGCGCGCTCAACGTGCGCGTGTGGTCGGTGGCGGCATCGACCATGCCATATCCGAAACCGTTGCCTGCGGCCTCGTGCTTCTTCTTGTAGTTCTGGAGGTACGTCCACAGCTTGTCGCTCAGAACATACTTGTCGGGAACCTGGGAGGCGGGCAGGAGGATGCTGCCGACGTTGCCGTGCGCGATGGGCTTCACGTCATCGAACGTGAACCCGTTCTCCTCGCGGAAGCCCACGATGTACGTGCGTTCCCTGTGCTGGGGGACGAAGCCCGCCGCGTCGATCAGCTTGTAGGTGACGTGGTATCCAAGGTCTTCGGTCAGCACGGAATATATCGTCTTGAACGTGCGCCCACGGTCGTGCGAGAGCAGGTTCTTCACGTTCTCCAGGAGGAACGCCTTCGGCTGCTTCGCCTTGATGATTCTCGCCACGTCGAAGAACAGTGTGCCTTGGGTCTTGTCCTCGAAGCCGGTGGGACGGCCCATGCTCTGTTTCTTGGAGACGCCGGCGATGGAGAACGGCTGGCACGGGAATCCCGCGAGCAGCAGGTCGATGTCGGGAACGTCATGCTCGTCGACCTTGGTGATGTCGCCGGCCACGGGATTCTCGTCGTGCCAGTTCGCCTCATAGGTCTGCACGCTGTACTTGTTCCACTCGGACGAATACACCACGTGCGCGGCATCGCCCAGCGCCTGCACCATTCCCATGCGGATGCCGCCGATGCCGGCGAACAAATCCGCTATCCTGATCTCACTCATACGGTTCCTCCGATTCCCGAGAAACCCAGGATAGCACATGAGAAGGGCGCGGCCCGACACCCCGCGAAATCATCGGCTGCGTAGACGCCATGGTTCGTCGTATCGGCGTCAATGTGAACCAGATCACGCACAACGTGAACCGCGAGATGCACGCCAGCGAACGCGACGAGGCAACGGCCGCGCACACGGTGCGGCAGCGCCGGAAACTTATAGGCCGGCTCGAAGTCATCATCACGCAAGCCGACCGTAAATAATCCCATGGAGTTCGGGAGCAAACTTCCCCTGGACGCCACGACCGTCACCTCAGTAAGCCGGAACCTCCATCGAGGCCGTCGAGGGGAACGCCGGGCACGGTGCCCATCCCGTTCACGGCATCATTCGTCTTTTCCACGACCCCAGACGATTGGGCCAAAGTCAGCCCGCCGGGCACATGGCCGACGGCGTTCGGTGAGAGCCAATCGGAGAGCCGGGAGTAGTCGCCCGTCTCGTAGTAGCGCAGGAGCATAGAGACGAACTGCGCCTTGTCTTCGGGAGGGATCGAGAAGACGCCGATGCCGTCGTGTATGAGCTGGTGGTTGGCAACCATCAGCGCGGTGCGCTTGTTGCCGTCCGAAAACCATTGTCCCCGCGTGACCGCGCCGAACAGCAGCATCGCAGTGTCCTCCCCTTCTGACTCCTCCAGGATGCCGCGAACCCTTTCCTGTGAGGACTCGACGGCGGGGATCTCCGGCACCCATCCCGTGACGCCGATCCTCACGCCGTATTCACGCAAGCGGCCGGCGTCGCGCACGCGGCCTTCGCCGATGATGCGGTTGTATTCGCGGATGTACTGCCAATCGACTGGATAGTCGATGTTGTCGAGCAGGAACCTCCACGCGCGCTTGATGTTATTCACCGTGACTATATCGTCCACGCTCATACCCTCGGGCGCGCCCGTCGAAGATCTCCTGCGTGTCGGGGAAGGTGACGCCATCAACCTCGATCTTGGCGGTGCGCCAGATCAAATCGACCAGCAGCCGCTTCGCCAGTTCCACGGCCGTGCGCCTATCCGTCGTCGTATCGTTCCTCACCGATTCCATCAAAGCCCCTTATCCGTTTCCGATAATTCTATCGAAGTGGCCGTGCCGGCAAAGGACGCATATCTCTCATAGACGCCATGCGCCGCCGTGCCGGGCGCGCGGGCGGAGAATCATCGTATGATACCGAATATCGTCAGGGGCTCGGACCCGGCCGGCCTGGTGCGCTACCTGTTCGGCAAGGGACGGCGCAATGAACACACCGACCAGCATCTCGTGTGCGCGAGCGGCGACATGTTTCCCTCGTTTGACATGGATGGCAAGCCGGCGGCGTCGTATGCGGAGATAGGCCGCAGGTTCGACCGACGCTACCGCGTCAGGGAACGCAAGGACGATCCGTTCCCGCCCGACATGCGAGGCAAGGACAATCCCGAACGAGAGCATGGCAGGAAGCGCGTGTGGCACTGCTCGCTCGCCATCAAGGCCGGCCAGGGCATACTGACCGACCAGGAATGGGAGGCCGTCATCCGCGATTATCTGACGCGCATGAACATCATCGACGGCGACGACGATCAGGGCGTCACGTGGCTCGCGGTCCGCCACGGACTGTCCGCCAACGGCAACGACCACGTGCACATCATGGTGCAGCTCGCCGCCGACGACGGGTGGATAAACCCGTACCACGACCGGATCAACGCGCAGAAATCATGCAGGCGGATGGAGAAGACGCGCCCCGAACTGGTCGAGCTCGCACGCTCCGACACCGGCACGCGCGTCAGCTGGCAGTACGGGCAATGGCGTCAATGGGCCGAATGGAAGGCGCGAAACGAGTACGGCGACGACGAGGGATGGGATGCGTTGGACGGCAACGAGAGAAGCCGGCTCGTCACGGCGGTCGCCGCCTCAACGATGCCGCGCCAATACATCGCCCGAATCGTGGAGGCGTGCGCCAAGGCATCGCGCAGCGAGGACGAGTTCATACGCCGCGTGCGCAGGGAAGGCTTCTCCATCGACCCCAGGCTGCGCAGGGGAACCGCCAAAGACTCGTTCACCGACCCCGGCCAGGTGGTCGGCTACCGGATCACGTGGCGCAGCACGGACGGGTGGACGGAACGGTTCAACGCCTTCGAGCTCGGCGACGACATGCGATTGAAACGACTGCGCGACGACTGGGCGGACGATGCCAGAAGCCGCGCCCTGGCCGTGCAGGAATGGCGCGCCGCGATGGAGAACCGCCCGCCCTTCCTCGATGACGGACGAGAAAGACACCCCGAGAATCTGTCCACGCACGACATGGAACGCCTCGTATCCGAAGCGTTCTGCATCGCCGCCAGTCTCAACAACGCGGCGGACGGCGACGAATACCGGGCAGCGATGCGCGAGGGCCTGCACACGTTCGACATGCTGCGCGAACGCTACGGAATCGCGCCGGAATACGGTCTATGGAGCATGGTCGCCTCTGACGAGGAGAACCGGCCCCGCCGTTAGGACGCTTCCCGGAAAAAGCTCAGATGGTACGGCCCGAGGAAGGAAAACCGAGCGAATCGGGCAAAGCCGATGCTGGATCGAGAGAGTTCGCCGGCTCGTCTCCCGGCATGATCGGCTCGATGGACTCGTTCGCCTTCGTCCAGCACGCGTTCAGGCGATCGGCCATCCGCGCGTCCAGGCCCTCGCAGGATTCGGATATGCCGGCGAGGACCTTCCCCGCCATACGCCGGGCCATATCCGCCACCCTCGAACCATCGAGACCGTGACGTGTCGCCAGATCCTCCCAATCCTGGGGCGTGGTGTGCTCCGCGAAGGCGTGATCCTCGTTCAACGGCATGGTGAGTTCCCAGTTGAACTCGGGCCAATACCTGGTGGCGACCGCATCATACTGGGGAGACAGGCGTATCCCCGATGCGGGATCGAGGATCAGGGAATAGTTCTTCGCATGTGCGTCGCTGTTGGCGGACGACGTGTTGAAGGCCAGCCTTTCGAGCCACCGGTAGGACAGGGAACCCGACGCATCGATGCGTTGCAGGAGATCCAGGCAGTCATCGGCCGACGGATCGTATTTGTCGCGGGTCGGCAATCCCAACGCTTGCAGGAAGTCCTCTTGCCGCAGTCGGACGATTCGGCCTTCCTCCAGGCGACGGTCGAACCGTTCCACGATATAGGCCGTCTTGCGCTGCGCCGTGATCTCGCCGCGTGCCGGTGTGTCGATGCCGCACAGTTCCGACAATCGCATCGTCGCCAGTTCCACCTTGGTCGCCTCGGGAAGGTCATGGGGCTTCGGTTTGACGATGTGGGTGGAGGGCAGCATCATATCCGGCCAATACCACTTGCCGTCCACGCGGGACAGTGTGAACTTGCCCTGCGCCCCTCCCAAGGAGAACCGGCAGTGGCTGTCCTCGTCCCACCAGTAGTTCCTGGTCCGCTCGATGCGGTCGATTTCGTTGGCTATCTGGGAATCGGAGATCAGACGAAGCGTCGGCGATGGGATTGGAGGTTCCGGGGAGAGGGAGAACACCAGTCCGCCGGTGGCGTCAACCCGGTCCAGCAGATCGAAGACGCCGGCCGAGGAGGCATTCAGGTGCTCACGCATGGCCTGGCGGACGTTCGGATTGTCGGGCAATAGATTGTCCAGGAAGTTACGCGGTGCCTGGTCTCTCCATCCGCCGGTTCTGGGCAGGCTCAGACTGATCGGCAGACCCTCGTTCGCGTCGTACGCGAACGATATGCGCTCCTCGTCGTCTTCCGAGAACACGCCCACATGATGCCCGTTCTCCCAGGCGTGCAGTTCCCTCACAGCAGTCTCCCCGCGTAGGCGGACGGCAGCGTTTCGGTGCGGATGTGCAGCAGGTCGAACATCCTGTACACGTAGCGGATGGAGGTCAGACCGGTCTCCACGAGCTCTTCGGCGCTTGAGAGGGGGACCCCGGCTCTCCTGGCGAGTTCGGCGGCGTCGAGACCCATGACGGACATGCGTTCGCGCACGCAACGGCGGACCGACGAGGTGTCGGGGAAGAACCGCGCCGGGTTCTCCTCCTTCTCGTCGGGAAGACCCTTGTAGGCGGTCAGGGCATCATATTTCGACAGATCCAACGTCACGTGTGCCATGCTCGTCCTTTCCGGTTCCGAAAGCCGTTGACACCATGATACGGCCATCCGATGCCGGCGCACCCCACGAACCTCATGGCAAGGGGTGCGCCGGCATCGGCGTCAGCGTGCGTTGCCGTTGGTCTCGGGTTGCAGGATCTGCGGCGTCGAGACGTTGGCCTGGTCGGGTATCGGCTGGTCCGTGGGGTTCATGGAGGATTCCATGGCGGGACTGTATTCGCCGAACGGGTCGGGCCCGTTCCATTCCTCGGGTTCGTTCAGGTCGAGTGGCATCTCCTCGTATCCGTCGGGCTCCCCGGTCGTCAGGTCGCCGCCTCCCGTGGTCTCGGGCTCGGGTCCGGATGCCGGTTTGCGTTCATCGGCGGCGGGCTTCGTATGCTCCCGCACGGGTGTGGGGGTTTCGACGATTGGCGCGGCGTCAGCGTTCTCGGTGCGTTCGACCTCGCTTATGGTGCTGGGCTCGTCTCCTGTGGCCTTGTTGTCCGCGTGCGAGGATTCCGGCAGGCCCTGGTCCTTGAGGAAGCTGATTCGGGAGGCGGCGTCGTCCACGCCGTTGACCGGCGCGCACATCACGGCTTCGACGATCCTGTCGTGGTCGTAGCCCGTCCATTGGCCGGTGAGCCGCGAGTCCACGAAGAACGTGGCGTCGTCGCCGTGCGCGGCCTGGAACGCCTGCGCGTCCTCCACCCGTTGCAGGTCCACGGGCACGCCGGCCGTGTTGAAGGCGTTCAGGGTGGCCTGCAACGCGGGCGACTGGTCGGTGTAGGTGATGTTCACGTGGTTGGTCAATTGGTCGGCTGCGGCGTCGATGTGCGTTTCCGGGTGGCGTTTCGACCATTCGTCCTTCAGCCGGGCCTTCGCCTCGATGATCTGCCTGCGGTAGCCGGGGTCGTTGCCCTCCAGTTGGTCGGCGACCATCCATCCTTGCAAGAGGGACGAGTCGCGCATCTTCCTCCAGCCGTCGCCGTCGGCAAGCACGGTCGCGTTCAGGGTGGACTCGAACCCCTTGTTGAGGCGTTCCCTGTTGTCCATCTCCCATTGTTCGAGGCGGATGGATTGCTGCTGCCGTCTGGTCTGCTCGTAGCGTTCGTTCTGAACGGCGCGTTCGGCGCGTTCCCTGCGGCGCGCGCGGTCGCCGCTCAGCTCGTTGTGCAGGGTGCGCAGCTGCTGGGCGACGCTGTTCCAGCTCTGGACCATGATCTGGTCGAAGCCGTCCTCGGGATCAGTTTGAGCCATTGTTTCTCCTCCTTGTTGGCGTGATGGTGGTTTCCTTGTTTTCCTTGCCGCCTGCGGCGGGGACCGACAACGTTTCCAGGATCGGTTCGCGCCATGCCCGGTTCGGGCGTTCGCAGGGCAGCGGTTCGCCCTTCCTGGTGAGATTCTGCTTGCAGTCGAGGCTGGCGACGATGCCACGGTCCTTGTCGAAAACGCGGTCGAGCATCGACGCCGCCTGGATGTAGAAGATCATCATCTGGCCGGGTGCCTTGCGCGCGTTCTCGTAGGCGCGCCACATGGCGTCGAGCGGGAACACGAGCGCCGGATAGCGCCACCAGTCGCTCACCCATTGCATGTTCACGGATGCGCTCTGGTGGTAGCAGAACACGTTGGCCACGAACCTTTCCACGAACGCGGCGAGGTTCGGATAGTAGGTCTCGCTGCGCCGCATTCGCGCGCCGAACTGGCCGGACACGTCCCTTGCCCGCGCGGGATCGAGGTCGCCGGATTCGTCTCGGCCGAGATCCGTCTTCCCCTCCTGCGCGGGCAGTATACGGGTGTCGGATTCCTCCGCACCGGCCTTTGGAGGGGTGTCGTCACGGTCCGTTGCGTCTTCCGGCGGGTTCTCGTAGCCGTTGCCGGTTTCCCCGGCATCGGCCGGAATCCCGGATCGGATGGGTTCCGCCGCGTGCCGGCCTGCCGGCACCTCGGGTGCGGTCGGCGTCGGCTCGCCTTGGCCCGGCATGGTTTCCTCCTCGATCTCCTTGTCCTCGGGGATGTGCGGCGCTTCGGGGTTGGGCAGTCCCTTGCCGTAAGGCACGCCCTTCTCCTCCAGGATGGCGCGGGTGAACAGTTCCAGCCATCCGCAGTCCGATGACAGCAGGGTCCTGGCGGCACCGACCGCGCGCTCCCATTCCTCCCCATCAGGGCCGGACGTGGTGTTCGAGGTGTGTTCGCTCATTATGCGGCCTTTCTCTGCTCTTCTCGGGCTTTCGCCTTGGCCTGCGCCAGGGCGTCGGCCCATTGCCTGTTGCCCGTCCATGGCAGGGTCTTGACGATCTGCGCCCGGGATTGGGATGCGAGCAGCAGCGCGCGGCCGACGGGCCATTCGGTCAGGTCGGAAACGTCGAGGATGTTCTCCTTCTGGATCGAGTTGTTCACGCTGCGCCGGCCGGTGCCGTCGATGTTGACGCTGCCTCGCACGATCTCCCTCTGGCCCACCAGCTGGCTGATCTCGCCGAGGAACTTCGCGTCCTTGATGCCGCCAAGGTAGACGGTGATGTTCGCGTTGTTGAACAGCGAGCCGAAGTTCGTCTCGCCGAACGCGGCCCTGCCCTGGTCGGGGTTCTGCCAGATCGTCATGATCGGGATGCCCGCCGAACCGAAATACGAGTACACGTCGGCCAGTTCGGGCCAGCGGCAGATGTTCGCGGCCTCGTCCAGCACGCAGCACAACGGGACCGGCAGACGGCGGTTGTTGCCGGTGAACTCGGATTGGGCGCGTTGGAACGCGGTGAACGCCACCACCGCCGTCAGACTGGCGGTCAACGCGGTGGAAGGCCGGCCCTGTGCGGAAAGCAGGTACAGGGTGTCCTCGCTCGTGGCGAACTCGTAGGGGTCGAACAGGCCGCGCCGCTCGTCGATGTTCCCTTCCGTATCCCGGTGCGGGTCGATCCAGTCGATGATCTCGGGGTCCGCGAGGAACGCGACCATGGTCTGAAGGCTGCCGAACACGCCGCTTCGGGTTTCCGGCGTCAGCGCGATCACGCTGGACACGCGCGAGGCGATGCCCGCGTAGCGCGGGTATTCGCTCAGGATGTCGGCCGGCGACGTGTCGCGCTCGTTGGAGCACCACCTGAACACGTCGGACACGGAACGGCCTCCCAGATGCGCGGCGAACAGGTAGTCGGCGAGCTGCTGGGCGGCGGTGCCGGGGAAGAAGTCGTCGCCGCCGGTCTGCGGCTGGCCCGAGGCGTAACGCCAGCAGTCGGCGATGCGTTTCGCGTCGGCGATGGACTGCACCGAGGCGATCAGGTCCCACACCCACGGCGCGCTCTTCCGGTTCGGGTCCGCGATGCGTTCGGGGTCGAACGTCCATATTTCGCCGTTCGGATGGTCGAGCCTGCGGATCGGGGCGGTCACGTCGAGGATATCGCCCTTGTTCGAGGTCGCCAGGCACGGGCCCGGTGCCGAGAGCACGGCCGGGATCGCGTAGCACAGGGACTTGCCGGAACGCGGGCCCGCCAGAACGATCGCCATGTCCTCCCAGCTGGTGTACATCGACGTGTTGTCCACGATGTTGAGCCCCAGCGGATAGCCCGGCGACATGCCCTTTCGCCAGTGGTCCGCTTCTATGAGCCTTGACGCCATGGCCTCGGCGCGCTGGCGCGTCACCTTCTCCACGGCCTCGCCATGGCCCATCGCCGGCGCGTACACGTCCACGCGGGTGCGTGCCTTGGCGCCGGTTGCCCACGGCACGGCCTTGCTGGCGATCAGCCACGCGCCCACGCCGCACGCCACGGCCAGTACGACGAGCACGGCCACGGCCAGCGCCCACTGGCCTGCGGTCAGCGACCATTGGCCGGAGACCAGGTACATGAGCGCGAAGATCTGGAAGGGATGCCCCGCATGGGAGCACACGAGGGCGAACACCGTGAGGATCAGGGACACCGCGACGATGATCGCCAGTTCGATCTTGCGGCTGGGACGGACCGTGCCGCCCAGATCCTTCACTCGGTTCGATTGCAGTTTCGGATCGACGTCGGCCAAGATTCATTTCTCCTTTCAAGCATGACGGCGGAACCGATGGAAGCGGTCCCGCCGTCGATGCGCCAGGGCTTGCGTCATGGCTAGCGGGCGTTGCCCGTCGTGAAATCGGATGGGGTGGAAAGGAAATCCGGTGCCGCAGGGTCCGCCGGAGCGGGAGCCGCGCCCGGCGTCGGATAGCCCGACAGCGGTTCGAAGGGCTCGCCGTTGAAAGTGCGGGGAACGCCGTCGCCAACGTATTCGCCGCGCGAGGCGTCAACCTGGTCCGTCCATGGATCCGTTCGCCCGGCATCGGCCACGGCACCGGCCTGTTCCTTGTCCTGGCGTTTGCGTTCGCGGGCGAGCTGGATGCGCTGGGACACGATGGAATCGATCTGCATGGAATCGCCGATCACGACCGGACGCGCGTATGCCTTGCCGTCCTTCTGGCTGATGAAGGCGTCGGGATCGCCCATGCGGCCGGTCGCCACCACGGCGTCACCCTGGCGGAAATCCATGCCGTGCAGGAGCTCGGCAGCCTGGCCCCAGAATTTCACGGTGGTTCTCACCGGGCCGAGCGGATTGTCCGTATAGCTGCCGTCCTTCTGACGGACTCGCGGGCGGTCCTCATACACGGTGGCGCGCAGGTACGCCGAGCTCGTGGTGCCGTCCGCGTTGGTTTTCGCCGGCCAGTAATCGGGGTTCGCGGCGAGGAGACCGCGAACCACTTGCATTGACTGTGGCATGATGATGGTCCTTTCATTCGGGGAATACCAGCGCCTTCAATGGCGGCGGCGACTCCCATCATCCGGCCGGACCGGTGGCATCGCGGGGCACGGCGTCTACGTCAGCGCCCCAAATGCCCGCCGTTCTCCCACACGTTCGCCGCCTCCATGGCGGGATCGGTTTCCGGCAGACGGTCGAGCACGCTTGACGCGAACCGGTCCGAGGCGTCGTAGCCGATGGCCTGTTCGGCGAGTTCCCGCGCCTTCTCGCCGTCGCCCATGGCGAGGCTGAGCATGGCCTTCAGGCCGATGATCCGGTAGCAGGCGTCCGTCGGCGCGTTGGCCTCCAACGGGCCGAGGATCCCCATCGCCATGTCGATGCGCGCCGGATCGGGCGTGGTGCCGTTGTCGATCAGCCGGGAAAACAGCAGGTCGGTGTTCACCATGCCGTCCGGCGTATTGATGCGTTCGCGCAATGCCGGAAGGGATAGGGGAGCGTTCTCGGCCAGTATGTCGCTGGCGATCATCATGCATGTTGATTCGGGCGCGAACTGCATCGTCACGCCCAATACGGCGAGCCGGTTCGCGTCGGACGACCATTCGCCCGTGGAGCGTGGTTCGGCCATGAGCTTCGACCAGTCGTAGGCGGCGGCGTTGCGCCAGGTGGTGCGCACATGTTCCGAGAATCCGTCGTAGGTCATGCCTGAGTCCAGATATTCGTGCGTGGCTGCGGTGATCAGCTCGTCCAACGGCGGTTCGTCCGTATCGGCGGCTGTGGCCTCGCTCTCCACGATGAACGGGATGCGGGGTTCTTCGGAGGCCAGGCCGTCCGTTTCCTCCGGCCGCTCCCCGTTGATGCGGTCCGCTTCCATGCGGTCCACTTCGCCGGCGAACCATTCGGAGCCCGCGAAATAGGTGCCGTCCATCGAGGAGAGCACCGGCTGGAGGATGGATGCCAGTTCGTCGTACACGGCATCGGGGTTCCGCAACGCCTCGATGGTTTCAGTCGCCGCGTTGTATTCGATGATGCGGTTCGCCAGCCGCATGGCACCGTCATCGGGTCGCACGTCGTCATACGATTCGCCCCAATGCTCGATCCATCCGATCATCGTTTCCCGTGTGATCCGCTCTTCGGCATCGGTGTTCTCCAAAGGCATGTTCGGCTCCTTGACAATCCTCGGCGGCAACCCGCTGTTCCCGCCATGACCCCGATCATCAGTCCAAGGCCATGGCGGGGTGGGGCATGGCGTCTACAGGGTTCTTACAGGTTTCGTCCCGTGCGGCCGGTCAGGTCGTCCACGAGGCCGAGGAGTTCCGGTTCGGGCCAGATGGAGTTGGCGAAAAGGCAGTCGTCCGTCAGGGGCCGGTCCTTGAATATGGTTCGCGCGTCCTCCCGGATCGAGGCCAGCGAGCCGTCGGCGATCATGCCGGTGAGGTCCTGTGTGCAGTACAGGTCGTATGGCGTATATCCTTTGTCGTTCCAATCGATGTGATGGGTGATCGAATACTCGTATTCGTTCCAGTGCTCCATCCATGGAAGGGCGTGGTCGCCTTCACGGGTGACGACCGAGTAGCGGAACCAGCCCTCGGGAACCTGTATGGCATCGTCGTCATACGGGTCCGTCAGGGAATCGAGGTAGCCGGCGACGATGGATTCGCCGGCATGGAATTCCGTGTACCATGCGAGGTCGGGATTGCGCAGCGCGGCGTGCAGCGAGTCGAGCAGTGCGGCGTCGTTCATCGTGGTCCTTTCACCGGTTTTCCGTTTCCGGCAGGATGCCGGTGTTGTCGTATATTCTGAACGTTTCGACGGCGTGCGCGACCCGCGCCCTCGATTCGCCATAGGTGGCGGAATCGACCGTCTCACGCCATACGGGTTCACGGGTTTCCGCATTGCCGTACGGCTTGGGATCGGTGGGGGTTATCGACATTTCGAAGTCCCATGAGGATGCGCCGTGCTCGGCGGGGCGGAAGTCGAGAGTGCTGCGGTTGCCCGTCAGCCGCAGCAGCCGGGATCGCTCGCCGAGCCGGTCGGAGAGGGATGCGGAGCGTGCCACGGCGCGGATCATGCGTTTCATGCCGGTGGCGAGGTGGTCTGTCATCGCAGGGTTCCCTTCTAGGCGTGCCATTTGAGGTTCGTATCGTTGAACCCGCTTTTTTCGAGCGGGCACATCTCCACGTTGATGGGGATTCCGGGCAGTCCTCCCAGTTTGATCAGGAAACGGCCCAGACCCTTGTGCGAGGCGTCGGAGCCGAAGTTGACGGGCGTGGCCCAATCCTCCAGCATGTCCTCCTCGCGCCGGGATACGGGCAGTCCGCATTCGCCGCGCAGGTAGCGGTCCACCTCGATGCGGCTCAAAGCGCCCAGCACCTTGATCTCGCTGCGTTCCACGAAGCCGCGCGCCTTGGTGTTCTGCGCCGGGGTCTCCATGCACATCAGGTCCTTGAACGTGTGCGTGATCATGATCTGGCCTACGCCCCACTGCCTGTTCAGACGGGTGAGCAGGTCGAGCTTTTCGACCATGAGGGGGCTGGCGCGCAAAGCGCGGTGCATCTCGTCCATGATGATCACGTGGTTGCGCCGGGGCTGCAATCCCTCCTCGGCGAGCACGTCGGCGGCGTTCTTCGCGGCGAACGCGCTCGTCCATGTGGTCGCCAGCACGGCGGCGACCACGTCGTCGCCCGACTGGGCCAGGGCGCTGATGTCGAAGTCCACGGGCCTGGACAGGTCGATGCGCGCGGTGGTCTGGTCGCCGAACAGACGGCCGAACTTCGTCATGCGGTTCGAGAATCCGTGCAGGTCGGCCAGAAGGCCGCGAACCTGCGCCCTGTAGAGCTCGTCGTTTTCCGGGTCGTCCCAGACCGCCGCCGTGCGCACCTCGTCGGGCCCTTCGCGCAGCAGGTCTCGCAGGTCCGCGATGACGGGAGGCTGCGGGTCGTCGCCGTGCCGGTCGTGGAGCACGCGCACGGCGACGGAAAGGATATCGGATTCGCGTGCGGTCACGCCCCTGGCACCGGCATCGGTGTCGTTCTCGCGGCCGGTGCGCATGATCGTCAGCAGCACCTCCATGAGCGCGGCGCGCGTGTCGTTGTAGTAGTCCGTGAGGTCCTTGCGCGCCTCGCCCTCCAAGCGTTGCAGCGCATAATGGAGGTCGCCGGGGTCCAGGGGGTTGACCACGCCGATGCCCGCTCCCAGCCGGATGACCTGGCCGCCGAGCATGTTGACCAGTGAGGCGTAGTCGGGCTTCAGATCGCCGGGGATGATCGCGTTCATGCCCAGGGCGCTCAGTCCCAGCACCTCGCGGCGCACGAACGTGCTCTTGCCGATGGCCGGCAGGCCGAGCAGGAACATAGAGGGCTGTTTGATGATGCCGGCCTTGAACCAGCTGATCGGGTCGCAGCACACGCCGGCACCCGTCATCAGGCTTCGCCCGACCGGCACCCCCTCGGCCGGCAGGGCCATGTCGGTGCCGAACGGCCAGAACCCGCCGCACACCTGGTTCGACGTGCCGAAGAACTCGTCTATCGTGGGCATCAGGGCCGCATAGCCGCCTCCACGCGATCTTCTTCCACGCCACGGCACCGGGGGCACGGGCTCGTCCGGTTTGGCCTTCAACGGTGTGAGCAGCATGGATTCCATGCGTGCCACGGGGTCCGTGGCCGTGGCGCTTGGCATGGTTCCCTTCCGTTTCGACGGCTTCCATGGCATCGGCATCATGTGTCCTCCGTTCAGGACAGGAGCCGGCCGAGGGGGCCGGCTGGAGTGTATGATCTGACGTTCAATCCAAGGGGCAGGCTTGCGGCGAATCCCGTGTCCTGTGCCCCGTAGCAGGGGCGCAGGTCGATCTTCGCGCCGCCTGCGGCCTGTTCCACGGCGCGTGACGCGGCTTCGAGTCGTTGGCTTTCCTGTTCGCCCCTGGACACGGTGACGGTGACGAGCATCCCGAAGAACACCATGACCGCACCCTGGTTCGTTTCGACGGCCTGGCGGTTGGCCTTGCCGATCTGGCTCATGGACCTCACCGTGGCGCGTTTCTCCTGGCTGACCTGGTTGGCTGCCTTCTGCCTGTTCTGCTCGGCCATGAACATGGTCTTGTCGGGCGGCAGCATCCGGTAGAGCACGGTGACGCGCTTGCGGTCGCAGTCCGCCAATGGGCTGAGCAGTCGGGTGAGCGTGTCGGCGGTCACGTTGCTTTGCGGCGGGTCCACCATCTCCCATGTGCGGCTCAGCCCGGAATCGTGCGAATAATGGCTCCAGCCGGCCTCGTGCATGAGCGGCCCGCAATCCTCCCATGCGATGTACGGGGGCTCGTCGGATTCCTCGATGGTCTCCTGCGCGGCCGGATCGTAGGCGACGCGGACCATGCGAGTGATCTCCTCCATGCCCAGGGCCCTCGCGGCACCGCCTCCCGCCTGCGCTATCTGCTCGCGGATCGAGGGCAGCAGCAGGCTTATGCGACGCGCGGCCTCCCCGGCCTCCAGGTATTTGCCGTCACGGTCGGTGTAGCGGAAAGTCAAGGTGAGCGTCACGTCGTTGGAAGCGCCGCCGGCTGCGTACTGGTCCATGATCTGCGCCATGGCGCGCGCGGCCAGCTCGGGAGCGTCCTTGACGATGCGTTTGCTCAGCGTGCGGCGGAAACGCACGCCGGAATCGGGTGCCGTGTCCACGGTCACGGCCAGTTGGGTGACGCCGGTCTCGGAGGCGAGCGATTCCATGAGCCCGGCCCACGAGGCCACGTACGAGTCCTCCACGTCGTCGTCGGCGAGGCTCGCGCCCTGCGGCTGGCATGACAGGAGCAGCGAGTATTCGCCGGTGTGCGCGTGCCTGACCAGGCAGAACTCACGGCCCAAGCCGTCCAGGGCGGAGGTCAGGACCACCCTGGAGAGGATGCCCGGCAGCATGGCCTTGCCGCCGTCGATCGGCGCGAGCAGGCCGGAACGGTACAGGTTTGCGCCGGTACGCTGCGCGGCCATCCACGTGCGTTTCTCCACGGCGCGGTCCACCATGTTGCGGTGCTCGCGGTCGCGGATGGCCAGCACGAGGATGACGCCCATGCCGACCACGAGGATCGCGATGGCCGCGACCACGCTCGCCATGCTGACCAGCAGCGTGCAGGTCAATACGCCCATGCCCGCTATCGTCAACGGTATGCCGATGTTGCGGATGCCTCCCGGCATCGGCCGCATCCAATCCCCGTATGTCGTGTTCGACGCCATGATTATCCGAATCTCCTTAATGCGTCAGAATGTCTTGCCTTTGCGCGTGGAGGAACGGTCCGCGCCGTCCGGTGCGCCCTCGCGGGCGAACCCGCCGGCATCGTTCGTTCCCTGCGGCCTGTTGCCGCCTGACGGGTCGGGTGGCGCGCCATCGGGTGCCGGTGGAACCGGGCTTCCCGTGCCATTGCCGTTCGCTCCCTGTGGTTTGCCGCCGTTGCCCTTGCGGTTCGCTCCCTGTGGCTGGTCGCCGGTGTTCTGTGGTTCGCCGCCCGTGGGATTGCCTTCCAGCGGCTTGGCGTGCTTGCCGCCGCCGTTCGTTCCCTGTGGTTTGCCGTCGCCCCGGCCGAGTCCGGAAAGCAGTCCGGCCAAACCTCGGCCGGCACCGGGTTTGGCACCGTCCGGTGACGCTTCGCCGCCACCGCTGTCGCCGCCTTTCCTGCCGCCCTTGCCGCCCATGGCCTTGCGCAGGCCGCCGCCGGCCAGGGCGACTCCCATGCCGAGTATGGAGGGCAGGATTCCGCCGCCGCCACCGCCGACCGAGGATTGCACTGCGGGCACGATCACGCGGATCATGGCGGGAAGGAGGATGATGACGCTCAGGGTGAGCATCAGCGTGATGGCCTGGCTGTCGTCGCCGGGCCCGGCCGTGGCCATGATCGCGCTGCCGGTCGCCATGACCAGTGCGGCGACGGGCTTGTAGGCCAGGAACGCGGCCAGCCAGCCGATGGTCTTGGCGAAAGCCTGCTTGCCGGTCTCCATCCAGCTCATGGCGGCCCACATGGGTGCCACGCCCACCAGGATCGGCAGCATCCCGGCGCGGAAGTAGGCGAATATCTTGCTGATCAGCCCGCAGATCCACATCACGATGGTGAGCACGATGGCGACGGGCGCGCCGAGATTGAAGAACGAGCTCGCGGCCAGGCTTTTCGATTCCCAGGCGTCGTTCATCATGCCGCTTGCGGACCTGAGCACGTCGGCGGTCCACGTGTCGAATGTGGCCTGGAACGTGTTGACCAGTCCGGCAAGGCACACGGCGCTCAGGATCGCCCACATGAAGGCCTTGCCCAAGGGGATCAGGTCACGTCCCTCCTGTTGGGTGACGAGCTTCCAGCCGGCCGCGATCACGCCGCACACGGCCGCGATGATAAGGAACGGGTCAACCTGCATACGGATGTAGTCCGACAGGAAGAACGTGGTGCCGCCGCCCGGCGTCCATGACGGCAGGTCCGGATTGCCGCCGGACGAGCGGGAGAAGAACGTGAGCGCGATGCTCGCGCACGAGGAGCCGAGCAGCACGCCGAGCAGTATCCAGCCGATGCGGTCGAGCAGACGGCCCTCGCCGCCCTGGCCGATGTTCCACACGATGCGCGCGCTCAGCACGATCAGGCTGATCGCGGCGGCTGCGACGAGCACGCCCTGCGCGATGCGCAGGTACCGGTTCACCGGTGCGAACCATGAATCGTAGTTCGGCGTGGCGTTCGCCTGCAACGTTGATACCGTGTCGTTCGCGGCGACCAGCGTGTTGCGGCTGGTGGACAGCCATTCGATCGTGGAATCCGATTGGACCTGGTACATGTTCCACAGGGTCTTCTCCAGCCAGGAGAGCTTGCGCTGCTTCCGGCACGAGGAGTCCTTGTACTCCCATTTGCCCTCGTCGGACGACTCCTCCTGATACGTGTTCTCCAATGCCCTGCATTGCAGTTCCGGAGACTTCCTCAGCAGATCCTTCGCCGCCTTCTTGGTGCCGACCGCGACCGCGCCGGTATGGGCGGGCGGGTCGCCGTACTGGTCGATGACCCATTGGATCTGGCTGGGGCCGATCAGGTCGCCGAGCCTGCCTTCGGGTATCTTCATCACGTAGGTGGTCTGGGTGTCGCTGATCTGCTTGTCGCCGAACGTGAGCTCCTTGCTGAACGATCCGAAGTCGGGTCCGCCGCAGGCGGCGAGGCCCAGCGCCATTACAAGCGCCATGCATACTGCTACAAGCGAGCGGCAGCGCGCACAGGCGCTGCCGTATGCGTCGAATCCCTTTCATGGCTTTTTCTCAGCAGCTTGCGGTGACGGACAGGCCGAGTGCGGCGAGGATGGCGACAGCGCCCGCACCGAGGAAGATGCCGATCACCCAGTTGACGAGCTTGTCGAAGGTGTCGTCGCGGTCTGGCACGCCGTCGCCCTGCTGGCGCAGGATGTGCACGCCGATGCGCACCAGCGCGACCACGCCGATCACCAGGCTCAGCGCCTTCACCCAGCCCAGGGCGGTGGATACCGGGCCCGAGAATCCCGGAGGCAGGCACGGGGTCGGGTCGGAAAGGGTCTCGGCGAGGATCACGCATGTTTCATGCAGCATTGGGTTGTTCCTTTCGTGTTAGGTTCATGCACCATCGTCAGCCGACATGGGCCGTGGCGCGGGGCATGGCGTCTACGTCCTTCACGAGCCGTGAGTACGCGGCCGGATAACGCCGGGGAAACCCGTCGAGTTCAAGCCCTTTGATATGGGGCAGCCGCCACACGCGGACGGCGGATGACAGTTGGATGCGCGCCGCCACCAAAGGCCGGGGCATACGGGGCACGGGGTCGGTGATGGCCGCGCCCAACAGGATCGATGCGCCGAACAGTCCGGCCGACTGGTCGGCGAGCAGCGCGCGCAACGATTCGAGGCCGCGCCCCGTGCCCATGGCGCACAGGATGATGCGCGAGGGCATGGAGGGATCCTGGCTCACCGGCAGCGCGCGGCCGGCGTCGGCGAACCGGTCGGGGTCCGAATGGCGGATCGTGGTGCATCCGGCACCGCCGTGCGCGCCCACCAGCCACACGCGGTCGGTGACGGGTGCCGCGAACGACGGGATCAACGTGGTCAGTTGTGGCATGGTGTTGGTCCTTTCATAGGCTCGGGTCGGTGCCGGGCAGTTGCGAGGGGTCCGGGTTCGCGGGCACCGACCAGCCCGGAGACGCGGAACCACCGGTCGAGCCGGCGGAACCGCCGGAGGAATGGTATCCGCCGCCCGTCGGGCCGGAACCCGGGCCCGAAGCGGAGCCGGAGGGCGTGTACGAGTACTGTTGCGGTGCCGGCGTGCTCTGCGCCTGCGCCGCCGCAGCCGCTGCGGCCTCCTCCTGCGCTTTCCTTTCCTCGTCGGCCTTGGTCTTCGCGTCGATGGAGGCGTTCACCTTGTCCATGGCGTCGGTGATGGCCTTCTCGTCGCGCTTGTCGATGGAGGCGCGCAGCAGGGCGCGAGAATATTCGTCCTGCACCTTGCCTTCGGAGGAGGAATACAATCGTTCGCCCTGTTCGACGGTATGGGCCAGCCGTGAGGAGAACACCGCGCCCGCCGCCTTCTTCAGCCGCGAGAGATTTCCCGTGTGCTTCTTTTCGATGGCTTGCAGCTTGGATGTGGTGGCGTTGGCCGTTTCCGTGTCCGTGGCGGCACATGCGGGGATTCGCTCGCCCTCGGAATATTGTTCGGCCAGCTTGTCGAGGGTTTCCAGGGTTTCCGGGTCG
>OCQB01001027.1_pt1 | contig 24965 bp, 22 predicted proteins | sample 1538631 | NCBI WGS metagenome assembly OCQB01 (sample SAMN04571713, study PRJEB22368) | human gut metagenome | biome: human gut; material: stool | host: Homo sapiens | place: Luxembourg | collected 2012-10-19
GAACCCGCACGCCGATCGCCTCGATGTACGACACCTATAAGAACGCCGCGGATACAAAGATCAATCAGATCAACTCTATCTTCTCCGGCGAGTAAGAAAATGAAAATATAAAGTTGAACCCCCCCGTGACCGCGCTTTCGCAGTCACGGGGGGTTCATATATGCTGTTTCTGTCGAAAAAACAAAAACTTATCTAAAAAGTTTGCTTTTTGTTCAAATAATCATATGATTCTATAAAAAAAAACAACGGCAGAAATAGTTAGGTACGTACCTATCACGTACCTAATTTAAGTAAAAACACAATATATAGTGTTAAAAAGAAAGATAAAGCACAATATATTGCAGTCCCTCTTCCTTTGGCGGAGAAGGAGAGATTTGATCTTATTCCGGAGATCCAGCGCAAGTAGCGCAGCTTGAAGCCTATATAGGCAGCGCTGAAGTTCCAGACAAATACTTGATGAGGTAGGCATTCCCACTACACGAGTACAGGCCAACAATGCTTGCTGGCGCGACGGCACCCACAACTGCAATACGATTCACATCGCCATAGGAAACAACGGCAAAAGAAGCGACATCGTGCACGGCCAGCTGCATATGGACATGGAAGTCATTGATCCAACTTTCTATATAGATGGCGAAAAAGTTTTGACAGAGAAAAAATTTTCTCTATGATCTGAGCGGCGATAGCTTTCTCACGCTTTATATTCTCAGGAAAGAAAAAAGGGTTGAAAACGAAAAAACGCCTCAAAGCCCTGATGAAAACGTTTGTTCCTTGTTTTTCTACCGTATGCGCCGACAAAAAAGGGATCAGCGAGGCAAAACCTTATGAACATAAATAGCAAGACAGGGAGCTTTTTCGCTCCCTGTCTTGCTATTTACAACGCAGAACAAAAAAAGCAAATCCAAATGAGGAGACTTTAAAAAACCGCAAGTTAATTCAAATGTTTATTGAATATGTATCGCTAAAAATAAGTCCTTAGAATTATATTAATCCCCATGGATTCGAAATAAATGCCGGTGAAAATGTGTGTACTAGAGTTGATCCTCGATATATCTTGATATCCCAATTTCATCGTCTTCCTGCATTGCTGTATTAACAAAGTTCTCCAAATACCAATACCATGAATGACCTGTGGATGAATTCCAATTAGGATAATTTTGGCTGTCGGCATACGCTTGTCCATTAATATTAGCTGAGAAAGAATCGGTACGGGCAAAACTAATATCGCCTGCATTGGAACCACACTGATACCACGTGTCATTAACCTTGATATAGAAATAGGTCATTGCTGTTACGGATATCATATTAATTGAATAGATGCCATATTATTATTGTATACAACAGATGAGTTCAAATTATACGATTCAAGTGCAGTGAAAATATTTCCAAGCACCCAATCGGCAATACTTCCTCCAGGAATAAATCCTAAAAAAGTGGAAAATCCATATGAGAAGTTATAATCCAATAAGGCACCTATAGTTGTGTTAACTTTTGCGGCAGGGACAATAAGTTCAGATTCAGTTAATGGAGAATCCACATAACCTTTGTTGTCTATAACCCTATAGTATTTATAATCATATGTTTTTCCTTTTATCGTTCGTGTGCCATTATATTCGTATATTGAATATAAATTAGCGAGCATTGAAAAATCAAAGCCACCTATTGTTGGTAATGAATTGGGCTCAACTAAAGTATTTGATCGAGATATATCTTCTGTATTTAGTGGGTCTATTTTCTTAATTCCTAGACTTGTTAACTCTTGCTCAATTTGTGCTTCTGTAGCAGAAATTTGAACTGTGGTTGCATTACATAAATATGTGCTTGGTGAAGTTTGTTAAATTTTTTTCTTGAGAGCAAGTTCATTAAGTTCAGTAAAAAGCTCGTCTATACGCTCTTGCTTCAAGTTTTCAATATAATCTTCTGAAACCGAGCTTGCATACGTGGGGATGCAAAAATAGCCCAAGCTAAATAATTGCACTAAAATTAAGAAGACTTAATATAATTTTTTGAAATATACGATGTTTCATTTTGCAACTCTCCTTTTTTGTGTCATATAAACAATTAAGCCGGTAGCGTAATATTATATACGATTGTGCCATCTCTAGAATCATCTAATTTATAAATTGTAATTTTTGTTTTTGTCAACGCATGAATTGTAATTGTATCTTTTAACAATTCGGCCGGCTTGTCTCTCATGTCCGTTCTGGCAAAAATATCGTAACTGAAATTTTGAAATTTTAGCTTAATATTTTCCCAAAAACTGTTTGAGACATATATATCATATCCCCTTTTCATTGTCGAAACACTTTCATATTCAACTCCGTCAAACAGGATATATCCGGTAATTTGCGTTGGTTTGAACAAATGCCTCCGTTTTGTCAGAGAAAGAGATACACGCACCGTATCATTGCTGTCGGAAGTGGAAACTGCGACAGCTGTGACATCCAGTCTTTGAGGAAATAAATACAGTATGAATAGAAATATAAATAGAATTATTCCGAATATGATTGCAAATTTAGCAAGCATTTTTTTAGAATGAATCAACATCTATCAAGCCCCCTCAATTACGAAGTTCAACAGTCATTCATGTATCGTTCATAGGAGGAAATATGGGTTGGTTGAAAAAATATAAATGTGTAAATGCGCAGGATTATGCATGACCAACGCTGCACAAATCTCACATATAATCGTCGTTAAAAGCCTTTGTGCGTCGTTTCTTTTCAGCTTTTGGCGATTTTGAAGCGAAACATGAAAAACAAACTCCAAGTAAGCTTTATGAAGTCGTACTGCAACACAATCCACAATCGCAATTAAATTTATCTGCTTATCTCGGCTAAACGCACTGAAAAAGAATATTTTTAGTAAACTCCGCACATGTGTCTGCATTGGACTATCTCCTTTCATATAGTATAATATTACAATATTTATATTTAAAATATACAAAAAACTATCCATTATGTATTACTTCATAAACATACTCCATCTCACAATACTGCAATTCGAAACACTTGGTTTGTGCAATCTTTGAAATAAACTGTATGTAGTCACCTGAAATAGGATAGTGTGTTATAGGAGACTTTAATAAAGCAATTATTTTTTCAGTAGTCGTAAGAATTCTCAAATCATTTAAAGTTTCTGATCGTTTAATAAAATATATTTTATCAAACGAAACGGATGAGTTCACACAATGTTCTGGTGCGTAAATAAACCTTTTTCCACTGACCTCATCTATCGTAGGAAGCGGCCTTTGGAAAAGGTTGTATTGCCTCAAAATTTCCAAGCCTCTTTTTCGGAGATGAAGAGGAGTAGTACATGGATGGATAAAAAAATTCTCGCGGTCAAGCAGAATACAATCATCCGTAATATAAGACATCCCTTGATTCAACAAGTATGCAGTAAGTGTTGTTTTTCCACTTGTAGTTGGAGCAAGGAAAATAAATGCCTTTTCCTTATAAAACAGACTGGCACCGTGAAGTGCACAGATGCTTTTATCATACTCGAGATTTTCTAAAATAATTTGACCACAAAGAGATAGGGGAAAATTTGTCCGCTGTTGAAAATCTCGGAAAGTGACTATATAGCCATCATTTTGTCGTATTGCTCTAATAATATTAAGGCATTGGCTATAAGAATCGATCGCATACCTACCGTACTTCAGTTTCAGTTCATGCAAAAGTATGGAACAATTAGTGATAATATTAAATTGTGTTTGAAAAGGCATATCAATAACAATTGAATACATGTTTTCTCCAGTTCATTTTGGGACAGACTTTATGTGTGTACTTATAGTTAGAAAATTGAAAGTGGTTTCGGTTCGTATCTAAACTCTTTAAACACTTATTTAACAATTGAGTCACATATGATGGAACTTTTACCAGTCCATAGTTCTTGCATTCTGATCGCCAAAGATAATTTTCAACTATTCCGTAGAATGCCTGTATTTTTCGGCTTGTAGATTAAACATATATGCGTATTTCCCGTTTGCGGCCATGAGCGCTTCGTGGGTGCCGCATTCGATCAGACCCCCGTCCTCAAACATGTAAATCCGGTCAGCATGGCGCGTCGTAGAAAGCCGATGAGAAATGAAAATCACAGTTTTGTCGTCCGCATACTCAGAAATTGCTTGATTCAACGCATATTCCGCATCCGGGTCAAGGGCGCTCGACGGTTCGTCTAAAATAATCAGATCAGCATTCTTGTAAAAAGCACGAGCAATGGCAATTTTTTGCGCCTCTCCGCCCGAAAGCTGGGTGCCGGAACGGTCAAACTCCTTGGTCAGCTGTGTCTGAATGCCGTCAGGCAGGGTCTGTAATTTGTCTGCGAACGTACTCTCGCGCAGTGCACGGCAGATATCGACTTCCATTGCGTTCGTATAGGGGCCTCCGGCGACATTCTCGGCAATCGAACAGGCAAATATCCGGTAGTCCTGAAAGACCGCCGCAATGCGCGCTCGTAGGCTCGGGACGGTATAGTCCTTGATATTTTTGTCGTTATACAAAATTTCGCCCTCGGTCGGATCGTATAGACGCATAATCAGCTTGGTCAGCGTGGTCTTTCCCGCCCCGTTATAGCCGACGATTGCAATTTTCTCGCCCCGATGAATTTTCATATTAAAGCCGTCCAGCGCATAGACCGGTGCATCGCCTACGTCGTATGCGAATTTCAAATTTTTGATTTCCAGAGATTCAAACGGCCGGGCATCGTCGGCGCCATCGGTTATAGTAGGTTCGCAGTTCAAAAAATGAATCATTCTTTCGATGAAAATGCCGTGCTCATGATATTTCAGCAGGCGATCAACCATATCCTGCAAAAGATTTGACATTTTCCAGCAGGCGTTAATTGCAACCGCAAAACCGCCGAGCCCAACTTCACCAGTCACCATAACCTTGTACAACATGAGAATGAACAAACCGCTTTCTCCGCCGATAGCTATGATATTACGAATCAGATTCAGCACAACAAACTTTTTCCCGTAGATACGAATCGTTTTTTTCTTTTCCTCGGTCGTATCGAAATGCATTTCAAAAATATTCTCAATAACGTGTGTGATTCGCAGTTCCTTTGCATAATCCGGAAGTTTAAAAACGCGTTTGACATAATTATTCTTCCGTTCTAAAGGATTCAGTGTATCTCTGTATTTCAGATTAACTTTATTGCTGACACGCATCAGTCCAATGCGTACAATTGCTAATCCAAAAATGATACAAGCCATGGTAGTGTCTACACTGAATAAAACGCCAGCAAGCGTGAAAGACGCCACAATGCGGTTGATCAGTTTTCCGGTATCCTCCATCAAAGCGGGCACATGGGCGTAGGATTTCTCCATGGTCCATATAAAGTCGTTATAGAATTCCGGGTCGTCGTATTTCATCAAATCCATGCGGACCGCTTGCCGAAACATATCGCTGTGCATGGCGATATGCAGTTTTTGCCGGATCCGCGGATTGTACAGTTCCCAATACCAATAGTGAAATATGTAGAATACGACAAGATACGCGGCATAGATCAAAATCACGCGGGCCACATCCTCAAATTTTGCATGTTCACCGAGCGCGTCAAAGAGTTTTTGCACATAGATAATGCCGATCGAATGGTGAAAGCCCCATAAAATCCCCTCGGTAATCATCCATACGACGTATCCCGGCGTATAGCGCCATATGCGCCCGATCAGCCAGAAATTATTGCGTATGACGCCGCGGTGGGAGGTCAATTTTTGTTTTGCCTGTTTCATTTTTTACACCTCCACGTAATTCATGGCCTGCTTTTTAAACATCTCGGCGTACCGTCCGTCTTTTGCCATCAGTTCCGCGTGCGTGCCCGATTCGATTACGCCGCCGTTTTCCATCAGATAAATACGGTCGGCCAGAACGGCGGAGGACAGCCGGTGCGAAATAAAAATCATTCCGCAGTCCTCGCATGCCGCCATCATCCGGTTGTACATTTCATATTCTGCAATCGGATCGAGCGCGCTGGACGGTTCGTCGAGGATGACAAACCGGTTTTGCTTGGAATAAACATGGGCTATGGCGAGTTTTTGCTGCTCGCCGCCTGAAAGCTGCACGCCCGCTTTGTCAAATTCCTTGGTCATCATGGTGTCAATCCCATTGGGAAAGGCCACGGCCTTCTTGTAAAATCCGCTTTTTTTGAGCGCGTCCACGACAATTTCGGTATCACCCGCCGTCCGTTTTCCCAAAATGACATTGTCCGCGACCGACAGCGCGAAGACGTGAAAATCCTGCATTACGGCGGCAAACATATCCCTGTATGCGTCGAGCGGAAGCGTTTTAATATCCGTATTACCATAGGTAATTTGTCCGTCCGCGTCATAGAGCCGAAGCAACAGCTTGACTAGCGTTGTTTTTCCGGCGCCATTATGACCCACAATAGCGATTTTTTCGTTTCGCCCAAAACGCATGGAAATATCGTGCAGTGCGTCAGTCTGTGCTCCGTCATAGCGGAAAGAGACGTTTTCAAACACAATATCCCCCCCATCGGGCAGGGGGGCATCTCCACCGACAAGCCCCGGCTCATGCTCCAGAAATTGTATTAAATTCTCGATATACAAGGCGTTTTCCTGAAATCTCAGCAGTGTGTTCGCCGAATTGCTCAACGTGTACGAAATGGTGTCGATCGAATTGACAATTATGATGCAGTCGCCGTAGCCGATCTTCCCCGTGCCGAAGGTCTGCCACGCGGCGTACATCATGGTGCCGAGCGCGGTCAGCATTTCATTACATTCGGTGATCAGATAACCGAGCGTGGCTAAGGACCAGCCGTTTTTAGCAATAATATCGATCGTGCGGAGTCCAGATTCCTTAAAACGTTCCAGCATGAGTAGCGGCATATCAGAAAGGCGCATTTCCTTGGCATAATCCGCAAGGTAAAATGTACGGCGCGAATAATCTCTTTGCCGATTTTCTATGGTTAACGCCATCTTTCGCTTATATCGTATTTTGTTTATTTTTAATTGCATCGGAATAACCAAAAGCGGGATTAATACAAAAAACAGCAATATAGGATCAATGAAGATGACCAATACAAAATTCGCGGAAAACCCTATAACCCTATAAATCAAACTTGAGATTGAATCGATGACGGCGTCAGCGCGACTGTCACACTCGTCAATAGCCTTTGCAAAGGCATCATAATATGTCGGATTTTCATAGCAAGCAAGCTCTACCTTGGCTGCATGCTTGTAGACTGCGTTATGAATATCCCGTTTTACATCGGTCATCTTTACATTATAAAAGCATTGATAATAAACCGAAACGACGCCAGATACTGCAAGGCGAATCGCAAGCCAGAGCAACAGCATGGATGCAATCTGTATAAAGGACTTTCCTTCACCGATTCCATTAATAGCATATCGCAGCATAAAGGTGTTGGATATAAATTGTGCACTTGCGTCTATTATATTTATTAAGATAAACGTGCTGAGCATCCCCGGCGAGGTCCTGTGTATCATTCGCAGCATAAATAGATTGTTAGATAGAATTTTACGTATGGGAAGCTTCAGTTTTTTATGATTTGTTTTATCCATTTTTACTCCACAGTTCTGAGCATTTTAATTTATAAAGTATGTCACAAGCATACAGAACTTAATCTATACTTGTCTTTTGGGACATCCAATAAATTGTGCTGCACTGTTGCACAATGATATGGGGTGAAAATCAGAATCTAATATAGTTATGAATGGTTATACTTTAAAAATGAATTTTCAATCCTTGAAAGAATTTTCATAAAAAGTATGCGAAAAAAGCGAAATACCTACATATACTTGTAGATACAGTCGCTTTTTATTAACAAAAGCCTCTAAAGGAAGATAGAAGCGCAATATATGAATTAATTTAGACCTTCAACGACAATCTCAAGTTGCCTGTTAGACGTTCAAGTTTCAGAAAAGCTAAATAAATCTTAACCTCGCTATACAATCTTGGAATAGAAATAGTGATTCTACTAGATGCAAAGTGTCGCATTCCTCTGCTTAATAAAATGATTTTTAATATTCATATATTAATTTCAGATAGAAACATATCTACAATTCGTCTTAACGTGCACTATAGTTCAACAGAATCCTTTAAATCATCATTTCTGGGTATTCTTGACTCCTTTATTTCTACTATTAGTTGCAGAAAAACAGAAACAAAATCATTATTATGATTTAAACAATAGTTTTGTTGCTATCTAATATTGATTGCAACATGCTATCTTTTTTCAAAGAACATGTGTCGACTACATAATTGGAAAGGGTGTTAAGATATTGTGCGGGACACCCCCTGCTACAAATAGAGTTCATATAGCACTCCCTACATTCGTTTATCGCATAAAAAGAATGTAAAAAATTAATAACATTATCCGTTCTGCAGCTTTTTATAATATCAGATACATTATTGTGATAAATGTTTCCTAACCTAAACATAGGATTTACAAACATTGAGCAAAGATAAATATTACCAATAACATCAATTCGTGGAGAAACTTCGGCATTAGGATTGTCTAAAAATGGACATATCGTATTGGTTAGTTTAGGTGGTGTAATTTCAATTTTATCTTTATATTCATTAGTTAATATATTTAGATTTCTAATAACTTCACGCGATTCTTGATTTGAAAGAAATATATCATTATTATCGAAAGCTCTACCTTGCATATTCAACATTGAAAATGATAACTTTGATATTTTCTTTGAGACTGAATATTCAATAATATTTTTTAAATCTTTAATATTAAACTTATTAATAGTGGCTTTTAAAACAACATATTTTGTACACTGTTTAAGTAAATCAATATTTTTATCGACTATATCGAAAATTGGTTTACCTCTTAATTTGTCATGTATTTCTCCAATGCCATCAATTGAAATCTGAAAATTTAAATAAGAATTTTTATGTATTTTTTCAATAAAATTAGCTATTAAAACACCATTTGTAACAATTTGTGTATCTATAGAATATTTTTCGCTAAAATCCAATATATTTTGGATATTTGTATGAAGGAACGGTTCTCCTCCTGATAGTGCTATATATCTGATATTATTATTAGCAAAATCTTCATATAGATTTTTTATAGTCTTTGTAGCAAGTTCAGTGTTATTAGTAATAGAAGAATTATTATAGCAATGACGACAATATAAATTACATTTGCTAGTAATTTCAACATAAGCGGATTTTAATTGCAAATTATTCATTAACAATCACTTCTTTCTCATATAATGTGGCTTCAATCTTCATAAAGTCGTTAGCTATTGTATCATACGATGTTGTATCCAAATCAATTATATTACTTTGGATAAATTCATTAATAGTTTTTTCTATACTCTTTTGCTCTAACAACCTATCAAAAATAAATTTTGCAGTAGAATTCAATATTGAAATGTCCTGTGTGATAATATCAACTATAACCACCGTATCGGTGACCTCGTCTTTTATGTACTTATTATCGTTAAATCTAATCATATTGTTAATTACAAATACTCCTTCACTTTATTTTCAATACAACCAGCTATGAATTGATATAAATAATAAAATGCCTTATGCTTTTGATTCTATTTCAAGTCAATTTTATTAATAATGCCCTGCATCACAATTATGGGCAGCAGTGCATCCGCCTTCATGATAAAGATATCCACAACCTCCGCCTACAGTATAATCGGCCGAGGCACCGGGACACATACTTTTTGCAGATACTTTGATGTATTCACTCAATTGATTAGCATTAATTACTATTATTTCAGGTGCTATGTACATAAAAATTCCTCCAAATCATATTAAGCATAAGGCATTTTATTTGCTAAATTAACATAGTTAATTCCAAGGTAGGATGCGAAAATTTTCTCCCGTTGTCAGCATCAGCACGTTGTCGGCGGGTAGCAAACGGATGAGTTGCCGGATATGCGTTACAAGCATCCAATCTGCTTTTTGGTAGGTGAGATATTTTAAAATCCAGTACAGAGCGTCGGCGCCCTCTTCATACGCGGTCGTCTGAAAGGTTTCGTTCAGCAAAACGAGGGTTGATTCTCCGATGAAATCCAGAATTTCCTTAAAATCCCCAACCTCCTGTTCAAATCGTCCCCCGTTGCTGTCCAGGGCGGTTTTGTCCTCCGATCTTGAAAAAACAGTCGCAATATGCCGATAGAGCCGCAGCTTGGCTGTATTGCACAAGACGGGCAGACCCGCTTGCGCCAGGACCTGAATTGTTCCGACCGTGCGCAGGAAGACTGTTTTTCCGCTTCCGTTGGCGCCGAAAACCAGAATTCCGTTTTTATTCCCGCTTTCGATATCGTTTGCGGAGACTGCATGAAGCGCAGACCGCTGCGTCGCGAGAAACAGGTCGTATGCTCCCGTCAGGCGCATGCCGTCCTCGGCGTAAAACTCGGGATAGACCAGAGACGCGCCCTTTTGCATCAGAAACGCGCAGTAGCGCAGCGCGACCGCATAGAAGTCGAGCTCCCCGGAAATTTTGCGATAATCTGCGGCAAAGACGCGAAGCGCCGCATCAAACAGTTCCGCAATGTCGAGGATCGAGTCGGCCATCAGACGATTTGTAAGCGCGTTTGGCGGCGCGTTTAATTTTACCGCTGCCTCCTCGCCGTGCACGGACGCACGTTGCTTTTGAAAAAAACGAAGCGTTTTCTTCTGAGGATCCTGGGTTGCGTGCATTTTAGCCGTGTTTGGGATCAATTGACAGACTTCGACTTTTCCGGATGCACCGAGGCGCAGGCGGCAGTCATATGCCACCACGGCGGAATAGGTTTCAAATTTAGAAGTCCATCGCAGCAAGGCGTCAAACTCGGCCGTGCGAACCGTTCCGCGCAGCTTATCCCGAAGCGCGCAGAGTCCGTGCGATTTTACGGGAAACGTCTCAAACAGCCGATCCAGTGTACTTAACTCGAGCAGGCAGCGTTTAAGTGTGGTCGAAGCGATCTGCAGATGGTTTCGGGCGCTCGCGACACTTTTTTCGTTTACATGGATGCCCCGCTCGCGAAACAGTGCCGCACGCTGTTTTTCATCATCTGCAAAGATCCCGCAAAGGCGGTCAAAGCCGCGCGCAAGCGCCTCAAACGACTCGGGATTTTCGGTGAAATCCCGGAGAATCTCCTGCCGGTATCCAATCTCGGCCTTCGTGTGCAGTGGACGGGATAATATATCAAGGAACGTCGCACGCTTTTTGCTGTCGCTGCAAATCGCGGAAAAAGATTTATCCAGAGATAAATCATACAAAACAGTTTTTGAAATCTCTGTCGCACTCAGTTCGGCGGCATACAACAGACTGATGTTCATTTTTGCATCCTCCGCTTCAGCGTCTCGGCATCCAGTTGATACTTCCGCAAAATATCCTCGGTATACGAGCGCTTTTTGTCTGCAGGGCCGATTTTAAACGTTCGGCGATTGTCGTTCTCCTCATCGACAAGCACACTGAGGATGGGAAAGTCGGCACGGGATACCTGATAAAAATGCGTGACACACAGACCCATCATGCTAAACTCGATCATTCGGTTTGCCGTATCCAGCAAAAGATCGGTTCCGACCGCCTCGTTTGCGCCGCCGAACGGTTCGTTGAGCAAAACGAACGCATCCGTCGGCGATGTGCTGAAAATCGTCTCCATGCGGCACCTTTCATCCTCAAGCCGCCCAACGTCCGAAAAACGTTCGTCTTTCGGAAAGTGCGTGACGATATACGGATACGCGCAAATCTCCGCGCTTTCAGCAAAAATCGGACATCCGCCGAGAAAAAGTAGCAGATTGATTCCCACACAGCGCAAATAAGTCGTTTTCCCGCCGCTGTTTGCGCCCGTCACAAATGAGAATCGATTATCCGCGTCAATGCGAATGTTATTTGGGACGATATCGGTGTTCTGTTGCAAAAGGGAAATATCGTAAGCGTCCTTTGCCATATAGATTTTCGCGTCTGCGACCGACGGATAGCAGATTTTAATCCCACGCTTCTGCGCGGTCTGCTTGAGATTCAGGATCTCAAAGTAAAACCGAATCTGCGGCAGATAGGCGGCAAGTTCTGCAGAATCGATGTCTTCAAAGGCGCTGTACAACGCGGACAGTTCGTCAAGCGCTCCGCCGTGGATTTGACAGAGCGCATCGACCAAATTTCGCTCCAAAGAAAGCCCCGCGGAAGATTTGGGCTTGACCTGAACGCCAAACGCTTCCAAAATTGGACGAATCTCTTCGGTATACGGTATCGCGTCCGAACCTTTTCCGATCCAAACGCTGTCCTGCACTGAAATGTCAAATAGACGAATGTCGTCCAAGAGGCGCTCTATTTGTGGCAAGGCTTCCCGAATTTGTGCATACAGATTTTCGTGCACCGTATCAAGCCAGAATTTTTGAAAGTGCACGATCAATTCACAGCTTGACGTCAGGTTGCGAATGCAGTCGACCGTGCTGCAATAGAGACGCAGTATCGTGCGGTATAGAAAGGCCTGCTCGATTCGGTTTGCTTGGCTGAAATGCGCATGTATCTTTGCGATGTCGGAAAGAACATCGGACAGCGCCTGCATTTTTTCGCGAAGCACTTCGTCTTCGAGCGCCTGAAAGAGCGCTTGTCGTTCTTGGATCGCTTGTCTGCCGCACGGCCGACAAAGGACTTTTCGCGCACCGGCGGACAGAATGTTTTCTAACGCGAAGTCTTTCCAGATCTGCGCGTCATATTCCCGTGCGGCGTCACAGGGAAGCAGCGTAGGTGCGTTCATCGTCGTATCCTCCCTGATGAATCGTTAAAAATCCGCGTCATAGGACAGTCGATCGAGGAATCGCGAGAGCGAATAGACAAACATGCCGCCGACCGTATCACCGGAACCGATCGTCTCCTCATCGCCCCGGGCGTTTTGGCGTTTTACCTCACGGCAGACCGGATTAATCAGCAGAACCGGTAAAAATGTCTTTTTGTACCAGGCATCTGCGTAGTTTGTTTTAAAATTATAGGCGGGCATGCACCGTGGTTTTGAATCAATAGGCATCGCGACATGGCTTCCGTGCGCAAAATGCACTGCGAAAAAGCGGATAAACCAGTTTCCGTTCTCGGTAAAAATCAGATGTGTACTGCGGTACTTTGTACGAAAGAGCTTGACGGCATATACCGCGGAGTCGGTCTCGATACAGAAGTCGCAGTCTGTGCGGCCGTTTCCGCCGAACATCCAGAGCGGATGCGTGGCGTGGATCCTATAATTTTTCGTTTTGCAGAGAACGCGCAGGCTGCCGTACAGGCGAACCCGCTTGAGGAAAAAACGCAGGTAGGGAAACAGCAAAATCACACCCAAAACGGCGAGAACAAAAATCCAAAAATCCATTTGTGCACCTCCGTTTATCATGTTTTCAAATTATAGGTTGAATTTTATTGTTTGGATAGCAAAGAAAGGATTATAAGCAAAACATTTTTATGCCACAGGTAATCTTTATGAAAAATACTTTCTGTAATTTTTGCTACAACATATTATTTTTATTTGTGGATATAAATCTAAAATTTTCAACTTCATAACTTATTACAACGTCAATCATAGTCTCCTCAACATTTCGCCCTAAATTCAATTTCTCTTATGAAATATTTCGCGAACCTAGCCTCTCAATATCTCGTCCAGTCTTTTCCTGCTTTTTAGTAATGTTTTATTGCACAGCAATTTGTAATACTCCTTTAGCACATCTAAAAAATCATTCTATATTTTAAAAGTCAACTCAAATAATACTTCATTCAACGATATCATAAAATTATATTTTAATTGGATTATATTCTATATTTTCCATTTTGTCAATATATCATTTGGTTATTGCTAAAAATATAAGTTTGTACATGTTAAAATTTTCAACTTTTCAACATTAACAAAAAACAATTTTAAAATTATTTTTATGCAATTTATATATCAAATCATGTTATATTTAATTTAGTAATTTTTGACAGTACAAGTCAAAAAAATCGTTGCCCTGACTTAAGCAACGATTTTTTATTAAATTATCTAAAATCTCCGCCCCAACATTGACCGGATCGTGCTGCCGCTTTAATATAAGCAGACAATTGGCTTGGACTCAAAGTTACTATCTTGAACTTTTTCCATGTCTTCATACAAACTTCCCCCCTTTCGGTTTGTTTGAATATTTACTTAACATATCGCAGACGATATCAAAGTAGTTTTTGTTGATACTATAAATAATGGTTCTCCCTTGATTTCTAGATCTTATGACTTTGGCCTTAATCATCAAGGATAAGTGATAATAGGCATTCGTACCCGTAAATCCTAATTCCTGCTCAATATCACGAATTGTTATTTCGCCTTTGCTGACAATCAAATCAAGTATTTCGATACGATTTCGTTCGGCTAAAGCATTACCAAAAACATTAAGTTCAGGTAAAGTGCTTTCGCCTATTATGTAGTCAATATAATCTTCAAAATCTGCCCCAAGAAGCAAAATTGCTTTGTTATCATAATAATGTGATTTGACACAATTTTTATTTAATATACAAAACGATATGTATATATCATCGAAAGAACTAAAATCACCCGTTTTAAGATTGCATTTTGCGAGTTTATCTATCAACTTTTTAACATCTATCTGGTGCTGCAGTTCGGTAATATGCCGAAAACTTTTCTCGTATTTTTGCGATAGAACAAACTCTTTTGCCATCAATTCATAAGAAAGCTTTTGTATAACGGGAATCGGCTCTAGAAAAAAAGCATATAGACTGCTTTTTAAATCGCTATTATATTTAGAATTTTTTATAAATTTACCTACAGCTGTTATAGAATTCTTACATTCTTCTAACATTTGATTATCAATGTTCGGAAAGTAGAATTTTATAAGATTGCCGATCACTTGATTATAATCTAATAGTACAGTCTGTACTGCCGACAAACTATAGGATGAAACGAACTCGTTCTTATACGGTTCATAATAAAATTGAGTTATAAAACTTTTCTGGTCATCTCTCAGATAAAAGAAAGGCAACAATTCATCAGAAATCGGCAAGAAATCAACGAGCAAGCTGTTAAAATAATCCGTATCTTCGCTAGATTTGTCGTAGTTTATAAAATGCGTTAAACAATACTCCTTATTAAAATATAATACGAATAGAAAGAACAAATCATGTATATATCCAGATTCTTTTATAAATTTTACATTTCTCATCTAAATCACCTTATTTCTACATGTAGAATATCATAAATGCAATGAAAAATCAATTGAAAATAGAAAATTCTAAACGAAATTTTTAAAAAATCAGTTTAACTCTTTATTTTGTGTAAAAAAAGTGTTATATTAAAATATATAATTGTTATAGTCTTTGTAAAAAGATTCTATTAACCAAGATTAAGGAAATTAGAACAATGCTTTCATCATTTATAGATCTGCCTTTTCAAACGTCTTACCGTATTGATACAAACTGTCAAGACTTAATCTCATCATTACAATTGATGTATGGAGATTATATTAAAATATCCGAACAAAAAACTGATTACAAGATCAAAGCAATAAAATCCGACGCCTTGTACAATGTATATTCTGCCGAAAATTTCTGTACTACAAAGTATCCACTACAGGAGTTGAATAAAATCATCTTTGACAACACAGTCTATGATGATTGTGTATTTGCTTTACATGGTTCAGCAGTAGAATGGAATGGTGGGGCTTACATTTTTTTGGCCTCGACAACAAGCGGCAAAACAACGCTGGCAAGTTATTTGGTCAACTGTGGATTCAATTACATAACCGATGATTGTATATTGCTTAAACGAGATAACTTTAAAATATATCCATACAGCACACCAATTCATTTGCGTGACGGAGGCCTTGCGGTACTAAAACGCTATAATGCCGCACCCAGGGAAGTAAAAATTTTAGATGCCGGATATACAAGACGCTATACTTATATGCCCAATAACTGTATACGAAACGAAACTCCGTTAACACACATTTTTTTCGTCACAAGAACCGAATCTGAAAATGAAATTATCGACATGTCTACCACGGAGCGTATGACTGAACTGTTAAAAGCGCCGATCACCGATTATAAGGTAACCGGTGCATATTTGAAATTTATATCTGAAGTCGCAAAGATAAAATGCAATCGACTGCTATACAGTGACATGGCATACGTTGCGGAGGCAATTCGACATGGATAATCATTTTCAGCAAAAACTTTTGTCTTCGCTGATAAAAATCAAAGGGGAAGCGAATATAACCGTGACCGGCATCAGCATGAATCCCACTCTTTGTGAAGGGGATGTTATAACGATCCGCAAATATGATGATTATGAAATCGGGAGAATCCTCGTTTTTACATATAAAAACGGGGAACTATTAGTGCACCGGCTTCTGAAGAAGGACGATAGATATTATTGCAAAGGGGACAATGCGTTTCGACTGGAAGATATTGAATACCATCAGATTTTAGGGCAGGTGGTGACGGCAAACGGCAATACAGTTGTTTCCTGGCCTAAATGGAAGGCAGACCTTTCCTATCAAATCAATCGCGAATTTTATCGATGTCGATACGATGTTGAAAAAACGAAAGAATCTAATATTTACAAATTCTATGAAGATCTGATATTGAAAAGAGAGGGTATAACTATGAATTACAAAAAAAATGATACAATGGATTACATAAAAAGCGACGACACCTCGCTTGCTGTATTTGACCCGGAAAGTGGAGACACACACTTTTTCGATGAAACGGGCATCGACATTCTTTCCTGTTTGGAACCTCCGTGTGATTTGAAAACTTTGCTTGAACGGCTCTGCAAAATCTACGACGTCAGACCGAATGATATCCGAGGCGACGTCGAGGAATTTCTTGCTGAAACCATGGCAAAAAAAGTTGTGCTTATCGTATGAATATTAAAACGGTCTACATAGAAATCACCAATCAATGCAATTTCAACTGCCGGACATGCTATAACCGTTCGGGGCGCAATCTTGAAACTCGAGAAATATCGGTTCAGACATTCAAAAACATAATTTCGATTTTTTCGAGGTATGGGGCGAACCGCTATCTTCTATCGGGGGGCGAGCCGACTCTGCACTCCGAATTTGATGCGATTTTGGATGTAATTGAAGAACATCCGGAACTGTCTTTTGGACTGGTCACAAACGGGAGTTGCCGTAATCCGCGCTTGATCGACGTGCTGAAGCGGAGCCGTAACATCTCGCTGCAGATCAGTCTGGACGGTTCCTGCGAGGAAGAAAATGCCAAGACGCGCGGGACGGGACATTTTATACCTGCGATTGAATTTATTCGGCTGCTTTCGCCTCTGCCGGATAAGCCACTTTTAAAAATGGTCATTTCCAAATTGAATTTGTCGGACGTTGAAAATTTCTATCGTCTGGCCGTCTCACTTGACTGCATCCCCGAATATGCTTTTATCTACCGCAGCGGAAACGGTATGGATGGCTGGGATGACAAGTCGCTTTCTGCCGCGGATAAGAGCAAGGTTCTCAATCTCATTGAGCAGTTGAATGTCCGATACGGCATTTCCGCTTTTCTTCCGCTTTGTACGACTCGATGTCTTTTTGTGAACGGTATGACTGAACTTTCGCTCAGTGTTAAAACCGATGGTTTTATCCAGCCATGTCAGTCACTATACCATTCGGATTTTTCTCTCGGCAATATCTTTGCGTTTGACGCGCATGCATTTTCGCAAAGGGTAGACGCAATATACGCATTGGCTAAAGAAAGGACTACTCGCGACTATGGCTGTGCCAAATGCATTCTTCGGGAAGGTTGTGGAAAGGGATGCATGGCGGAAGCGTATCATTTAAGTGAAGATCCACTTGGGAACGACGGGAACTGTATGCTTCGCAAAATTCAGTTCATTCAATTTAATGTAAAAAAGCCGCAATGAAAGGGCGCGTCATGAATACGCAAATTATATTAGACTGTTTGGCGAAAACATTAAAACTTACTAACGCAGAGGTCCAAAACATCCGGATGGACGTTGAGCTTTCAACAATTGGACTGTCGTCTATCGACTTCGTTTCTTTCGCCGTCGAACTGGAGAACGCACTCGGTATAGAAATTCGGGACAGCGACTTGGTAATGGAGAAATTTAAAACGCTGGACTGCGTTGTAAAAACAGTTTCCGCTTATCTTTCACCGGACACCGGGACGAAAAAATGTCTCATATTGGATGCTGACAATGTTCTTTGGAAAGGAATCAGCGGTGAAGAATCAATTTGTATTGATGGGGATGTGCTTCGTTTTCAGCAGCTGCTGCTAAGACTGTACGACCGAGGTGTGCTGCTTTGTCTATGCAGTAAGAACGAATCCTGGCTGATTGAGGAATCTTTCGCTGATTCCAGAATGCGTCTGACAAAAGAACACTTTGTTGTCTTTCTCGCAAATCGCACGGATAAGGCTACCAACATACTATTCATTGCCGACGAACTGAATCTTTCCACGGATCAATTTGTGTTTGTCGATGACAGCGATTATGAACTGGCATTTGTGAAAACTGCCATTTTTGATATTGAAACCGTGAAAGCGGATTATACCTCTATGGAGTTTATGCAGACAGTTGAACACTGTTTTACAAATGTTATGCCCACCTCAGATTTAAACCGCACGCAGCTTTACCGCGGGCAAAAGGAGCGGCAAAAAGTCAAGCGCACCACGGCTTCCGTCGCAGAGTATAACGAAACTCTTCATACCGAAACTGTCTGTCGGACAGCGAGCGTGCAGGAATGTATGCGATTAGCAGAGCTTTCTGAACGGACACATCAATTTAATCTTTCCGCAAAACAATATTCCGAACAAACGCTATCGGCATTGCTCGAAGATCCGGCATATACGGTGCTTTCCCTTTCGGCGCGCGACAAATTCGGAGATATGGGTATTGTGGGTATGGCGGTGGCCAAGCACGATATTATTGAAGCATTTATGCTTTCCTGCCGTGTGTTTGATCGCGGATTTGAGTATATTTTGCTGGATAAGCTGAAAGAGATTATCGGCAAACCGTTATACGGCGTTTTTTCTCCAAATCCAAAAAATCTCCGCTATGCCGATTTTTATTCGCAGAACAACGTGACAACCACAGATTTATCCAAAACGTAAAGAAAGAGATATTTTCACATGGACACATTTGAAAAAATACGCGCGGCTATTCGCGGTGAAACACCTTTAGATGAGGCGGAAACGAAATTTCTTCTCGATTGCTCCGGCCTTGAAATTTTGTTTCATATACCTGACAGTGCACAGTACATAGAGCGCCCACTTGCTTTCAATTCTTTGTTGACGAAAGTATGGTATAAGACCTGCCGGGAACTCTTAGAGGAACTAAAATGTCTGCCATATGCAGTTATTAAAGGGGCTGTTTTATCCGCTCGAATACATGACAATGCGGCCGTGCGTATATCCAACGATTTAGATATTCTGATTGCGCCCAGGGATATCGATATTGTGAAGAGCATCTTTCAGAAGCACGGATTTATACAGGGGAGAGTCGTCAATTCGAATATCGTTCCATACACGAGAAAAGAATTAATCTATCAAAAGGCGCTTACGCATCAGTTAGCTCCTTTCTGTAAAAAAACTGGTCATGCGCTATGTCCCATCGTAAGTATTGACATCAACACGGATATCTTTTGGGGAGAAAGCATTGTCAAAGCCGATATGCCACGCTTTCTACAAAACTGTGAGGATTTTACAATTTATGATACGAGTCTCCGAAGGCTTACGCCGGTGTATGAATTTATTTCACTCTGTATGCATCATTATAAAGATTTAAATTCCTTGTATCTTTTGTGGGAACGCGGTGTTTCTCTTTTGCTTTTCAGCGATATATATTATTATATTCTTCGTGTGCGGCCAGATCTGGACGAACTGAAAAGTGTATGCAAATCCTTTCGTGTCACAGATTATGTGTATTTTTGCTTATACCACACAAATGTGATTTTTGAGGATGAAACGCTCAAAGCATATATGTCGGTTTTTGAACCAGTTGCTGACAAAAACATTCTAATGCGGATTGGACTTAGTGAAAACGAGTACAGATATCTTCCGAAGGGCATTTCTGAATATCTACTTGATCAGTCATTTAAAAATACGTTAAATGTTCTTATTACAGACGAAGATCGAAGAAAAATTGAACTAAATCGAGAATTTATGTAGTCTTCAAAACTTATAGGCAGTTAATAAGAGGATGTAAAATATGAGTTCCATATTAGGGAAATGCGCACGCTTTTGTTATAATTTTAAGAGATGAAGACATCTATAATACACAATTTGATTCAGATCTACATAAAATGTTGTGTGGACAAACAAATCAAATACAGTACTTCGAAGTTGGCTGCCAAAAGGCAAATGAATTGAGTATAGATTACTCTTTTTTAAATGAGGAGCAAAAAAGAACACTTGCTTTCTTTTTTCTCGAATCTGATCTTGATAAAACAGCATTATTTATAATGCATGCATCAAGATCAATAAAAGTATGGATTAACTATGAACTATATTCCATTGTTTCCGGCGAAAATAAGATGCTTGTCATAAACTTAAAAGCCGGGATAAATTCAATTGTACTGGAATCTTTAAATACATCTAAACATAATTATGTTTTTATTCGAATAAGCGATTATCTCGTTGAAAAAGAAAAAGACACTTTCCCCTGTTTATTTGAGGGAGATATGCGCTATCATGAACATTTTGGATATGTACGACACTCAGGAAATTATTTGTATGATGGGCAGCCTTTTGAATTTGTTTTTTATCCCAATCACGATGTACTCGCCAAAGATGACACTGCGCAGTTTTCTATTATAGATAATTTGACAAAAAAATATATTTTTAAGCAAGAGATACCTATAAAACAGAAATGTTGCATAAATATACCAGAACATACGTTTTATGACTACGATGATGGCCACTATTTAGTGGCAGAAATACGATACACATATTCAAATGAATACATACATGTCGAACGTTTTGCACTGTTTACAAAACCCGTTGATAACATGTTAGAAAAAACTTGTCGAAATGCGCTCAATACAATTAATCTAATTGAATACGAATATGACAAATTATGCTTGCAATGCGGTGTAGAGTACATACAAGATAAAAGGCATAATCTATCCTTAAAAACATCACAGGCTGCGCTTGTACGCAGCAATACAAATTTGGTAAAAAGCGGGATACATCGAGATCAAACAATATATGGACACGGAGGAAAGCGCATATTCTTCTTCAATCCCATGTATAACGCGGTAAACTTTTACCGCATATATGTGCCAGAAAACTATTGCGCTGATATCAAATACCCGCTCATTATTATACATTCCACGTATGAGTATAATAGCTGGAGTAATGTATTTGCAAATTACACTAACGAACCGGTAATAGCAGTCGATATTTCAGGCCGCGGAGTTCTTTTGGGAAGTTATATCGGGGAAGCGGCGATCAAAATTGCCTTGGAAGATGTGTTGTCCCGATTCAGTATTGATGAAAATCGAGTCTATGCTACTGGTTTTTCAAATGGCGGTGGAGCCGCTTGGGCAATGGCAGAAGCATATCCTGATCTTTTCGCAGGAATCTATGTTGTTTCAGGGCAGGCGAATTATGATTTGCTCAGCAATTTGAATAACATGTATTTGATACATGTATCTTCTCCGGACGACAGTATGTATAACGTCTACCAAAACATCTCGGAAAGGCTCAAGTTTCACACAGATTATCACAGATATCTTATGGATGGGTTTGCGCACAACACATTAATGAGACTGTGGTTCAACGAAAAAATATTCAAAGAATTACTTGAGAGTCGCAAAAACAAATATCCCGAACAGGTGAAATACAAAACATTCAGAAATCGTCATAGGAAAGCTTATTGGGTAAAGATTCATTCTATCGCAGATGGACAAGCCGAAGGAATGATTGATGCGCACATCATTTCATCTCAAGAAATTGAAATATATTGTTCTGGCATAAGCGGTTTTTCGATTACGATTCCACCACAAATTAATGAGCAACAATTTCAAGTATCTATTAATGGCGAACACTTTTATACCTTTCATGAAAAATGTTCACGACAAATTCATTTTGTACGAACAAATACGGAAAGCACGAATTTTTTTGAGCCAGTTAATGACTATATTCCGCTCATTGACACGCACAAAGGAAACGGCCTGCTAGACGTGTTCCTCGACCCGCTTAGCATTATAACACCGGTAGAATGTTCGGAAGTAATCGGCAAAACCGCAGAAGCATACTCGGAACCACATTGCAACGGTTTTATTCCAGAGGTATATATAAAATATCCTATTATGAATTATGAAGGACTATACGAAGCGTCAGACAAAGCAGAACGCAGTTATGTTATAATTGATGATGGAAGTACACACCCACTGCTCTATGAGATTCGGAAGAGTGCCAAAATAAGTTGTGACGCCATAGGATGGACATATAACGGGCAAATGCATCCAGGTAAATACTGTGTGCAACAGATCGTAAATAGTCCATGGAATTCAAGAAGGAATATACATTTAATCAGCTATAATGACAGCACAATGTTGAAGAAAAATCTTTTTACTCGCAAATTGATCATCCCGTCCTATGTGAACGGCAGACATGAATTTCTGAATAACGACGCATTAATTTTTGACGAAATGGGACACCACGGGATTCTGGACTATAGCTGTGAGCCTGTCGATTTATAATTAGTTTTACACAAATAAATCTTTAAAAACACAAAAAGGGAATGAACTCTTTCTTCCCGCTCCGTTTATTGTTCCGTTATTGTTCCGATTGCTTTCTTTCGAAAAAGGCTCGTCTTAGCTTTTGCTTGACGAGCCTTTTTCGGCAGACGAAGGTTATTATCCTTCCTTTGTTTCATCCACAATATAATTTTCGATGATTTTTTCCGCATATAAGTTTTTCCGAAGAAGGGTACTCGAATATTTCTCCACAAACTTCCCGCAGTAAAAGAAGAATAGATAAATTTTATGTACATGTGCGGATACAGTAAATGGCAAAATAATCCCCCTTCCAGGCAGCCAAAAAAGACTTGAAAACTTCTCGTTTTCAAGTCTTTTTTGGCTGCCCCTGCTGGGCTCGAACCAGCGACGGCTCGTTTTACAGTACCTCACATACATAGTTATTTTACGTGTGCAATTTTACTACTATATCTTTAACAATTTCTTCTATGCTTTTATTACCATCAATAACATAGTCTGAAACAGGCAATATATCTTTTTGCATTTGAACAAAAGCAACCCTTACACGGTTCAAATAATATTCCAACCATATACTGCTTTATATCATCATGGCAATATGCAAATGGATAATCTAATAGAAGATACTCATACTCGTTTCTCGCCATAATTTTGCAAATATCATTTTTTAGCGGTTCTAAATTCCAAACATTATAGTTTGCTCCGGCAATTGTCCATTTATAAAAATCATCTACCGCACCTGCAAAATCATAATCATCAAAATAAAGTGCCGCAGCATTAGGAAGTATTTTCAAAAGTTCTTTAACAACCGTTGTTTTTCCACCAGCGGTAACTGCTGCTACTGCAATAATTCTCATATTATTCTCCATTTTTAGCAAAAGCAAAAAATTGTCCCAACGCCCAGTTTTGCATTTCTGCAAACATCTTACCTCTTATATAGTCATAATCAACCCACAAAAAGTGATGGTCAGCATCTGTAGGCACCACAACTTTTTCTATCAACTCGCCAACATAGTAAGTCTGTATCGGATGAAAATGACCTATGGTCGGATGCTTGCAGTATGTTTCAGCGCTGCATATCTTTTCGCCCACCACAACTGTATATCCAGCTTCCTCCAAACATTCTCGCTTGATGCAATCGGCGTGACTTTCGCAGTTTTCAATACCGCCTCCTAAAAAGTAATAACCTTTAGGAGTTTCAACAACACCAACTTGATTGTTGCGAAGCGGAACTAAATACGCACCTTCTCGGTCTATATATTCAGCATCTTCTTTTGTTCCGAATATTTTGTGCATATAAAATCCCTCCTCAGATATTTTGTCATAATTATACCACACTGCTGCTGCCGTTGTAAACACCGCTTTTTTGCTGGGCGTTAGCCACATAGGGCGTGTTCGGCAGTCAGGGCGTAAAAATGAGAAAAGCCTTGTAAATACAAGGCTTTTCGTGGCTCCCCCTGCTGGGCTCGAACCAGCGACATCATGATTAACAGTCATGCGCTCTACCAACTGAGCTAAGGAGGAATAATGGTGCACCTTCAGGGATTCGAACCCGGGACCCACTGATTAAGAGTCAGTTGCTCTACCAACTGAGCTAAAGGTGCGAATAGAAGAAATGCACAAAGATTCAAAAACGGAACGCAAAGAAAACGGCGCGTTCCAAACAAAGGACTTATGAGGAAAGAACAAAGGAAACCGAACAAATAGGAAGCGAAGCGAGGAACGAAGCACAAGCTTGGAACCGAAAAATACAGTTCAAGCCCTCGGTCGATTAGTATCGGTCAGCTGAACACATTGCTGTGCTTACACCTCCGACCTATCAAACTTGTAGTCTGCAAGTGACCTTACTCCATTAAATGGATGGGATATCTAATCTTGAGGCATGTTTCACGCTTAGATGCTTTCAGCGTTTATCACTCCCGTACGCGGCTACTCAGCTATGCCCCTGGCGGGACAACTGATGCACCGGAGGTACGTCCGACCCGGTCCTCTCGTACTAAGGTCAGCCCCTCTCAAATATCCAACGCCCACGACAGATAGGGACCGAACTGTCTCACGACGTTCTGAACCCAGCTCGCGTACCACTTTAATCGGCGAACAGCCGAACCCTTGGGACCGAATACAGCCCCAGGATGTGATGAGCCGACATCGAGGTGCCAAACCTCCCCGTCGATGTGAACTCTTGGGGGAGATCAGCCTGTTATCCCCAGGGTAGCTTTTATCCGTTGAGCGATGGCATTTCCACTCACATACCACCGGATCACTAACTCCAACTTTCGTTACTGCTCGACCCGTCGGTCTCGCAGTTAG
>OCQB01001035.1_pt1 | contig 24822 bp, 19 predicted proteins | sample 1538631 | NCBI WGS metagenome assembly OCQB01 (sample SAMN04571713, study PRJEB22368) | human gut metagenome | biome: human gut; material: stool | host: Homo sapiens | place: Luxembourg | collected 2012-10-19
GCGTGACCCGCATCGGCGCGCACGCGGTGGACTGGTTCACGGGCGAAATCATTGGAGCCGTCACCCTGCCCGCATCGGTGGAATTTGTGGGCTATCGCGCGTTTCCGGACGAATGCGACGTGACGGCTTTGAACCCGCAGGTTCATTTCGAGACTGCTGCGGAGTACGCCGAGCGCCGCTCCGAATATGACTGGGACAGCGACGAAGCAGCGGACGCCCTCTATTCGGATGGCCTGTTTGACTACGAACTTTCGTCGCGCGGCGCGGTTCTGCTCGACTGTTCCCGCTTCTTGAACCAGCCCGAAGTCCCCGACGTGCTGGAAATTCCGGCGGAATTGGGCGGCTATCCCGTCACGGCAATTGGCGGCTGGTTGTTCAGCTCGCTGGACGTCTGCCCCGTGGACGCGCCGTTCGAGGTTGTGTTCCCCGAAGGGCTTCGCGCGCTGGATGCCGACACCTTCGCCGAATGCTTCTATGCGGTGAAAATCACCCTGCCCGCGTCGCTGGAAATCATCCCGGAGGGCTGTTTCGACCAGATTTCCGCCGAAATCGAATTTCCAAACGGCAATCCGCGCTATTCCTGCGAAAACGGCTTTCTGATTAACAATACTACGCAGACGCTGCTGTACACCGCGCCGTCGAGCCACGGCAATCCGCTGCCCGCCGTCCGCCGTCTGGGGGACTGTTCGCTGATGAACTGGCTCTGGGACGACGATGACGACCCCGTTCTGCCCGACACGCTGGAAAGTGTTGGCAGCTACATCTTCTATGACTGCGGCGTGACCCGCGTCACCTTCCCTGACGGCATCACCGAACTGTCGCCCTATACCTTCTATTGCACCGATTTGCAGGAAGTTCACCTGCCCGCGTCGCTGCGGGAAATCCCGGATTACTGCTTTTGGAACTGCCAGCTGATCGCGCTGACCATCCCCGACGGCGTGACCCGCATCGGCGCGCACGCGGTGGACTGGTTCACGGGCGAAATCATTGGGGCCGTCACCCTGCCCGCGTCGGTGGAATTTGTGGGCTACCGCGCCTTCCCGGACGAATGCGACGTGACTGTTTTGAACCCGCAGGTTCATTTTGAAACAGCCACGGAGTATGCCGAGCGAATTCCCGAATATGACTGGTATGGCGACGAAGCGGCGGACGCTCTCTATTCAGATGGGCTGTTCGACTACGAGCTTTCGTCGCGCGGCGCGGTTCTGCTCGACTGTTCCCGCTTCTTTAACCAGCCAGAAGTCCCCGACGTGCTGGAAATTCCGTCAGAATTGGGCGGAACTCCTGTCGTGGCAATTGCGGCGAATGCGTTGAACACATCTGAATCCTGTGCCGATAGCCTTTTGTTCGGCATTGTGCTGCCAGAGGGCGTTCAGCGTGTGGAAGCAAATGCGTTTCAATGCTGTCACGCAGCAACGCAGATTTCCTTTCCCTCCACGCTAACAATGCTCGCGGAAGGCAGTTTTTTTCACGTCTACGCGGAAATCGACTTTCCGAACGGCAACCCGCGCTATTCCTGCGAAAACGGCTTCCTGATTGACCGCGACACGCAGACGCTGCTGTACGCCGCGCCGTCCAGTCAGGGGCAGCCGATTCCCGCCGTCCGTCGCTTGGGCGATTCCGCGCTGGATAACTGGAAACCTGCGGGTAACGAAATCCGCCTGCCGGACACGCTGGAATCCATCGGTCCTTACGCCTTGGACGGGCAGTACACGGGCGATTTTTCCCCGCTGGCGGCGCTGATTCTCCCCGACGGCGTCCGCGAACTGTCCGATTGCAGCATTTACGGCTGCTGGGAGATTCAGCTGCTGCGCTTCCCGGCAACGCTGACGGAAATTCCCGCCTACTGCGTCGCAAACTGCGGGCTGGGCGCGGTGGAAATCCCGGAGGGCGTGACGCGCATCGGAGAATTTGCCTTCTACTACTACGATTGGGAGCAGACGGAATTGTGCGCCGTCACCCTGCCCGCGTCGGTGGAATTTGTGGGCTTCCGCGCCTTCCCGGACGAATGCGAAATCACCGCGCTAAACCCCGACACGCACTTTGAAACAGAGGAAGAAATCAATCAGCGGAATCCCGATTGGGCGTATCGCATCCCCTAACAATCAAGAAAGGTCGTTTTCCGCATGAACGAACTCGATTCGCTTCTTCGCGCCGCCGGGCGCATGATGCTCGATTACCAATCCCCGAAGGTGTTCAGCAAGGGGCATCACGCCGATTTCGTCACCGAGGCGGACATTGCGGTGCAGTCTTATCTCGTCGATGCGCTGCAAAGGGCGTATCCGCACGCGAAATTCCTCGCCGAGGAGGAGGAGCGGCATGTCCTCACCGATGCGCTGACCTTCATCATCGACCCCATCGACGGCACGACGAACTACTTCCGCCGCCGCCGCTGCTCGATGATTTCCATCGGCGCGGTGGAAAATAAACTTCCCGTTTTCGGCGGGCTGTACGACCCGTACTTGGACGAAATGTACCTCGCGGAACGCGGCAAGGGCGCGACCTGCAACGGCGAGCGCATCCGCGTGTCGGACACGCCGATAGAACGCGCGCTGATTGGCTTCGGCTCTGCGCCGTACTACGAGGAGTTGTTTTCGCTGACCGGGCGGACAGTCTCGACCCTGCTGCCGAAAATCGCCGATGTTCGCCGGACGGGCAGCGCCTGCCGGGAACTGTGCGACGTGGCGCGCGGCATCAGCGACGGGCACTTCGAGTGGCGGCTCCAGCCGTGGGACTACTGCGCGGGCACGCTGCTGATTGAGGAAGCCGGCGGGCGCTGCGGCGACATCCGCGGCGGAAGCGTCGTCTACGACCGCCCGATGGCGCACATGGCGGCGAACGCGCGCATTTTCGATAATCTGCGCGAAGTGCTGCAATCAGCGGATTGCGAAAATCCCGATTCTATGGTATAATCAGGGTACCAACCTGAAAAGGAGCGACTGACATGATTCCGACCCCACACATTACTGCCAAGGAAGGCGATTTCGCCCGCACTGTCCTCATGCCCGGCGACCCGCTGCGCTCGAAGTTCATTGCGGACAACTACCTCGAAAACGCCGTGCTGGTCAACAACACGCGCGGCGTGCAGGGCTACACCGGCACCTACAAGGGCAAGCGCGTGTCCGTGATGGCGTCCGGCATGGGCATGCCCTCCATCGGCATTTACTCCTATGAGTTGTTCAAGTTCTACGGTGTGGAAAACATAATCCGCGTCGGCACGGCGGGGATGCTCAGCCAGAAGCTGAAAGTGCGCGACATCGTGCTGGGCATGAGCGCGTACACAAACAGCAATTTCGGTCAGCAGTACGGTTTCCGCGGGAACGTCGCGCCGTGCTGTTCCTATGAGCTGCTTTCTGCCGCGATGGAAGCGGCCAAGAAGCTCGGCGTGACCCCCGTGCCGGGTGCGCTGTACTCGTCGGATATTTTCTATGACGAATCGCAGCCGTCGCCGGGGCAGGTACTGCAAGGCCTGGGCGTGCTGGCGGTGGAGATGGAAGCGGCGGCGCTGTACCTGAACGCGGCGCGGCTGGGCAAGAACGCGCTGACCATCTGCACCATTTCCGACAATCCCTTCACGGGCGAGGAGCTGGATGCCGAGGCGCGGCAGAACACCTTCACGCAGATGATGGAGATTGCGCTGGAAATCGCGTAAAATCCGCATACAAAAAACCGACAGGGCGAAATTGCTCTGCCGGTTTTTTTGATACTGCTGATATTACCCGCTGATTACACCGCGCCCTGCGCCATCATCGCGTCGGCAACCTTCAGGAAGCCCGCAATGTTCGCACCCGCGACGTAATCGCCTTCCTTGGCGTACTCGTGCGCCGCCAAATCCACCTTGGCGAAGATGTTCACCATGATGTCCTTCAGCTTCGCGTCCACTTCCTCGAACGTCCAGCTCAGGCGCTGGCTGTTCTGGCTCATTTCCAGCGCGGAAACCGCCACGCCGCCCGCGTTGGCAGCCTTCGCCGGGGCAAACAGCACGCCCGCCTGCTGGAACGCCGCGGTGGCTTCCAGCGTCGAGGGCATGTTCGCGCCTTCGCCGACTGCTTCCACGCCGTTGGCAATCAGCGCCTTGGCGGATGCTTCGTTGATTTCGTTCTGCGTTGCGCAGGGCAGGGCAATCTGGCAGGGAATCGTCCAGATGCCGGAGCAGCCCTCGGTGTAGGTCGCGGTCGGAACGGCCTTGACATACTCCTTGATGCGCTTGCGCTCCACTTCCTTCAGCTGCTTGACCACATCCAGCTTAATGCCGTCGGGGTCGTAGATGTAGCCGTTGGAATCGCTCATGGCGACGACCTTCGCGCCCATCTCGGTAATCTTCTGCACCGCGTAGATGGCGACGTTGCCCGAACCGGACACGACGACCGTCTTGCCCGCAATGGACTTGCCGTTGCGCTCCATCATCGCCTGCGTGAAGTAGCACAGGCCGTAGCCGGTGGCCTCCTTGCGCGCGAGGCTGCCGCCCCACGTCAGACCCTTGCCGGTCAGCACGCCTTCATACAGCCCGGTGATGCGCTTGTACTGGCCGTACAGGTAGCCGATTTCGCGTGCGCCGACGCCAATATCGCCCGCCGGCACGTCGGTATCCTTGCCGATGTAGCGGTACAGCTCAGTCATGAAGGATTGGCAGAAGCGCTGCACTTCGTTGTCGCTCTTGCCCTTGGGGTCGAAGTCGGAGCCGCCCTTGCCGCCGCCGATGGGCAGACCGGTCAGGCTGTTCTTCAAAATCTGCTCAAAGCCGAGGAACTTCAAAATCGACTGGTTGACGCTGGGATGCAGGCGCAGACCGCCCTTGTACGGGCCAATCGCGCTGTTAAACTGCACGCGGTAGCCGCGGTTGACCTGCACCTTGCCCTGATCGTCGATCCACGGCACACGGAAGGTGATGATGCGCTCCGGCTCCACGAAGCGTTCGAGCAGTCCCGCCGCTTCATACTTCTCTTCGTTCCGTTCGATAACGGGCTTAAGGGTCGTCAAAATTTCGGTCGCTGCCTGAATGAATTCCGGCTCGTGGGCATAGCGAACCTTCAAATCGTCAAGAACGCGCTGGCAATAATTCGCCATGATGCAGGACTCCTTTCAAATCATAAACATGCTGATTTATCGGCGCAGAACCCGCCGATGCGGAGTCCCGACGCCCTTGTCGAGAGGCGATACTTTCGCCTTTCACGTTTTTCATCATACACCATGCGGGCGCATATGGCAAGGGCTTTTGCTGCACTAATTATGTTTTTCTGGATGACAGCAGCGGCAATTTTGCATTTTCGCCGTTTTTTTTGCCCCTTGACAGGAAAAAACGGGTGTGATACCATGTGTTCATGCAAGAAAAACGCGGAGGTGAACATCCGCGAATGAAGGAGGTATCCACTTTTCATGAACACACAGGTTTTGCAAGGGCTGCTCGTGCCCTTTCTCGGCACAACGCTGGGCGCGGCGCTGGTTTTCTTCCTCAAGCGCGACTTGCCTGAAAAGGTGCAGAAGGGCTTGAGCGGTTTCGCGGCGGGCGTGATGGTTGCGGCAAGCATATGGAGCCTGCTGATTCCGGCGCTGGAGGGCGCGGCGGACTTGGGCGCATGGTCGTTCCTGCCCGCGACGATCGGGTTCTGGCTGGGGATTCTCTTCCTACTGCTGCTGGATCGGCTCGTCCCCCACGTCCACCTGGACGGCGAACAGGAGGGGCTGCGCGCGTCGCTCCCCCGGTCGATGATGGTTGCGCTCGCCGTCGCGCTGCATAATCTGCCGGAGGGCATGGCGGTCGGCGTGGTCTACGCGGGCAGTATGCAGCCGGAGCAGGTCGGCAGCGTATCTTTCGCCAGCGCGTTCGCCCTTGCCGTCGGCATCGCCCTGCAAAACGTGCCCGAAGGCGCGATTGTCGCCATGCCCCTGCGTCAGGCGGGCATGAGCCGCGTAAAGGCGTTCACGCTGGGGATGCTGTCCGGCGCGGTTGAGCCGCTGGGCGCGCTGCTGACCATCGGGCTGGCGGCGGTTTTCGCCCCGATGATGCCCGTGATGCTGTCCTTCGCCGCGGGCGCGATGCTCTACGTCGTCGTCGAGGAGCTTGTGCCGGAGATGGCGCAGGGCACGCACACGAATGTCGGCACGGTGCTGTTCGCCGTCGGATTTTCGCTGATGATGGCGATGGATTACATCCTATAAAGGAGACATGAAAATGAAACGAATTTTGCCGCTTCTGCTGATTTTGCTGCTGATTTTGACGGGCTGTTCCGCCAAGAATGCGGACTCCCCCGCTGCCGACGCGCCGACGGACACGCCCCTGACCGGCACATCCTACGTCCAAATCGACGTGAAGGACTACGGCACGATTGTCGCGGAGCTGTACGCCGACACCGCACCCATCACCGTCGCGAACTTCCTTTCCCTCGTGGACAGCGGCTTCTACGACGGCTTGACCTTCCACCGCATCATTTCCGGCTTCATGATTCAGGGCGGCGACCCGAACGGCAACGGCACGGGCGGTTCAAGCCAGCGGATCAAGGGCGAATTCAGCGCCAACGGCGTGCAGAACGACCTAAAACACACGCGCGGTGTCCTGTCGATGGCGCGGTCAAGCGCGATGGACAGCGCCAGCAGCCAATTCTTCATCATGCACGCGGATGCGCCGCATTTGGACGGGCAGTACGCCGCGTTCGGGAAGGTCATCAGCGGGATGGAGGTTGTGGACGCGATTTGCGAGCATACGCCGGTGACGGATCGTAACGGGACGGTCGCCAAGGCGAATCAGCCGGTGATTGAACGGATTATCCGGGTAGAAAAGCCGGAGGAATAAGGGAAAAGGAAATGCCCCGACAGCGCAAAAAACTGCCGGGGCATTTGTTGTATGGGAAGCGCAACCAAGTCGGGCAGCCAAAAAGGGTCAAGGGGCAATGCCCCTTGCAGGGTCAAGGGACAGCGTCCCTTGTGGGGTTTGGGGCAACGCCCCAACAGTTCCTCGTCAAACCAATTCAAAAGGAACAGCCCACAAAGGTGCAGGCAGCGAAGCGTCCCTGCCAGTAACTTCGCGCGTCCTCAGACGCGCCCCCAAGCCGCTCTATCCAACAACTGTGCTGTGTCGCGCCAAATGGGCGCGACCAAGTTGCTGGTCTTGCGAGCATAGCCGCTCTTTCCCGAACGCAGGGGATTTCGCCTCTGCGGAGGCGAGTCGGGGGCTTTGCGATCGCCCCCGACACCCCTTCGCAGTGCACTCCCATGTTTATTGGCTTTTATCGGAGCATTAAGAACAGAATGCGGTTTTCCTGCTTAATTCCTAATTGCTCACGCTTCCGCCTGTTCCTGCGCCAGCGTGTCAATCACCGCTTCGGAGGCGTTCGGGTAGAACGCTGCCGCGCCCAGCTGGTCGGTCAGACCGACTTTCTGGAAGAAGCCCGCGACGTTCTCATGCACGCCGCAAATCGAGACGGTCACGCCCTTCTGCGCAATCAGCGCGCACACCTCCATCAGCGTCTGCACGCCGGAAATGTCGGTCGCGGACACGCCGCGCAGGGAGAGAATCAGGTGCTCACAGCCGGTAAAATCCACTGAAAGCAGCTTCCGCTTCAAATCCGCGCAGTTCGCGAAGAACAGCGAACCGTTCACATAGCTGACGAGGATGCTTTTCGCGCGGGATTCATCCACCGGCTTGCCCATGCGGTGCAGGCGCTCCAGCCGCACCTTGTCCACCGGCTCGGTTTCGATGGTCAGGCGCGCGGCGTTCCAGACGAACATCAGCAGCGCGGTCACAATGCCGATGACGATGGCGACGGTCAGGTCAAAGACGACGGTGGACACCATCGTAATCAGGAACTGCGCGACACCCGTCCACACCTTGCGGCTGAAAATCGTCTTGATGCCGTGCCACTCGTTCATGCGCCACGCCGTCACCATCAGCACACCCGCCAGCGCGCTCAGCGGCAGGCGGCTCATCACGCCGCCCAGCAGCACCATCGCCAGCAGCAGCACCAGCGAATGCACAACGCCGGTCACGCGGGTCTGCTCGCCGGACTTGATGGCGACGGACGTGCGGGCAATCGCCGCCGTTGCGGGCACGCCGCCGAAAAACGGCAGCAGGATGTTGCCCACGCCCTGCGCAATCAGCTCACGATCCGCGTCGAAGGCTTCATCCTTCATGCGGGATGCGCTCGCACCGCACAGCAGCGACTCAATCATGCCCAGCATGGCGATGGAGACAATCGGGCTGACGAGGTTTTGGAGCATGTCGAGGTTGACCGCGCCGAGGTTCAGGCGGTTGTCCAGCATCAGGCTTTTCGGGATGTCCCCCACCTTCGCCAGCGAATCGAAACCCGCGATTTCGGTCACGATGGTCGCCAGAATAATCGCCAGCAGCGACCCCGGCACCTTCGCGTTCAGCTTCTTCGGCCAGAAGACCATGAACAGCACCACCAGCAGACCGATGGCGACCGCCTGCCAGTTGGGGGTAAATCCGACGCTGGTGTAGCTCCACAGCTTTTCCAGCGCGCTTGTGCCGACGGAGTGCGTGCCGAAGAAGTTGTCCACCTGCCCCAAGGCGATGATAATCGCGATGCCGCTGGTGAAGCCCATGACGACGCTGGTCGGGATGAAGTTGACGAGCTTGCCGAGGCGGAAGATGCCCGCCAGCAGGATGATCACGCCCGCCGCAAGCGACGCGACGAACACGCCCTGCAAGCCGTACTGGGCGACGATGCCGATGAGGATGGCGCTCATGGCCCCGGTCGGGCCGCTGATTTGGAAGGACGCGCCGCCAAGCAGCCCGATGACAAGTCCGCCGATGATGGCGGTAACAAGCCCCGCGGCGGCGTCCGCGCCGGAGGACACGCCGAATGCGAGGGCAAGCGGCAGCGCCACCGCCGCCACTGTGATGCCGCTCAGGATGTCCTTGAGGAGTTTGCCGGCGTTGTAGCCGGAGAATTCGTGTTTCAGGTCGGTAATGTACTTTTTGAGCATTTTTGCTTTCCTTACTTCCTCTATCTCTCCAACAATGTTGACTTTTCTTCCAAACTGGTCTTTGTCGCAATTCCAGAGGGCTTTCCGATCGCCCTCTGGACTTCTTCGGCGTCTCCCATGTTTATTGGTTTCATGCGAAAGTTTTTATACTATTTCCAAATGAAAATGCGCCAAGATGCGCGGCGAATTTTTCGTTCTGGCTAACGGGAACGAAATGCAGCGTAGCAGCGCTACGCTAAATGGAGTGAGCGGACGCCAGAACGAAAAAGGCGCAAGCAGATGGCGCAGTTGAATCTGGAAATAGTATTAGTTCGTGTGCTGATGACCAATCTGGACAAAAAAAACCTATCCTACCATTGAATTTGTGAGTACCCTGCCCCGAAAAAAGGGCAAAAAAACGTCCGGCGCTGAAACACGGTTTCAACATCGGACGAATTTGTGCTATGAAACGCTTGGGCGACAATTACGCCTTGGCGATTTCCACGAGCTTGGTGAAAGCAGCTGCATCGTTCACAGCCAGATCCGCGAGAATCTTGCGGTTGACGGTGATGTTGTGCTTCTTCAGGCCATTGATGAACGTGGAATAGCTCATGCCGTTCAGGCGAGCAGCGGCGTTGATACGGGTGATCCACAGGGAGCGGAAATCACGCTTGCGCAGCTTGCGGCCCTTGAAGGCATAGCGCAGGGAACGAGCAACCTGTTCGGACGCGGCGCGGTACTGCTTGGACTTTGCACCCCAGTAGCCCTTAGCCAGCTTCATGACCTTGCGGCGCTTCTTCAGAGCGTTCACAGATCTCTTAATACGTGCCATTGTGAGTATCCTCCTTGCCAGCGAATGGGCTTAATTACTTGTAGGGCAGCAGCTTGTGGATGGTCTTGGCTTCCGCCGCGTTGTCCACAATGCCGTCAGCGCGCAGGTGACGGGTGCGCTTGGTGGTCTTGAGGCGAACCTGATGGTTGGCGTTCATCTGCTTATGCTTCACGATACCGGTCTTGGTAAAGGAAAAGCGCTTGGCAGCACCACGGTGAGACTTCTGCTTAGGCATGGTGTAGTCCTCCTTCCAATGCTGATAAAACGGGGCGCAGGCAAGCTGCGATAGCCGTTTTATTCCTGTTCTTGATTCCCCTTGGCGTTTTCGCGGGCGGCCTTCTTTTCAGCGAAGGAAGCCTTTGCCGCCTTGGGGGCCAGGATCATAATCATATGACGGCCGTCCATCATGGGACGGCGCTCCACCGAGCTGACCTCGGCGCAGCGGGCCGCGAAGTCCTGCATGACCTGCATGCCGATTTCGCTATGGGTGATCTGGCGGCCACGGAAACGGATGGACACCTTCACCTTATCGCCACCCTGAAGGAACTTCTGCGCCATTTTCGCCTTCGTGAGAACGTCGTTCTCCTCGATGGTGGCGGACAGCTGAACCTCCTTGGTTTCGACGACCCGCTGATTCTTCCGGTTTTCGCGTTCGCGCCGCGACTGTTCGTAGCGGTACTTGTCATAGTCCAGCAGTTTGCACACCGGCGGTTTTGCCGTGGGCTGGATTTTGGCGAGGTCGAGGCCGCGCTCTTCCGCCAGCTCCATCGCCTTGGCTGTTGGCATGACGCCGAGCTGTTCGCCGTTTTCGTCAATCAGGCGGACTTCCCGGTCGCGGATTTCCTCATTGATCATCAGATCGAGTGCTATGTCCATACACCTCCCAATTTTCGTTGAAGCCAGCGTTTTCTGCTCCATACCACAGAAAAAGCGGCGGGTGACTCCACCCGTCGCTGACATGCAGTTTGCGCCTTTTTCGGCGGTCAATCCGCCTGAAAGGGAAAAAGCCTGTGAACCCGGCAGCATACGCCGCGCAAGGTGAGAGACGGGCAAGCCTCTGCTTCAAACGTGGATATTGTAGCACATGGAAAGCGGTTTGTCAAGGGGGCTTGGGCGGATTTTTTTGCGCGAAGCCGGAGTTTTTTCCGCGAAAACGGGCGCAGACCGCCCGCTGGGGAAGTCTGCGCCCACTGATTTTACTCGGTGTACGGCGTGCCGTGCGGGATGCCCTGCTTCTCCGCCCACTGCCACGCATAGCTGCCGACGCTGGCGAAGATGACGACATCCGGCGTGTTCTCGAACGCGTCCTCCGCGATGTAGGACACGGAGTCCGGCAGGGTGATGCACTTCAGGTTCGCGCAGTCCGCAAAGGCGCGCGTGCCAATGACTTGCAGTCCATCCGGCGCAACGACCGACTGAATCGTGCTGTTGCCCACGAACGCCTCGTCATCCACATAGAACGTCGACGCGGGCAGCTTCACCTGCGGCAGCCCGATGCCCGTGAACTGCTCGGTGATGAAGCCCTGAATGTGGATGTTCTTTCCATCCTCAGATGCGTACCAGCTGCCATCGAAGGATGCAGCCAGACCGCTTCCCGTGCTATTGGGTTCATTGTAGCCCCACTGGCTGTACTTGAGCGCCGTACCATCCACCCATTTCCACGCACCGCTGACTTTGCTTGCGCCAATCCACGCCTTGTCGACGGTAGAGGTCGCGTTCAGAAGCTCCTCAATGATGGCCTGTTCGGCATCGTTGTGAACCGTGGCGAGACGCATACGCACCGGCTGCACCTCGTCGCCGCCATAGACTGCACAGAATCCACTCGCTTCGCTCCAGCTGTTGTAGCCACTGTACAGCGTGTAGGTGATGCCGTTATACGATGCAGTATAACCCATCGGGTAAAACAGAACACCCGTATTGACGACATAGTTGATGTTCTCATTCAGCATCACCCAGCCGCCATCCGCCATTTCACCATAATCCTTCTGCGCGTAAATGCACGTCCAGACGCGCCCCTTCGCATCAGTATAGCATTTATTATCATCAAACCAGAAATTGTCCGTGTAATTCATGTGCTTGACGAGGGCAGCCGCGTCATTCGGTGCAGCCAGCACGTCCAAGCCATCCTCCAGCACATAGGCGTATTTCCAGCCCGACTGGCAGTAGACATCCGGAATCGCCGCTGATTTGCTCCCTGCGTGCGCCGCGGAGAGGTCGGTATAGCCCAGTTCCTTGCCCGTGTCATCCGCCACAGGCGCCCAGAGGTAGCCGTTCTGGTCTTGGCGCATGTTGTTCACGTCCACTTGGAAACTGCTGCCGGATGTGTACGTTTTGACAATCGTGTCATCCACATTCTGCGTCTTGTAGACATACACCGTGCTGCCCGGATTCGCAAAGTAGTCGTACCAAGCGGGGGTCTGCTTCACCTGCTCGACGTAGCTGTTCGCAGCAATCACCCAGCCGTAGAGGTAGGTGCTGTCGGACTGCTTGTAGCGCGCGTATGCCCAGTCGTTGCCGAAGCGCGGGTCGCGCAGCTTGTGGCTGACATCCAGCTCCAGAATGGTGTTTTTGCTCAGCGTTTTCAGCACGCCCGTATCGCACCAAGTGTTCGGGAAGGTGCGGACGTAGAGGCTGCTGAGTGCTTTGTACTGCGTCCACGCGGGTTCATCGGGTTCAAGGTCGGGGACGATAGCGGTCTTATCGCCGATGTTGCAGTAGAGAATCGAGCCGTCCGCCATCAGCACAGGCGCAAAGAAGTACTTCTTATTGCTGTCCATTGCGACGTTCAGCAGGTCAATGGTCAGGTAATCGCCCACCGCCGTCGTGGTCGCGACAGCGCCGGAAATGCTCTGCGACTTGCGAATGTTGAGCTTCGCCTTCGTGCGGTAGGTGAACCACGCGCGCGGCGTTTCCTCCACCTCGACGATGAAGCTGTCAACGTATGTGTTCGCGCAGTCGCGGTAGGTGAACCATCCCTCATAATCGCCCTTGATTGCCAGCGCGATATGGCTGCTGGTCGGCGTCGCGCTCGACGAGCCCCAATTCTGATAGCTCATCGTGTTGTTATTCAGCCACGTCCAGCCATTGCCTGCGCCATTCGCGTGGCCGCCCGTCCACGCCGTGCCGCCGTATGCGCTCATGATGGTCGAATGCAGCATGGCATCTTCCTGCGCATTGTCAATCACGACGAGGTGTCCGCCCATAGACGCCGCGTACTGCGCCGCCTGCGCCCACGAGACATTGCCGCGGCAGAACGTGTAGACGCTGGCTCCGCTGCGCACAGAGACGACTTCCTCAATGCTGTCGTCAACCTGCGTCAGCGGCTCGTTGGCATTCGTCACATCAAACCAGCCTGCAACGAAATCATCCCCATGCCCGCGCATGAAGGTGTACTGCTTGCCGTTTTCGGTGATGGTGACGCGTTCGTTCCTGTCCAGCCAGATGATTTCGCCTTGGTCATAGCTGCTGAGTTCGGACAATTCAAACGTGGCAGGATAGTGAATCGACTTTGCCCCCGCTGCATTCGTTACTTCGTAGCGTTCCCAGTCGCCTTCGCGGTCAATGCCGCAGGGAGTAGGCGGGTCCGCAAGCACCTCGATATATCCTTCAATTGTCTTTCCATTCTTTGTATATCGGCAGGGTGCCCAATAGGTGTTAACGCCCGAAGCATCGTAAAACACCATGTTGGCAACATCTATCTGGAATACGCCGTCGGCACTGGTAAGCTCGTCGATTTTATTCTCATAATGCGGCGCAGCATACACGACGATTGCACCATTTTCGTCAATGATGTAGTCGGAATAGTGGGCAGAGTTTCCGATTTTATCCTGTTTCTGCATGTAGTTGCTGTCGCTCTCGATGCACCAGCCGTAGACGTATGTGCCATCGGACTGCTTGTAGCGCGCAAATGCCCATGTGTCGCCGTATTTCGGCTCACGCATTGTGTGATTGAGGTCAAGTTCAACCGTTGCAGCCTTCGGGATTTTCATGATCACAGTTCCCGTAGCATTAGAATCCGCAAAGGAACGCAAATTTAAGCCACTTGCCCAGACAACCTTGTAGTTCCACCATTCTGCGTTTTCCTGTTCGCTCATTGGTCGCACGGTTGGATAGTCTTTCTTTGCACTTGAGACGTAGTAGTGTGCGTTCAGGTCACAATAGCCGGTGGTTCCATCATTCAGCTGCACCGGCGAAAGCCATCCCCAGCCGTTTCGCGCGCGCATTGCGTACACATGACTTAAATCAACGCGAAATTCCGTTCCAACCGCTATTGTTTTAATTACATTCGCGCTTCGCAGCGAAGGCGTGCTGTAAATGGAAACGCTATTGTGGTAGGCTTCATAGGTGTACCATTCGTGCGACGGATACCCCGTCACCTGAACCTTGAAGCTTTTTTTCACAGCAGTCGCTCTGGTTCTCTTTCCATCAGCAATCGCATAAGCCGTAATAGTTGCAGTACCAGCGCCAACCGCCGTAACCAAACCAGTATCCGGGTTCACAATAGCAACATTCTCATTGCTGCTCTGCCAGAACAAACCTGTATACCCCGATGCAATTTGTACATTCGGCGAAGAATAGAAGTAGCGGTATACGCCGCTGCTGGGGTTCGGGTAAAACGCATTGCTCGGCGAGACGCTGGAAGTAATTTTCAGCGTCGTATCCACGTTCATTGTAATTGTCGTGTTTTCGCTTAAAACACTGCTTCCGTTTTTCAGCGTAATCCCCGTCACCGCCTGCGGTGTGCGTAAAGTTCCCACTTGACTCCAATCCGGGTGATAGTAGCCAACAATGCCATAATAAGTCTGATTTACTTTCTTGGTTGTATCGTAGCTTTCAGCACAACTGACCCGTCTGATGCTCCAGTTGCCGCTGACAAATGTCACCACTTTTGAACTGCTATTGTAACTTGTGACAATGCCAACGTGCGACAGACTTGATGAAAGTTCCTTTGCTTCAGACGATTTATACGTATTCAAGGTGATAATATCACCCGGCTGCGGCACATAGTTCGGATCATACTGTTTAGCATACTTTTTGTAATCCGAAAAGCTATTTGGATCAATCACGCAGTGGAACCAATCAGCGTGTGTTTCCCCCGTGCTGGGGCAGTATTCCTTATACGCCTTTACCGTATTCGGAATTACGCTCGTCGGAATACCTATCTGGCGCGCAACCACAGAAATGAAAGCCGCGCACCATGCGCCGCCTTGAAAGATTTGGTTGTTGTCTGTTCCTTTTGCGCCGTACATGTCCTGCGCAAAGTCCGTATCAGACTTTGCAAACAGCATCGCCGCCTGTGCGAACTGTTTCCCCTTATCCGTCGCCGCCAGTGCCTTCCCTTCCCCCAGCGGCGTCCAGCCAAACATCAGCGCCGCCGCAATCAGCAGTGCTGACAGGATTCGTTTGCTTCCATTGAGCCAACTCGTTTTCATGGTTTCTCTCCTCCCCTATTCGTCCGGCTACACCCATTGCTGCGGACAGCATCCACCAGAGGCGCTGCACCGATGCTGTTCATATGTAAATTATACCTGACAAAAATCAACATGTCAAGAGTGACCAGCATAAATATGGCAATTTAGCGGATAAATTGACAGGTTTCGTTCGCGCGTCATGCCATTGCACTATGTAACCTGTTTTTCTTCGTTGTTACACGGTTTTCTTACACATAAAATAACGCTGTTTTTTTTGAACCGCAAGTATATCGTTTTCGGCTAAAAACAGACGCGAATGGACAGGGCATTTTGTGAAAAACCGCCGCCATCTTTCCTGAAATTTCCTGAAAACTTTCGGAATACGCGGAATACCGAAAGAATTTCGGAAAACCGATGTAACTTCGTTTCAATTAACCCATGTGTGTGGTATGATGAGTGCATCAGATGACACCGAAACGTACAACAAAACGCATCGGGGCTGCTGATGTGGTTCCCCTCCCCCTCATAATGGGAAATTTCAAGCAACAAAGGAGGCTGCAAGGGATGGCTCGGAAGTACATGAAAATTGCCATGGTCGGACAGAAGCGCGTACCGTCCCATGATGGCGGCATCGAGGTTGTGGTGGGCGAACTGGCCAAGCGCATGGTGGCGCAGGGGCATTCCGTGACGTGCTACAACCGAACCGACAAGCAGCAGCCGCAACCCGAAAATTTCAACGGCATCAGCCTGAAGTATGTACCGACCATCCAGAAGAAGGGGCTGGCGGCGGTTTCCGCAAGTTTCTTCGGCTGCCTGTGCGCGGCGGTGGGCAATTATGACGTGGTGCATGTGCACGCGGAGGGCCCGGCGCTGTTCTGCTGGCTGCCGAAGCTGATGGGCAAGCGCGTCATCGTGACGGTACACGGGCTGGACTGGACGCGCGCGAAATGGCAAAACGGCATTGCGTCCAAGTGCATCAGGTTGGGCGAAAAGATGGCGGTGCGCCACGCGGATGAGCTGATTGTGCTGAGCCACGGCATGCAGCAGTATTTTGCGGACACCTATGGGCGCGAGACGCTATTGATTCCCAACGGCGTGCCGAGCTACCAGCCGTGCGCACCGGAGCTGATTCGCCAGTACGGGCTGGAAAAGGACAACTACATCCTCTATCTGGGGCGCATCGTGCCGGAAAAGGGCGAACACTACCTGATTGAGGCGTACAAGCATCTGCCGACGGACAAGAAGCTGGTCATTGCGGGCGGCGCGTCCGACTCGCAGGAGTATTTCGACGAGCTGCGCGAAATGGCAAAGGACGACGACCGCGTGATATTCCCCGGCTTTGTGCAGGGGCAGCTGCTGGCGGAATTGTACAGCAACGCTTACACCTACGTCCTGCCCAGCGACGTCGAGGGGATGCCCCTTTCGCTGATGGAGGCGATGAGCTACGGCTGCTGCGTGCTGACAAGCGACATCGACGAGTGCGCCTCCGTCGTTCAGGAGCACGGCGTGACCTTCCGCCGCGGCGATATCGACGATTTGCGCGCAAAGCTGGCGGATTTGCTGGCGAATCCGGCGAAGGTGGCAAAGTACAAGGCGGAAGCGCCGGATTACATCTGCCATTCGCACAGCTGGGACACGGTGACGCAGCGGAGGTTGGCGGTCTATCGCGGGGCTGTACCGCAGGAAGAGCCGCATCGGGATTTGCTGCCGGCAGCGCTGGTGGCTGAGCTGGCAAAGCGCAAGTCGCTTGTGCGCGGCAAATAAAAAATCAGCATATATAAAGGAAGCGACTGTGACAGGCGCTTCCTTTTTTCGTGCATCCGCGCCTCCCCGGCTTGCTTTTTTGGCGATTGTGCTGTACAATAGGAAGATGGATGAGCCTACACAAGGAGGTGAGGACAGCATGTACGGCAAAGCCAAAGTCGGCAGGCCCGATTGGTACATGATGGGCGCTTGTATCGTATTCGCTTTGACATTCAGCCTGCGCAGCGTGCCGCTGGCGGTGCTTCTGCTGCTGTTCATGCCCTTTTCGCTGCTCTCCCTCACGGGGGAACTGCCCCTGCCGACCCGCAACGCGCCAATCTCCCAGACATTGCTCTGCATCGGTCTCCCGCTGCTCGTCATCGGCGCATTTTCTTCTCTGCTGCTCCTCCTGCCGAAGCTGCTCATTCCGTCCGCCTGCGTCTGGCTCTTCGGCGGCGCGCTGATGCTGTTTCTGCCGCCCGGCGCCTTCCGCAAATCGCGCATGGCGATGTATTGGGCGGTGATTTGCTTCGCCGCCGTCGTCGCGCTGCTGATAATGCTCCTTCAGCGCTATCAGGCGTACGGCGACCTGTATGAGGGCTTGTCCTATGACATTCTGCGTGTCATGATGAACGAGCGGACGCGCCCGCAGGTGCTGTATTCCGCGTATGTGTCCGGGCTGGCGGCGCTGGAAAGTCTCGCGGCGCTGACGGGCGGAAACGTGCTACCGTGGCTTTCCGAGGATGTGCTGCAGCAGCTGGAATGGAGTCTGCGCGCAACGATTGAGAGAACGCTGCCATCCATCATGCCTGACCTGCTGGTCAAAGGAATCATGGCGTTTTCGCTGGGGATGCTGCTGTGCTGGCGCAAATTTCCCGACGCGGAGGACACGCCGACCACCGACTGCTGGTTCATGCCCACCCCGCTGGGCATCAGCATGGCGGTGCTGCTGCTTCTGAGTGCGGCGCAGCTGTTTACAACGAACGCGACAGTTGCGCTGGCGGCTTCGCTGCTGGGCAGTGTGGCGTTCTGGAGCTTCGCGGTGCAGGGCGTTTCGGCGCAGAATTTCGCCATGCTACGCGCGGGTGCAACGCGCGGCCGCCGCTGGTTCCTAACCATCCTGATGGTGCTGTTCGTGCCGATTCTGCCGATGTTCGCGGGCTGCGTCGACCAAATCCGCGACCCGCGCGGACTGCGCGACGACCGCCATCGAAAAGACGATGATTTTTCTGATTTTTAAGATTTGAGGAGGATACAGATTATGAAGGTTATTTTGCTGGAAGATGTGAAGGGTGTCGGCAAGAAGGATCAGATTGTGAATGCGGCGGATGGCTACGCGCGCAACTTTCTGTTCCCCAAGAAGCTGGCGGTGGAAGCGACCCCCGGTGCGATGAAGGGCGTCGAGAAGATGCGCAAGGCGGAAGCCGAACGCGAAGCCCAGCGCCGTGCCGACGCGACGGCACAGGCGGACGCCCTGCGCGGCAAGGTCATCAGCATGTCGGTGAAGTGCGGCGCACAGGGGCGGCTGTACGGCTCGATTACGAGCGCGGAAGTTGCCGAGCAGCTGAAGGCGCAGCACGGCGTTGCGGTGGACAAGCGCGACATCAAGTGCGAGAACATCCGCGCCGTCGGCGATGTGGAGATTGAGGTTCGCCTGTACAAGGACATCTCCGCGAAGATGGTTGTGCATGTGGAAGCGGCGGCGGTGAAGTAAGGCAGTCACCGCCGTGGGGCTGCCCCCGGTCTGCCGGAAGGTTTTCTTCCTATTATAATGGATTTTGTTTGCAGCAGGGTTTTCGCCTCTGCGGAGGCGAGGAGGGGGCTTTCCGATCGCCCCCTCCACCCCTTCGGCGCGTGCCCTCCCATGTTACAGTGCTGTATTGTTGCTTGGAAGGTACGAACAGTACACAAACTAAATCAGTTTCAATACAGTTCAACAAACATGGGAGTGCAGGCGAAGGAGTCCAGAGGGCGACCGCAAAGCCCTCTGGTTGCCGCAAACAAGACCAGTTGGGGAGAAGTCACCAACTCCATAACGCAAAAAATTCAAGGGGAATCCATAAAACTCCCCTTGGGAGAGGTTTATGTCAGAATTTCGTGGCGTGACGCCGCCCAATAGCGTCGAAGCGGAGCAGTCCGTGCTGGGCGCGATGATGCAGGATGAAAACGCGGTGCTGCAGGCGGCGGAAGCCTTGTCCACCGACGATTTCTATCAGCCGGCGCACCGCGAAATCTTCGAGGCGATGGTTGCCCTGCACCATCAGCAGCGCCCAATTGACCTCGTGACCGTCGATGCGGAGCTGACCCGCCGCGGGACGCTGGAAGGTATCGGCGGCACGGAGTACCTCATGCGGCTGATGAGCTTCGTGCCGACGACCGCGAACGTCAAGGCGTACATCACCTTGGTAGCCGAAAAATCGACCCTGCGCAAGCTCATCAAGGCGTCGCAGGAGATTTCGCAGGAGTGTTACAGCCAGCAGAATCCCCTGCAGGAGACGCTCGGACACGCGGAAAAGGCGATTTTCGACATCGTGATGAACCGCGCATCCGGCGAGAGCCTCGTCCACGTCCGCGACGTGCTGTACAACACCTACGCCAACATCGAGGAGCTGGCAAAGCTCAAGGGGCGCGTCTCCGGCGTGCCGACCGGCTTCACCCTGCTGGACAACATGCTCACCGGCCTGCACGGCGGCGAACTCATCATCATCGGCGCGCGCCCGTCCATGGGCAAAACGTCCTTCGCGATGAACATCGCCACCCACGCCGCACTCTACGCGAACAAAAGCGTCGCCGTGTTCTCGCTGGAAATGCCGCGCGAGCAGATTGCCCTGCGTATGCTCTGCTCCGACGCGCGCGTCAACATGCAGAGCGTCCGCCAAGGCACCCTGCGTGAAGAGGACTGGATAAAGCTGGCGAAATCCATCGGCCCCATGTCGAACTCCCCTGTTTACATTGACGATACGGCGGGCATCACGCCAACGCAGCTCCGTTCGCGCTGCCGCCGCCTGATGATGGACAAGGGGCTTGACCTCATCATCGTGGACTATCTGGGTCTTATGCACGCCGACGGCAAGACCGAGAACCGTCAGCTGGAGGTGAGCGAAATCAGCCGCCAGCTGAAGGCGATTGCGCTGGAGCTGAAAGTGCCGCTGATTGCCTGCGCGCAGCTCTCCCGTGCATCGACGACGCGCGACAACAAGCGTCCCGCGCTGTCCGACCTGCGCGACTCCGGCTCCATCGAGCAGGACGCGGACGTCGTCATGTTCATCCACCGCGAGGGCTACTACGACCCCGAAACGGCGGACAAGAACGTGGGTGAAATCATCATTGCGAAGCAGAGAAACGGCCCGCTGGGCACGGTGAAGGTCGCGTGGCTGAGCGAATACACGACGTACACGGATTTGCCGCCCTCGGCGATGGGGGGAGAGAACGGCGGGGATGCGCCTTTCTGACTTTTGCCATCTTGGCAGATGTTGTTTTCTCTTTCGCTTATTATTCTGCTTTGCGGCAGGGGGAATCGCCTCTGCGGAGGCGACCAAAGGGCTTTCCGATCGCCCTTTGGAAACCTTCGGCTGCACCCTTCCATGTTACAGTGCTGTATTGCTGCTTAAAAGGAACGAAAGGTTCACTAACTAAATCAGCTTCAATACAAATCAAGTAACTTAGATGGCGAAGGCGAAGGAGTCCAGAGGGCGACCGCAAAGCCCTCTGGTTGCCGCAGTCAAGACCTGTTGCATAGAAAATACTACTAACGACTATGAGGATTCCAAAATCCTCAACCATTTTCATCCATCGGAGGAAAATCACCCATGACAGTCAATCAGCTGGAAACCAACGCCCGCTTCGTCGGGTTTCTGCTCGTTCGCTCTGCGGATGCGCGGACGGATAAGAAGGGCGGCTCGTACCTCGACCTCACCCTCGCGGATAAAACGGGCGACATCAACTGCAAATACTGGGACTGGAATCAGCTGATGGACGTGCCCAAGCAAGGCTCGGTCATCAAAGTGCAGGGGCTGGTGCAGGAGTACAACAGCCGCAAGCAGCTCCGCATTGAGCGGATGCGCGCCGCCTTGCCGCAGGACGAGGTGGACATGGCACAGCTGGTCGCGTGTGCGCCCGAAAAGCCCGAAGTGATGCGCAAGGACATCGAGGACACGATTGATACCTTCCAGTCCGAGGGACTGAAGAAAATCGTGCGCGAGATGCTTCGGCTGACGGGCGACAAGCTGGAATGGTTCCCGGCGGCGCAGCGGCTGCACCACGCGGAACGCTCCGGTCTGCTCCACCACACGACGAGTATGCTGAATCTGGCGCGGCACGTCGTGGCGGCGTATCCGTTCCTGAACGCGGAGCTGCTCTACGCGGGCGTTATCCTGCACGACCTGTGCAAGACGACGGAAATGATCAGCGACGAAACGGGCAGCGTGAGCGATTATTCCGCGGACGGGCTGCTGATTGGGCATTTGGTGCGCGGCGTGGCGCGGATTGAGGAAGCGGCGAAGAACGTGGGCGTATCCGGGGAAATTGTGCTGCTGCTGGAGCACATGGTGCTCTCGCATCACAGCATCCCGGAATACGGCAGCCCGAAGGCGCCGATGTTCCCCGAAGCGGAGGTGCTCGCGCGCATCGACGATTTGGACGCGAAGATGAACGAAATGCAGGGGATTCTCGCGCGCGTGCCGGAGGGTGCGTTCTCGGAGAAGGTCTGGAGCCTTGACCGGCGGATTTATCACCCGAAGTATCAGGAGATTGATGGGGCGGAATGACGTCATCCGCATTCTTTTGCAAGAAAACGGGTGTTTCAATCGTTTTTGAATTAAGGCTAGGATAACAACCATAAGGAGGGAATCACGATGAAAAAGGGCTTTCGGACAGTGCTTCTGCTGAGCGCGTGCCTCGTTCTGCTGGCGGGCTGCGCATCTGAGCCGAAGACGCAGTATAACGTCAATACGCAGGGGGCGGCAAACACGCCCAGCACGAATACCGCCGGCAGCAGCCTTCCGGCGGATTACGACCCCGCGTCCGAGGAGGACGACTACACGGACGACGCTGCCAGCACGCCGGAGGAAATTCATCTGCCGACGCTCGTCACGCCTCCCCCCACGAATACGCCCATTCCGGTCATTTCCGGGCAGTATTCCGGCGCGACGCCCGTCGTGATTGACCCCATTGACAAGCCGACCCCCACGCCCCTGCCGGCGCTGTCCTTCACCTACCAGACCTACACCGCGTCGAACCTGAATCTGACGTTTGAAGGCCCGGCTGGCTGGGTTGTGGATACGTCCGAGGCGAACAGCTACAAACTCCAGAGTCCCGACTGGGCGACGGGCTACGCGGCGACCCTCGTCATCCGCGCAAACAGCACGAGCATTGAGTACACCACCGATTCGCTGACGACGGAAGTCAAGTCCATGCTGACGAACCTCCGCAACGCGAATTACCCCAAGTTCAGCCCGTCAAACACGGCGACGCGCAAGGGGCTGTTCCTCGGCGCAACGGGCGTATACGCCAATTACACCGCCACGCTGGATGGCAATCTGCAAATCGCGGGGCGCATCGCGGCGGTTTACAAGAATAACGTGCTCTACACCGTCCACCTCACCTACCCGGCAGGGTACACCGACACCTACAAGACAAACGTCTACGACAAACTGCGCGACACGCTGAAAATCATCACGGCACAATAAAATGGCGATTTCAGAACGAGAAAAGACGGCGGTTCGCCTGTTTGCATCCGGGGTGAACTGCGCTCAGGCGGTGCTGATGACCTATGCGGACATTGCGGGGCTGACGCAGGAGCAGGCGGCGCGGGTCGCCTGCGGGCTGGGCGGCGGCATCGGGCGGCTGCGCGACAACTGCGGCGCGTTTTCCTCGGCGGTGATGCTCTGCGCCGCTCTGGAAGGGGCAGACGGCGCGAAGCCGGAGCACCGCCCGCAGACGTACGCGCGGGTGCAGCGCGTCTACCGGGCGTTCATCGCCCGAAACGGCAGCATCTGCTGCGCGGAGCTGTTAGGGCGCGAGAAGAAACCGGAATCCCCCACCCCGGATGCGCGGACAAACGCGTATTACAGCAGCCGCCCCTGCGCGAAAATCATCCGCATGACCTGCAAAATCATTGACGAAATGCTGGCGGAAAATGCCGCCGGGCAGGAGGACTAATTGAAGGCACTCATACTCTCCACAGCCACGGGCGGCGGACACAACACGGCGGCGCACGCGGTGATGGAAGCGCTGACGGAACGCGGCGTGGAATGCCGATTTGAGGATTGCGTGGCGTTCGGCGGGCAGAAGCTGTCCGCCACCGTGTCGAACGTCTACGTCAAATTTGTACAGGCGGCGCCGGATGCCTTCGGGCGGCTGTACCGCTTCGCCAAGGCCATCAGCACGCCGCGCATCAAGTCCCCCGTCTACCTCTTCAACGCTGCCTACGCGCGCAAGATGGAGCAGCTGCTGACCGATTACGCGCCGGATTTGATTGTCTGCACCCACATGTTCGGCGGGCAGAGCGTCACCTACCTCCGCCGCCACGACCTGTGGAACGGCTTGTTCGCCATGGTCATGACCGACTACACGATTCATCCCTTCATTGAGGACATCGAGTGCGACGTGATGTTCACCTGCAAGGCGGCGATGCCCTCCGCCAGGCGGCTGGCGCTGCCCAAAAGTGCTTATGAATTCACAGGCATTCCGGTGTCCCTCTCCTGCCGCCCCTGCACGGACAAGCGCGCCGCGAAGGAGGCCGTCGGGCTTGACCCGGAGCGCCCCGAAGTCGTCCTTGTCGGCGGCAGCATGGGCGCGGGCAATCTGCCGGAAATGATTGCGCGGATTCTGCCCGTGCTGGGCGAAAACGGCCATCTGACCGTCGTCTGCGGGTCAAACGTGGATGCGCTGCGCCGGGCGACCGAAGCCTACGGCAGCGACCCGCGCGTGTCCCTGCGCGCGCAGGTGACGCCGCTGACGCCCCTGATTGCCGCCGCGGATGTGCTGGTCACGAAATCCGGCGGGCTGACCTCCACCGAGGCAATGACCATCGGCACGGCGATTGTCGTCGCGCACCCGATTGCGGGGTGCGAAACGGAAAACGCCCGCTTCATGGAGGACAACGCGCTGGCGCTCTGGGCGCACACGGACGACGAGCTGACTGCGAAAGTGGCGGATTTGCTGCGTCACCCGGAAAAGCGCGCCGAAATGATTGCCAAGCAGCACGAGAAGATTGACCCCGACTGTGCGCGGAAAATCGCCGACATCCTGATTCGTCGGACGAACGAAATGATGGGGAGAAAAACGCCTGATGCGTGAAAAAATAGAGCTGCGGACGAAAAAATCCGCCGTGATTTTGACCGCGTGCGCCCCGGTTGCGCTGTCCGTGCTGCCCGTGCTTGCAATCAGCCTGCTGCTCCTGCCGCCCTCCTTCACCCTGATGATTCTGGGGCTGATGATTGCGGCGTGCGGCCTGACAATGGCGTTCTACATTCCCAGCTATCTGGGCAGCTATGCCTTCCAGCCCGCGACGAACCTGCACGGCGCGCGGATTGTGGCGAATTTGGGTCGCGCGAACACCTACGAGGTCAGCGGCGTATCCGCGCAGGACATTCTGGTCAAGCAGACGTTCATTGAAAAGCGGCTGCGCGTCTGCCACATTCGCGTCAAGGGCACAGCATACTACTTCCGCGGCGTCCCGGAGATGGAGAAGGTGCAGGCGTGGGTGACGGCGAACTTCCCGGAGAAGTCGAAGGTGGAGCAGCGGATGGAGAGCAAGGGCAGCAATCAGAAAAAGCGGAAAAAGTAAAGCAAAAGGTCGCTCCTCATGGGGGGAACGACCTTTTTTGTTCTTTACGGAATCTTGGGGAAGAGCAGCTTGGGGGCGCTCCTGCGGGAGCGCAAAGTTACTGGCAGGGACGCTTCGCTGCCTGC
>OCQB01001043.1_pt1 | contig 24759 bp, 17 predicted proteins | sample 1538631 | NCBI WGS metagenome assembly OCQB01 (sample SAMN04571713, study PRJEB22368) | human gut metagenome | biome: human gut; material: stool | host: Homo sapiens | place: Luxembourg | collected 2012-10-19
AGATAGCGAAAAAATATCTATGAAGTGGCGTCTAGTATTTTCAAAACACGCCGATAAACAACTGGCAAAAATGGATGCTGGCATACGGCGTATTATTGTATCCTGGCTCATGAAAAATATTGAAGACTGTGAAAATCCTAGAGCACACGGCAAAGGACTTACTGGAAACCATTCGGGCGAATGGCGCTATCGTATTGGCGATTATCGAGTTCTCTGCGAAATAAAAGATAACGAACTAATCGTACTTGCTCTTGAAATCGGTCACCGCAGAAGTGTTTATAAATAATACTACTCACCCCAAATGGAGTTAACTATGTCACGCATTGCTGCTGTTGTTGTTACCTATAATCGAAAAGACTTGTTACTTGAATGCTTGAGTTGTTTACAGGTTCAAGACTATTCAAGCGCATCGCAAGCTAAAGACACTACGCTTGATATATTGGTAATCGACAACGCAAGTACCGATGGGACCGCCGAAGCGTTAAAGCCACTATCAGGTGAAACGGCTACTGTAAAAACATCAACTGAAACAAATACGGAAAATACGAGCGCAGCAAATTCTGAAGCAAGCAATTCGAAAGCGACCGACTTACACACGACAGTTCCAACCCAAACAACCGCTTCAAACAATCCTGTCCCCGCAATCCACTATTTCAACACCGGATCAAACCTTGGCGGTGCTGGCGGATTTAACTATGGCATGCGTAAAGCAGTTGAACTGGGATATGACTACGTATGGGTTATGGATGATGACTGTATGCCCCACGAAGACACCCTGCTTGGCTTTTTGAATGCCGACACTGAACTTGATGGCGAATATGGCTACTTAAGCAGTGTTTGTCGATGGATCGATGGTAGCATTTGCACCATGAATACTCAGCGACATCCTTTAACCAAAAACATTACCGACTTTTCCCCAGACATACAGCCTGCCACCTTGGCTTCCTTCGTTTCTCTTTTCGTGCCAGCGCGCATTATTAAAGAGCTAGGTCTTCCTATTAAGGACTTCTTCATTTGGTCTGATGACTGGGAGTTTACCCGTCGTATTTCGCGCAAATACCCCTGTTATCTCGTAGGCAAAAGCGTGGTTACCCACAAGTCCAAGAGCAATGGTGTAGGGAATATCGCACTAGACTCGGAAGAAAAAATAAGCCGCTACCGACTAGCCTATCGCAACGATGTGGTTTTCTATCGTCGCGAAGGCATCAAGGGCTATGGCTACATTTTTATCCGTGGACTTTACCATGCGTTCTTAGTTTTAACCAAAGCGAAGAGCAAGAAGGGTGAACGCCTACATACGATCTTGAAAGGCAACTTGGAAGGGCTTAAGTTTCATCCAGAGATTGAATATATACAATAATCAACCTACAGCAATCTCAGTCTCGTCTTCCATTTTCACGATGCCACAATATTTCGTATTCCACCCTTTTGCTTCTAGTCTATTTTTGAATGTTTTTAGTTGATTTTTCTTAATCTGTATTTCGATCTCAACGCAATCTGTATCAAGCCGCCTAATTAAACGTAAACTACCATCAGTGTCGAAATCTTGTACAAGACTCATCGCTTCATCTCTGCTGGCTTCATACTTACTGATCAAAACAATAAGGTAGCCAACATCAACTGGTATATTAATTGGGCGAATACCTTCTCGGGTGCGACACACTAAATCGATGCCATCAATATCAATAACTTTCTTGAACAAGGAATCATGAACAATTACTGTTTCATTATTAAATGAAGAAAACTTCTTTATTTTTTGAAGAAAATCAAGCGAAAGCTCATACAAAGCTTTTACATCTATACTCATCGTTCCACAGTAATGACCATACAACATATTAACTTCATGGACCAATCGATCCTTCATGTGCGCCATGTCGTATGCATATAACCTATTAGAAAAGCAAAACGCTCGGGGGTCATCTTCAGCATACAGATAGCATCCAGAGTTAAGTAAATACTGATCCCATATTTTTTGAATTTTAGGAAGGGACAGTACTACGCTTTCTTTGTCGGATAAAGCCTTTTCATGCGAAAGAATCTGCATTAGGCCCGTTGATTTAACCATGCCCAACGGAAAAAGCAACCGCTCTATTTTTCTCTTCCAATTTGGACGATTGGCATCTTCGACAAGGGCGATAGTGTAAAACAGCGCTTGGAGACATAAATCTTCTTGGAACCTGAGAGTTAAACAATCCTCGTATTCTCTTCTAAACGAATAAAGCTTCTTTTCTAGCTTTAAGTATTCAGCTTGATTTATATCCCTTTCAATTCCCTGATTAGCGCTACGCGCAATACCATTTGCGGCTAACTGACATAGTCCAACAAAAACAATTAATACCATCTGAAATACAACATTGGAATCATCAAGCACAGCAAGCTGTTTTGTTTGTATTTGATTAATAACATAATAATTTATGTATAACGCGACCAAAATGGACAGTGAAGCTTCAATGATTTGCGTCCACATTGGCCCACAATTCAAACTTAGTGCCTTACGAAAAACAATTCTGAAAACCCAGTAAAAACATGTTATAGGAATTAATCTAAGTTCAAAAGCACGAAAACCAACTAAAACTTCAACAATGGACACTATTATCTCCAGTATCGATAAATAGATAACTGGAAGCAAAACTCGCACTAAAAGATTAGCTATCCCATGCTCAGAATTATTGAGATAATCACCTGGGGTATTGTTGTATTTTGCAATAAATAGAATCGCCGAAGCATTAACGGCAAAGAACAATATCGTAGCTATGATTCCATCTATTAAAAATTTCTCAAAAGAATAATCCCACAACATAATCATTTCCGCGAGTGTCTACTATCTTGATTTCTCATCTTTAAATCCGTACCCAAATACTCATTCCAGAAATCCCAAGAGGTAAGCCAGGGCTTAGCAGCTTTGTATGCCGCGCGAACCTCTGTACCCCGTTCCTTGTGTTCTTTCTTTAGGCGCTCAAAGCGCTCCATCAATTCACGATAGCGGTCGCGATCCATGTGACGCACTGCCGCGTTTTTGCCTTCAAGGTCAAACGCGACCAATGTCTTAGTAGCCATAGAGCGCGGAGACAAAACCGACAAACCACTATAGAAAACCGCTTCAGGTTTATCACGCAACAAAGCATCGGGCAACAAATGGCGATCGTAGGGCAACGTACGCCAGAAACGTAAGAATTGCCCCACATGAGACTTTCCACCAAAAGCACGACTACTGTGTTTCATGGAAGCTATCATTTCTGGATCAAAATCTTCAACAGGTACAAGCTTTTCGTTCTTTGCACCATTTTTCTTCATAAGTTCTTCGCCACTAACACTAGCAAGATAATCAGGGCCCTTAAGGTAATCTTCCATACCATCAAGGAATAGCTCCACCGTGTCATATTCCATGGTTCTCATATGCAAGCGAATATTACGCTCCCAGCGTGCAACAAACATCTTTTCTGAAGCGCAGTCATCCATTGCAATCATGACCATGAAGTTGCGAATATACTGATAACAATCTACCGAAGGACGGAATCTGCCTTCGAATCCTTCATGCCAAACGCAAATGCCATTCATTGTCATATAGGTTGGCTTGGTTCGCATGCCGTATTCAACATCATCACAACGAACAAACAGAGGCAATGGTAGGCCCTTTTCACGCACTTCATTTAGCGGGATGCAGCTATACCACCAAGCCCCGTAAGCATTGGAAACTTCAACATCAACCGCTTCGTTTTCGGCAATATCTGTCGTTTCATCGATGTAATAATCGTCTTTTATACGACGATAAGCACCCGATTTAATTACGTAAGAAACATCTTCGAATTGAAGATTCGGTTCCTCTATCGCAAGCATCGCACCATTAATAAAAGCATTGCGATACTTACCTTGAGCAAGCGCCAACAGATTGTAGGTACGCTTAAGGCTTTCTGAAGAAACCTTTACATCATCATCCATAAGAAGAATATGCGTAAATCCTCCATCGCTCGACAGCGCTTCCATCATGCCGCGAGCAAAACCACCAGCACCACCAACATTTTTATTAGGAAGCACCGTTACGCCATCGTCAGACAAAGCGGCAGCATCCAGGGTGCATCCGTTATCTACCACGAACATATGAAATGCTTTTGCAACAGGATCATTCGAAGCCAATACCTCGCGCTTCACAAGCTCAATGTTGGGAACAATATATTGCTCTTTTTTGAAGGTGGTTGTGGATAAAGCGAGTTTTACTGGATTGATTGCATCCTCTTCGACTTCTGTAATGTAATACGCATCAAATAATTGTGCTTTGCCGCGAACCTGCAACACAAAACCAAGAATGTCTTTATCGGTTTCTGGTGTATCGATTTCGTAAACCAAATGACCGTTTTTCTCTACCCCGCCAACAAGACGCTGGCCCTCAGCCAAAACCGAAGCATTCTTGTCTTTATGGGAAATCCCAACAAATTGAATTACACAAGCATCGCCTGCTAATTCCAAATGAAGTTTAATCCTTTGGATGTTGGTGTATTTTTTCCACTTGGCTACCGAACAAGAATTGAAATAAGTAAGGAAATCAACCCTGCCAGCAATCTCAAGAGCCTGATCAGCCTCATTAAATACAGCAGAGCCGTCATTGGCAGAATCAACCCGATAATAAACCTCAGGATAGTCTTTCATATGATCTGCGATTTTCAGAACAACATTCGATAGTTTATGTTTAATCATTGATGCACCATTTCCCAGGGGTACTGCCTACGGCATCAGTGCAAGAAGTGTGGAAGCCAACCCCTGAATTCGATCTTTAAACTCAGTACATAATATATGCACTTTGCCATCTTACCTATTTAGGCCATTGTTCGCTTTTGTGTTTTTCTGTTTCTTTGAAAGAATCACGAGTCCAATAACAATTACAACGCCAACCAGCGAAAGAATCGCACCCGTTCGCAAATTTGGTGTTTCATAATGGAGTTCAACACTATGGGTACCCTCTGGCAACTGAACCGCCATAAAACCTACATTTGCATTTACGATTTCAGCGGGTTCGCCATCAACCATTGCAGTCCAGCCTTCTGCATATGGAATACGGAAATAAAGATATTCACCATGGCCGTCAGCAGTTGCTGTGCATGAATAACCATTGTCAAATTCTTGGATATCTTCTGCTCCACGCGAAGCTAGATCGTTAATATCTTCCTCTACCGCGGAAACATCCTGCGCATACACCCCAAAATCATCAAAGGAATAAACTCCAGGAGAGCTGAATTTTAACGCTATAGTATGACGCTCTTCTTCCGAATAGCCAATGTTTACTGCCCAGTCGTCCTTTCCGCCATAGAGATGATGTTTGTTATTCATAAACCATATTTCTTGAACCATTCCATCACCAGAAACAAGAATTTTGCATTCTTTAGAATCTTCCGTAATCATTTGATCTAATGTAGCCAGCACTTTCTCTGTTCGGGACAAGCTTGGATCAATTGTTTTTTTCAGGGGTTCATAGTCCATATTTGAACATATAAAATACGCTTCTGTTTCAGCGGGAATCTCAGCATTCAAATAAAGGGTGGTATTAGGCTGAGAAATAGTAATTGTATTTCCTTCAATAGCTACACCCGATTTTTTTTCATCTACCGTAAAGGTGTCTGAAACCTCGACAACATCCTCACCCGCTTTAGAAAAACTTAGCGAGGAAGGAATTTCTTTCGTATAGCTTTCTATTTCTGCATTGTTTCCTTGGTTTTTTTGGCTTACCTGATCAAGAACAACGCTCTGCGTTAATACATCTTGCCGCTGTGCTATAGACATCGCATCATAGTCCTGACGAGAAATTGAAGAATCATAAGTAAAAGCCAATGGCAATGTTTCTTCGCCTTTATATACGGAATAATCGACTTCTTTAACCGCGCCTTCCGCTGCCAAAGTGCGATAAAGCGGCGGCAGCATATCCATATCATCTGAAGGAACGACAAAGTTTTCAACCCCAGCTAGTGCCTCCATGGTGGTTCTAGAATTAAAGCCAGCATAAGAAAAGTTCATCGACGAGGTGGCGAGTCCTAGACTGGTGTGGTAATCATCGATATAGCTATTGTAATAACTGTTATAAAACGTGCTTCCCAACATCCCGTTTGCTATATTTCCATTGCGCCATTGGTGCTCAACAGCAGAATCATATCGTTCCTCTTCGGATCCCTCTATACCCATTACTACCGACGAGGCATCGTCACGAACCGCGTAATTATAAGATTCCCCTAGCTGAACTTGATTCGGACTCATACTATATCCCCATTGAAAGGAGACGTAGAAAACACTAACAGCAACCAAACCAAGAAGAGATACATTAAGCAATGCCTGTTTATTGCGAAAAGCATATAGAACGGCAATCGAAGCAAACAGGATAACCAGCATCACGTAAAACGTCTCACCTGTATACCACATAAGAAATAACATACAGAAAAGCGCATAGCACAAAGATGCTACAAGTACTTTTCGATCTCCTGCTTCAAACGCTCTTTTTAAAGCAGGAAGAAGTAAAACCACGATCAGGGATACCAGTAGGGTATATATCCAAACCCAACGATTGTTGGGATAAGCAAACCCATTAAAAATACGCCCAAAAAATGGCAAACATAAAAACAAAGTAAACACTACGAACAGCACTCGAAGTATACGTTTAGTTTTATTATCTATCCCAGTATTTTTAACAAAGAAAAGCCCAAAAACAGCTATAAGAGCAATGGGGGCGAAGCCATACATGCAATCTGCACCAACTGATGTAGGAGATATAAAGCCTTCCAACACTTGCAAGTAATAGCCCAAGGAATAGGTTAGACTCTCGTACCTGTCTAAGCCTAGCCTATCTTGCGACAATAGCGACATTGCGTTTGGGAAAAACAAAACACAAGCCAAAAGGGCTGACAAGCAAATACAACCAAATATCTTTAAAAACCAGCTAAAAAAGCTTCTAAGAGTAAGTTTTTCTTCCAGATTAAATACCCTAACGAGGCAATAAACAAACAAAGCTAAACACGTTACATATGCCTGCGTAACCGAACAAAAGAAGCAAAGAAACATTGCCCCAACAAATAAGGCTGGCGATTTCCTATCAAAAACCTTATCTACGCCCCATAAAGCAAGTGGGCCTAAGACAAGCGGATACAGAAGATAGATCTGGGTAAACGCTATAAGGCCATACCCAGCAAAAACATATACCATACATCCAACGAGAGATGAAAACTTATCAAAATCCTTATATCGACAATACCCAAGGAAAGTTAAGCCTGCCAAAAAGAAAGTTATAAATACCGTTGCATTAAGCAGCAAATCGGCATTTTGCGCTGTAGCAAAAACCGAAAGCCACATTATGGGATCGCCTAAGGTATTCCCAACCGAAATCACATAGTCAGCGCCATAACCAACTATGTCAGTCCACATAGGAACAACAAATGAATGATCAATAAAAATATTATGCAAAAGTTCGCGTAACCACTCCCCCTGCATAATGAAAAACATATACTGCTGTTCCAAGCCATCGGTTGCCCAGATAAAACCTCTTTTATTTACCAAAAGACCAGAAGCATACAAAAGAAAAAAGAGGCAGAAAAGAACTATATACGAGAGATAAAACCCTCTGTTGGAATTCTCCATGGCAGCAATCCACTTTTCAATCAATAGGCTCAATCTATTCTTTTGCGAACGCTCCATCAGTCCTCATTCCGTAAATTAGCGCAAATTCAATATTTACACTTGCGCTTAACTAAGTCCGCTCAACTAAAAATATGCTCTAAATCGTGCACTTAGTATGCATACCTGGTAAGGATTGTATCCAAATTGACACCATAAGATAGAATAATATAGTTTTAAGATTGTTTGCCGACGCTATTACGCAAACAACAAACCATAACTTCGGAGGTTCCTTGTGGCAACAAGCCAAAAATCAGCACTAAAACGTAACTGGTTTATCCTGTCGTCGCTGGTTTCCAAAGACTTCAAACTAAAATATCGCCGTAGCGTATTAGGCGTTTTATGGTCAGTACTCAATCCTCTTTTGATGATGATTGTTCTCTCTGCCGTGTTTAGCACTTTCTTCCGTTTTGATATCGAGAATTTTCCGCTCTACCTTATCCTAGGAAGCACGCTGTTTACTTTGATGTCGGATTCGACCACAAGCGCGATGAATTCTATTATCGAATCTTCTGCACTCATTAAGAAAATTCGTATAGAAAAGATACTCTTTCCTTTGGAAAAAGTCCTTTTCCAGCTTGTAAACTACGTACTCTCCCTTATAGCAGTTGCGGCGGTAATGATCTTTTTTCAAGTTATGCCTACGCCTAACTTGTTATTCCTGCCCTTATTACTGCTTTATTTGCTTATGTTCAGTGCTGGTCTTGGCTTCTTGCTTTCAGCACTCGTAGTATTTTTCCGAGATATCGGCCATCTTTGGGGAGTAGTTATTACCGCATGGACCTATGCAACACCCCTCTTCTACCCAGTAAGCATTTTGCCCGACTGGATGATGGGCGTCATGAACTTTAACCCCATGTATCACTACGTTACCTACATGCGCGATATTGCTCTTTGGAACGTAACTCCAAGCTTAGAACTTAATCTTTTATGCTTCGGTATGGGCTTTGTCGTTCTGACAATCGGATTTTTAGTATTCCGTAAACTTGAAAAGAAATTCATCCTCTACGTTTAGGTGGTCAAAATGCCTGAAGTAGTAAACACTTCATTTTTAGGAGATACTTCTTTCGAAGAAGAATTAAACAGCTCCTCCGAAACCATGATTAAAGTCGATGACGTATCAATGGTCTTCAATATGGCCAGTGAAACGATGAATAATTTAAAAGAATATGCGATTGCGCTTGCCAAAAGGGAATTGCATTTTAAGGAATTTCGAGCCTTAGATCATGTTTCTCTTGAGGTTAAAAAAGGCGATGTTTTTGGCATATTAGGCACAAACGGATCAGGCAAATCTACCTTACTGAAAATCATCGCTGGCGTCTTAGAACCAAGCGAAGGGACCTGTACCGTAAACGGCAGTATTGCGCCGCTTATTGAACTGGGCGCAGGCTTCGACATGGAGCTCACTGCGCGAGAAAACATTTATCTCAACGGTGCCCTTTTAGGGTATTCGAAAAAATTTATTGAACAACACTTTGAGGAGATTGTTGAATTCGCAGAGATCGAACAATTCTTGGACATGCCTCTTAAGAATTATTCCTCTGGCATGGTTGCCCGAATTGCTTTCGCCATCGCGACGGTCATCGTTCCGGAAATTCTTATTGTTGATGAGGTTTTATCTGTTGGTGACTTCATGTTTCAGCAGAAATGCGAACGACGCATTAATACCTTAATAAAAGAGTACGGCGTAACTGTTCTAATCGTTTCTCACAGTAACGACCAAATTGAACGTCTATGTAACAAAGCTATCTGGATCGAAAAAGGCCATGAACGCATTGCCGGAAGCGCCCATGATGTGTGCCAAGTATACAGAATACTTGGTGGTCATATTGGTAGCCCCGAATCCGAACAGCGCGTCTTTGATTTGATTAAAGATCCAAGACCAGTTAACTACGATTCGATGATTACCATTGCTGGAGAAGATCGTTTTGGAACTGCAGTTAAACTTGCACAAAATGTTTTTAACGACAAAAAAGCAGAAAAAGTAATACTTCTTGCTACGGACAATCTTGGTATTTCCATGCTTGGTAATGCCTTAGCAGCTTCGCTTAATGCCCCGATTCTTTCAACACGCCAAGATTCTTTGCCAGACATAACTGCCCATGCATTAAGAGAATACACACCAGAAGAAATAATTATATTTGGAAAAGATGAGATTTCTGCTGATTTACTTCGAGCTATTAATGACACCTGTCCTAAGTCTAGAGTTCAATGCATAAGCGATTCTTGCCTATTGCATCTTTCAAAGGAAGTCTATTCTTTTGCGGATCCTAAGTTATGGGGAAATACTGCAGTTATTACGCACGAAGAAGGAAGTTATGATCTCTTGTCTCTCATTCCTTTTATTTGCAAAAACAAATTCCCTATATTCTTTTGCAGTGAAGCCTTTGAATTAGATAAGGCCGAGAAAGAAATATTGCTAAATGCCCCATTTCAAAACATCGTAATCCTTGGCGACAATAAAGTTGTACCAGATTCAAATTTGATCGAGTTTAAAAACAAAAAAACATCTGTTTCAAGACTGTATGGAGATAATTATTATTCTGCAAATAAAGCCATTAATGACTGGTGTCTTGAGCAGCAATCCTACTGTCCGAAAGATGTCATCTTAATTTCTGTTTGGCAACCTGCTGATGCGTTAACCATAGGACCTTTTGCCTCGGAAACAACGAGCAGAATAATGCTTGTTGACCCCCAGGATCTCGATTGCCTATCTTTAATTGTCGATGAATTAGAAAGCGAAAGTAGCAATACAGAGAAACTAACTTTCATTGGCGGAAACAACTGCTTTAGCGATAATGATAAAGAGTTACTACTTAAGGCATTAACAAAGACAAAAAAAACGGACGCTGATAGTCAGTAGAAGCATAGTAGTCTACCAGTGTCCGTGACAAACAGGCTTAATACCTCTCTCGTACTGATTGGAGCCTCTTGTAAAGCGAGGATTCTCCTACTTTTTCAGCCAAACGGACAACTGCATTTTTTCTATAGCTAATAAGACCAAAGAATGGCTTAATTAAATATGTCGACCATCCATTATCCCGAACATCATGGATTAGAGACGGATCAAGATTTCCCTGTATTTTAGCTAGCGTGCTGAATACTTCTTCGTCGTTAATGAATTCCATAATCGCCGAATAGTATTCCCTATTTAAACGATGAACTAACATTGTGTACAATGTACTGGAACTGGTCTTTTTCGCAAAATCGAGATTGTGAGCAATACCAGCAAGCATATTGCGAACCTTAACAACCGTCCATGAAGGTTCTTTATAGTCCGCTTTATACGAATAGACAGGATCGACTACACCATAAAACTCATCGCAGTAATTCATTACTTCTGTGAAGAAAACTGGATCTTCATACCAACGATATTCTGGAAATTTTACTTTGCCCTCCTCAAAAATAGACTTATGGTACATAAATCTAATCCATCCATAATCCGTTTGAAGAGCCTTTAATGACTGTTTTCCTTCAGTTCTGATGGTATAAAAATGCTGTTCACCACCAAAGTAGTTTTTTTCAGAACCGTCAGGATACTTCATAACAAAAGACCCAGCACTTAACTTAACATTGTTTCTTACCGCAGCATAATACAACTTGTTTAAAACATTGTTTGACGGATAACTATCATCTGGATCAATGAACGCTAAGTAGTCGCCGCTAGACGCCACAATTCCTCTATTTCGGGCAGAACCCGCTCCTCCATTGAATTGCGAAATAACTTTTATTCGAGAATCTTTTGTTACGTAGCTGCACATAAGATCAAATGAGCCATCCGTTGAGCCATCGTCTACGCAAATCACCTCAAGATCATCGAAGTTTTGATTTAAGACAGACTCTAAACATTGAGGTAAAAATGCCTCTGAGTTGTAAACAGGAACGATAACCGAAATCTTGGTAGTTTCCCTCGCTGACAAAGACCCGCATACTGCCCATGGTTCAAGATCTAAAGGAGACGGCCTATTTCCGAATTTGTTTCTATCATCGTAGCTCATGATGTCGTAGGCGTCGTTAACGCACTTCCAAAGCAAGCTAATAAGATTCTTCATTTTCGGTTTTAAGGAAGGATTCTTAGTATAAAGAGATAGGCAGCAATTATATATCTCTTTATACTCTTCGACTATGGCTTTATAGTCCTTTAAAGAAACACTAATCAACTCTTCTACTCGAATTACCCAATCAGGCACGGAAATAAAATCCTCAGTAGCTAAAGAATAGAAATTCGAGTAAAGAAGAGGTAGCCAAATTGGGAAATTATGACCTTTCAGGGATTCCGTATTGTACTTTCCTAATGCCCAAGAACCATTAACCACTACCTCATTTGTTGCTAATACATTTTTTATGTCATTAAGAAGTTTTGGAGTTTTACTAGAGGACCATTCTGGACCGCCCAGAAGAATAGGGACTACCTCTTTTCCTTGAATTAGGTCAGGATTTAATCGGCTAATCGCTGCTTCGGTAATCTCTTCTTCAAGGGGATGAATACGCACCTCATTTGCCAACAGGGTCTTTAATGAAGGTTTGTTGATTACTCCAGCGCCAAACGAAACGTATAGCTCGTCATTTTCTCCCAATAGTTCTAATATCGCCCTTATAGGGCGTTCTATATTTCCAGAAATGTTTTTTGAAACTGTAGTTAGTAAAAATGTCTTATCTACAGTAATTGGGCCATAGTTCTTTTCGAAATATCCATCGGGATCCGACAATATCCCCGTAAGTTTCTCCCAAGCAATATCGTCAAAATATTCTTTACGAAGCAAGTCTTTATCTTTAAAGGATTGAAATTCCTTAACAAATTTATCAAAAAATTGATACTGAAGAGCTGGTGTTAATCTTTCGAGATTCCATAAATATCCACCAAATTGAATTTGAGGAATACGATATTTGAGATGAGAATAAACATCCTGCCTGCTTGAAGCAAATTCCCATATTTCACGATACTCGTCGCAAATACAAAATATCTTTTTTAGTGACTTTACTGAAGAATTTGCATTATCAATTCGATAATGCAAATATGCCTCATTTGTTACCACTACCCTTTTTGCAGCTGCGAAAACTTTGAAATTGAACGACGTATCCTGAAAAGAAGCGCCTGGAGTTTCCAGGAAAGAAATTCCTTCTTCCTGTAAAAAGCTTCGTTTATAAAGCGCACTCCAGATTGCGGGCTGTGTTAAAAAAATATTCTGATCATTCAGCGGGCAAAAAACTGTATCTTTTTTGCACGCCTCAAGGTTGTTCACTATAGGGTCGTTATCGGGAATTGTATTGGTAATATATTGAAAAAAATTACTTTTCGCTACATCAGCATCGCTCTTCCGCGCTAATTTATACAGCTCTTCGAACATTTTGGTTTCAGCAAAGTCATCTGATTCAACAATGCCAATATATTCACCCTTTGCCGCCGATAGGCCAACATTCATAGTGTGACCATAGCCGGCGTTAGGCTTACTAATAATCTCTATGCGGCTATCCCGACGAGAATATTCCTTCAATATAGATAAGGAACCATCCGTAGAACCATCATCTATACAAATGATTTGAATATCTTGAAGTGTTTGATCGGTTAATTTATCTAAACATTGACGCAGATATGTTTGCACATTGCAAACAGGAACAATGACGCTTACTAAACAAGAGTTTCTATTCATCTTATAGGCTCCAAGACAGTTAAACAATGATAATTCATGATTTATGCTCGTAAAATCAAATCGTACAATTTATTAGTTTATTATAAGTTAGACATTTTTCTGATGTTATCCTACTGAACGAACGGAATCCAAATGTGGCTTCATTTTATGCTCGCATGCCTTATCTGCCTTGTTGTTTTATATTGCCCAAGCTATTTTGCGCTTAGAGCGCTTGGCATAGACCGAATAAAAGCTATCTTTTACGCCCCATTGGCTTCTTTTACTATAGTTTCTGTATTTGGCATATTATTTGTCAAACTGAATATTCCCTCTAATGGATATACAATCGGAACTGCATTGTGTCTTCTGTGTCTACTGTCTTACTGTATATCTATTATCGCCAGAAAGAATAGAACTAAATTTGAGGTTCAGGATTTATACACTGGCAAGTATTATTTGCTCTTATTGATTTATATTGCTTTTGGATGCATCGCGACATTGTATATGTATGTGCTACCCTTAGACGGGCCCAATTCTTTTGTCCAAACATATGACAATGTTTTTCACTACAACATTATCGAAAGCTTTATTCAATCTGAACAATGGTCGTTTCTTCAAGTAGATGCGTACTTAGCTTCAGACGCTTTAGCGGTAGATCCTTTACCAGGGAGCTCATTCTATCCTGCAGGCTGGCACAGCTTAACAGCCTTAATTGCAAGCATGCTCAATGTCTCGGTTCCGCTTGCGGCAAATAGCGTCAATGCTATTTTGATAGCAATTGTTTTTCCAGTAGGTATTTTTTCTCTTTTGCTTGCAATCTTTGGTAAAAAAACGCAAATCTTAGTTGTTGGTGCAATTTGCGCTATGGTGGTTCCAGTATTTCCTTGGAGTTTATACAATCAATGGCCATTATTCCCTAACGCGGCATCACTATGTCTGACTCCTCTGGTTGCAAGCTGTTTCATTGAAGGAACCAATATATTAGTTCACCGTAAAACAATAAGCATTCCTATCTTTATCACTTTCGCATTCGGACTATTCTCTTTAACGGTACTACAGCCGAATTCGATTTTTACTCTTATTATCTTCTTGACTCCATTTTGTATTTGGAAAATATATTTTCTTCCTCAAAACCTCAAACACCCACACACACCTTTTGGACGACTTATCCTTCTTGCAGCCTTTATTATTTTTGTTTTTCTTCTATTCATAGTTTTCTTTAATTTGCCTTTCCTGCAACCAACCATTAATTATTACTGGCCACCCATCATGACTACTAGTCAAGCAATACTTAGTGTTTTAGATTTCTCCTTGACACTAAATCAACCGCAATGGCATATATCTTTCCTGATTATGATAGGCATTATTTTTATTCTGCTTAAAGATAGAAAATCTGCTTGGCTACCTATTTCTTATGTGATTGCTGCAATTGCTTTTATTATTGCAGCATCAGACGAGAATACATTCTTGAAACATTTTTTGAGCGGTTATTGGTATACCGACCCTTACAGAATTGCAGCATTCTTAGGAGTTTTCTCTATCCCCCTAGTTTCTTTTGGGTTAACTTCGCTAATTACATTAATACAGAAAAAGATTGAGAAGCTATTCTCTGAAAGCCCCCGAAAAAATAATATTAAAATATTCTCCGCTGCCATCTTACTTGTAATTCTTCCTGCTATTAGCTTTGTTCCCATCAGCCCATTAGCCAATGCTATGAACTACCTAAAAAATAATGCGGTTGCACTCAACTTAAGTGAATGGAATTATCTTGATTCAGAAGAGCTTGAATTTATAGATAAAATAAAATCGATTATTCCTGATAACGCACTAATAATTAACAATCCGCATGACGGCTCAATGTATGCCTACGGGATAACGGAACTAAATCTATATTATAGAGATATTTCTGGCTATGGATCTAGATCAGAAACCAAAGAAAGCGCACTAATACGTAGTGAACTCAACCAAATAAGCTCAAATCAAAGTGTAAAACAAGCCGTAAAAACAATTGATGCTAAATATGTTCTGTTATTAAAACCTGATTTTTATAGCCAGGATCTTTCTTATGACACTTATGAAGCCGACTCCTGGATTGGAATAGAATCCATCAATGAAGATACTCCTGGTTTCACTTTAATGTATAAAGAAGGCGACATGAAGCTTCTCAAAATTGAGTAAGATCTCCATTTAATTAATTGCAATTCTATTGTGTTCAATAATCCGGCAATGAGTTTGTTCTAATCAAGTAAATACTCGATTAGAACAAACTCTAAACAAAATAATCCTTACTAGAGAAGCATAATCACTGTATAGCTAAGGTACTATTTTCTCTAATATGGGAATCTTTTTTATTGTCAGTATCACTAAAAGCGAAATGCCGTAAATTAAGAACGGGCATACTGTTCTTAACAAAATGGATGTTGGCGAAACTCCTAACATATTGAAAATAATGTCAACAATAAACAACTCATGAATCAGATAGACGCCAAAGCTACATCCCGAAACTGTTGCAAGCAACTTCGCTTTACCGTATATCCAAGAGTTGCTATTTTTGTTTTCAAATTCCTTAAAGAAAACAAAAATAGCAACCGCAGGCAATATACCCAAAAAAGTAGTATACCCAAACATTGTTCTATCCAGTGTTCCGCTATTGATTGTGGAAAATAAAGTATAAAAGAATCTCAGAAGAAGCGCACCGATTCCTAAGGCATATAAGATATATCGTACAGATTTTTCCAACACTGTATTTGCCAATAAATACCCTAAAACGACAAAGATTATATACCCACCGCAAACCGCGAGATTTAAAGATGAATTCCACGGAATACCAATTAGTTTAAACAATACGGGGCATAAACCTTGAAGAACAAAAGAAAGACCAACGAGATACCAGAGGATTTTTTTGTTATCGCTAAGCAATGTAAGAATTGGAATGGAAAAATATGCCGAAAGTAGCGGAAAGAAAAACCAATACACCCCTTCAATACCATTTGTCATAAAGAGATTCAAAAACTGCGTTAATCCAAATTCGCCCGAAGAATGAAATCTCAAGACATAAAAAAATACACTCCACGATATATACGGAATTAGGATCTTCAAGAATCTTTTTTTGAAAAAAGTTTTCGTATCATAACGATCCGTATATCTCATTAAATTTGCGCCAGAAAGCATAAAAAAGATAGGGACAGCCCAATAACAGACCACTTCAATAGCAAGTCCACCTATCCAGTTCAAGCCAGGGACGTACGTATGGACCATCGCATTCGAATGAAGACAGACCACACAAAAGCAGGCGAGTATATTCAACAGATCATAGTATACTATCCTTCTGTTACTCACTTGCAAAAACTTCTCCTGATAAATTATTATTGCCCCTGCTTTGCATACTTAGCCTCAGTAGCTTCCTTTGCGGGACGCCACCAAGCTTCGTTGTCTTTATACCATTGAATAGTTTGAGCTAAACCTTCTTCAAAATTTGTATGCTGAGGTTGCCAACCAAGTTCGGTACGGAGCTTAGTCGAATCAATAGCATAACGTCTATCGTGACCTGGACGATCTTTTACCCAATCGAAGTCGTTTTCGTCTTTTCTCATTGCCTTCAAAATGGCATGCAGAACATCGATGTTATTCTTTTCACCATCAGCGCCAATAAGATATGTTTCTCCAAGTCTTCCTTTAGTAAGGATTGTCCATACAGCAGAAGAATGATCTTCTGTATGAATCCAGTCACGAACATTTAAACCATCGCCGTAAAGTTTTGGCTTAATACCGCAGATGATATTCGTAATTTGGCGAGGAATGAACTTTTCTATGTGCTGGTAAGGCCCATAGTTGTTAGAACAATTAGAAATGGTGGTCTTCAAGCCATAGGTGCGCGTCCAGGCACGCACCAATAGGTCTGATGCTGCCTTGGTGGAACTATACGGGCTCGATGGATTGTAGGGCGTTTCTTCGGTAAAGCGAGCAGGATCATCAAGTGCCAAATCCCCATATACCTCATCGGTAGACACATGATGATAGCGAATGTTGTATTTTCTGCATGCTTCAAGCAAGCAATAAGTTCCCTCTACGTTAGTACGCAAAAAAGGCTCAGGATTAGCAATGGAGTTGTCGTTATGAGACTCAGCGGCATAGTGAACAATTGCATCATGTCCCGAAACCAGTTTATCCAGAAGTTCTTTGTCGCAGATATCCCCCACTACAAGTTCCACCCTATCAGATGGCAGGCCTGCAATGTTTTCCTTGTTACCCGCATAGGTCAGTTTATCCAACACGGTTACATGCACTTCAGGATGATTGTTTACGACATAGTGAACGAAGTTGGATCCAATAAAGCCACAACCACCAGTGACAATGATGTTCTTGTATTCCATTTAAATACCTACCGTTTTTGTTGTGCTATTCAATACGCGGTGCTCTAATACATTTGCCAAATGTTTTCCGTACAGAGATTTACCATAACGCTGCGCAGCATCCCTAAGTACAGATTCATCTATCCAACCGCTGTTAAAAGCAATTTCTTCCAAAGAAGCAATCTGCAAACCTTGATTTTGCTCTATAACTCGAACGTATTCAGTCGCCCTAAATAAGCTTTCCATAGTGCCCGTATCCAGCCAAGCACTACCACGAGGAAGAAGATTTACTTTCAAAGAGCCGTCTTCAAGATACATTCTGTTAAGATCGGTAATTTCAAGTTCACCACGAGCAGAAGGTTTTACCTGCTTTGCAAACTCAACGGCTCTGTGGTCGTAAAAATACAAACCAGTTACCGCATAATTACTTTTAGGATTTTCTGGCTTTTCTTCCAATGAAATGGCGTTACCTTCTTCATCGAATTCAACTACACCAAAACGTTCAGGATCCGTTACGTAATAGCCAAAAACAGTAGCGCCTTCGCTTCGAGCAGCAGCTTCCTTAACCTTTGAAGTAAAACCGCCTCCATAGAAGATATTGTCTCCAAGAATTAGAGCACATGAATCTCCTGCGATAAATTCCTCGCCTAACAGCAGCGCCTGAGCAAGCCCATCTGGACTTGGTTGCTCTTTGTAAGAAAGGCTGATACCAAATTGAGAGCCATCCCCAAGCAACCTTCTAAAGTTGGGTAAATCAGTAGGAGTGGAAATAAGCAGAATATCCCTAATTCCAGCAAGCATTAATACCGACAGAGGATAATAAATCATTGGTTTGTCATACACCGGCAGCAATTGCTTTGAGGTGACAGTTGTTAAGGGATACAAACGTGTTCCCGAGCCGCCAGCTAATATTATTCCCTTCATTTAAAACCCCAATCATAAAGTTATCGGATAATAGTTTATTCAAGTTCCTTCTTTTCTGAAAGATTGGCTTTATCGTTTTGGTAACGTTCGAACTTTTCTACCGCAAGCTGTTGAGTAAGCTCTTTAATCTTTGTATCCGCCTGCGAGATACGCATGCTTAAATGGAAGCTTTGCACAAGCAAGATAAAAATAAAAAATAAGAAAACAAAGTTTACCGGTGCGTAAGTCCCTATCAGGTCTGAAAGCCAATAAAACACTTGCGGAAATATACTTAAAAGGAAAATAATCGCAGCAAAGCATACCCAAAAGATTGAATCTTCCAGCCTTACCTTCGAACTACGAATTCGCTTTGCTACAAACAGCAGAGTAAGAAGCGAAACAACAATTAAAGCAGCGCGCAATTCTATTGTCATAGCTACTTCACTCCAATACGTTTGCGAATAAACTGAATAAATAGAATAGAAATTGTCATCCTAACCATATAAACAATAGAAGTCCACGGATTTAGGTAACTTTCCCCAGCCGCCCTATCAGCCATTTCGACTGGAACTTCAGCAACTTTCGCACCTGCACGCTTAATAAGGTAAGAAACAGTGTCGGGTTCAGGTCCATAATTCAATCCCAAAGCCAAATACTTAATCATGCGTTTATTGAATGCTCGCATGCCGGAAGTTGGGTCGGTTAACTTCTTGCCAGTAGTTAGCCTAATAGCAAACGAAATTATATTACTGCCTAGCATTCGCATTGATGCAGGTTTTTTCTTAGCGATGAAGCGTGATCCGATAGCAATATCATTTGTTTCAATTGCATTCTCAAGTAAAGAAATATATTCAGGTAAATGCTGACCATCTGCATCAAACTGTATTGCGCAGTCGTAATCATGGCGATAGGCATATTTCATACCCGCCTGAAAAGCACCTGCCAAGCCTAAGTTCGTTGCAAGATCCAGAAAGGGATATCCATTAGCACGACAAACAGCTACTGTGCCATCTTTGGATCCATCGTTAACTACAAGAAAATCTACATCTGGGCGCACTTCAATAAGAGAGTTTATGGTTGACTCAAGCGACTCTTCTTCGTTGTATGCCGGTATTACTAAAAGTGTTTTCACACTAGAACCTCATATTAATGTATAAACCTCTATGAATTTTCTTCTAGAATAGACCAAAATGCAATATTACTACGTCGAACAACCTGGAGTCACATATCCATGCCACAAAAAACTGTAAGCATCATCGTTCCCTGTTATAACGTTGAACGTTATCTATCAAGATGCCTTGACTCACTCGTCAACCAAACTTTGCAGAATATAGAGGCAATTTGCATCAACGATGGATCGCCTGATAACTGTATCGACATTCTTCGAGATTACGAACAGAGATATCCTGACACCATTGTTGTAATAGACAAGGAAAATGAAGGCGTCTGGCGTGGCCGCTTTGATGCAATAGCAATCTCCCGAGGGGAATATATTGGCTTTGTCGATAGCGACGATTATGTAGAGCCCGATTTCGCGGAAAACCTCTATACATGCGCAAAAGAAAATAATGCAGATATTTCTGTTTGCGGATTCAAAAGAGTAGACGTCGAATCAGGGAAAGTTCTCAACACCGAAATGACCGACACGAGAAAACCTTTTGATGTTTCAAGCGAACCGCAACGTCTTCTTGAATTAAATGGTGCTCCTTGGAATAAATTCTTTAAGGCATCTATCTTAAAGAATTTACATGATTTTGAAGAACCGCCGCGCATCTTCGACGATATGATGCTCCATCTGCTTACCTATCCTCAAGTAAAAAGGGTAGCTTTTACCCCTCATGCCCTGGTTAATTACATCATTCGCAATGACTCAATTATGACAACAATCGACAACACTAAAATCGATTCCACCTATAAAGCTATGCTTGAAGTAAAGCAGGTATACAAGGACACTGCAGACATGCCCTTACAGCACTTTCTAGATGCAGCCGCTTTTCTTCATCTAGGCGTCTCGCTAATGTTTAGAATTTCTTATGACAAGAACGCAGATCTCAAAGCTGAACTATCGCGCAATCGAGAATACCTAGACAACAATTTCCCAACCTGGAATAGCGACCTAATGATATCTAGCACCAATGCCAAAAAATACGGTGCAGTATTAAAAAAAGCTCATATTGCCCGCAAAATATATCGCTCTGGACTTATGTCTAGCGCCCTAAGCGTTTATCGGTTCATGATTCATAGGCTAAATCTTGATATCAAGTGGTAGCAAGTCACGTAGTAATTAGGAAGAAACATGTCTCAAGCGGTACTCATCTTGGCGCATAAAGACATCGGACAAGTCCTGGAATTGTCCGAATCTCTGGCTCCATACTTCAAAGTATTTGTCCATCTCGACGCAAAATGCCCCATCTCTTCAGAAGAAATCGGATTATTTCACAAGAGAGATATTCAGGTGCTTCAGCAATACTCAGTTAATTGGGGAGCTTGGTCGATTTGCGAAGTAATGCTCCTATTGCTCGAGGAAGCCATAAAAGATCCAAGTATTGAATACTTTCATTTTATTTCTGGTCAAGATTTCCCTGTTATCCACCCAAAAGAGATTTATCGGTTTTACAAAAATAAAGACAGTATTTTTATGAAGTACGAATCTGTTGAGGGAGTCAAGAAGACCGGCGAGCCTCTTCTTTGGTGGCAAAAATATTATTATGACTATGACAAAATCAAACGACAAAGTTATTTCGGTATTTTGTTCCACCGATTTACTTTACTTGTCCAGACAATTAAAAGAGTAAATAAATTTAAAGATTTAAAAATAGATTTACCTATTTATCAGGGTTCTCAATGGCTGGACTTACCTAGATATGCTGTCGAATACGTTTTGGATTACTTACAGAAAAACGAAAACGTGAAAAAGATGCTCCAAACAGGATTCTGTTCAGACGAGTTTATGTTTCAAACCGTTTTATGCAACTCCCCTTATCACGAAAAGATTATCAACAATAATCATCGCTTTATCACATTAACGCCCCAGCATGGAAGCGTTCCCGCAATTCTAGATGAAAGAAACTACGAAGACATCATTTCTTCAGACGCCCATTTTGCACGCAAGATAGATAGCAACATATCAAGAACGCTTATTACTGCAATCCAAAAACAAAATCATGCCTCCTGGTCATAGTCAGAACATTATTCAGGCATACCCTTTGACAAAATGGAAGACAGTGGTCTAAGGCAAACCAAGGGAAGACGAAGCGCCATTGCGCCATCGCACAACAATGCCGCTGCTTTCAAAACGAATGGAATTTCCGATATCCCTGATAGCCTTTTGCCGGGATACTTTCCCCAATATTCCCTAATAGATTCCAATCCTTCGCGATCTTGAAGGACGTAATACCTTCGAATAAAACCACCTACCGCCAAAACAATTCGAGCCAAAGCCTGTTCAGCGACTTCCGGACAATACTGCTTTGCAAACAAATAAGAGCGCTCTTTCATCTCTAGTTCTATTAGATTGTTTTGTGTTGTATGCTTTCTCGAAAGAGAACCTTGTACCACCCTATAACAATAGTAAGCCTTATTTAGGAAGAGAACCTCATCACAAGTTAATGCCGCCTGAAGCCAAAATTGCTCATCCTCCATAAAGGATAGATGCTCATCAAATTTAACCGTTAGCACACCATTACTAAACAGGAGATCTCTCTTTATTATTTTGTTCCATGCGTACCCTCCATAAAACGTATCAAAAGAAAGCATCCTATATATCATGTCTTTTGAGGTACCAGTTACTTCAGCGTCGGGTATTCGTCCAATAATTGCGCCTGTTTCACCAGGTTCAAAGCTTTCCCAAAACCCAAACATCAAACAATCATGGTTTTCTTTCAGCTTCGGAATTATTTCTTTACTAAAGTCCCCAGAAAGCCAATCATCCCCGTCCAGAAACATCACATACTTTCCTGTAGCTAATTGAATTCCATGATTTCTCGCAGAGCTGACACCGCCGTTGTTCTGCCTTACTAACACAACGCCGTCTTTGTCTTTTGCGAAATCAAAGATAATGTTGCGGCTTTCATCAGTTGAGCCATCGTCGATAACAATTATTTCAATACCACCGACCTCAACAAGTCGACATAATGAATCAAGACATGCCTTTATGTATTGCTCCCCGTTATATACAGGAATAACTATCGATAATAGTGGCGCGTTGCTCATATCAAGCCTTTCGTTAGCGCAACATGTTTATACCCAACCCTGATCAATACGTTTCTTTGGCTGTTATAACCTTCAGAGCATCAAAGGCTCAAGATTGTGAGTGGTTATTAGCGCATTTTCTGATAACGTCCACAGCTTCATCAAGCGTTGACGGAGAAAAGACACGACTACAAGAATAATCCCCGTATAGGGCTTTTGCCATTTTCTCCGCTTGTTCGAATCGAAAATACTTCGGCTCTTCCTTACTAAAGCAAACCTTATACAGAAATACTAAATATGGATATTGCTTCGTTTCTATTACTGGCGACAACTGAGCAGTTGAAGCTAATCCAACTAAAACAACCTTATCAAGGTTGTTTTTTTCGCACAGCAGCTCCCATAGCCCTCGTGAATAATCTTTAGCGAGATTATCGTGTCTGCTTTTTTCTATTGACCTAGGGTGATTACGCAAATAGCAATTCAAGCCAGAGTTAGCGCACTTCAGCAAAGTCTGGTCGATGATTTCCTCAGCGTCACCCGCTTCGTTCATTCCTCTCGCAATATCGAAGAACACGACAGCGCTGTCTGGGAGCTTTTCACTACCATCACTGTCAAAGCAATCCTGCAATTCCTGAACAGAATCCGAAGAAGATTCAATCTGAAGGCATTTGAATGACGGAGCATATTGAACCAGACTTGGACAGCGAAGATAGATTGCTGCTGGAGAATACTTATTCCTAACAAATGGCAAATTAGCAAAAATCGCCCGATAGAGTTTAGCTCTTGCACTAGCTTCCGTAACCCCGCAAGGAAGATCGCCTAGATATGTTGCATTTCTAAACACTTCGCCGTTATATGATCCGGTTCCATCGTCGTAATAAACAACCTCAAGATTCTTATTGGCATGCTTCAAGTCAACAAATAACGCTGAATTAGAAACTGTTGCACATGCCATTGCCAGGACATCGTATTCATTGCATAGCAAATTGTCTTGAGTTAACCCCCTTTTCAAAAAAGATGGCCTCCCTAAATACGCAGCAAGCTGAACGACTCTTATTTCATTCAGACTCGTTATCTGAGAGCAGTACATCACCTTTCCAAAGATGTTTTTACTTGTTAGTTTCTCTCCGATTCCTTTCGAGTTCTCAAATTGTTTACAGATAATCAAATCTGCCAAACAACACCCATGTTTACTGTTGTTTTGAGCAATAAGAGCAGAATGAAACACCTGCAAAGGAGTATCAGCATAGAAAAGCCATTTTTTCATGAGAATTCTTTCTGCCAAGGTCATGGAAATCGACTAGCCGAATAGATAGCCATCTACCTTACTAGTCGATCACAAAACTCAACTCAACTGTTAATGCTTAGTTGTAAATAATTACTCTAGTTCCAGAATAAATATTGTTATAAATCCAAGAAGCAGCTTGGTACGAAAGTCTTATACATCCGTGAGACAAGCTATTTCCGAGCTCGCTCTCTGACGCAAGTATGGAGTGGAAGAAATATCCTCCCCATATCTGAGTACAGTAAATCGCACGACTATCCGTCGATAACGAGGGTCGTTTAAATCCTGTCGTATAGTAACTGCCAGTAATTGTAGGAGTGCCGGGCGCACCTGTTACACAGTCAAAATAATAAAGTAACGACCAATCGTAAATTCCGCCCCGAAAAACGGAAACCTTATGCGCCCCGCGATTTACTAAAATAAGATAATCGGTATTACTCCAATAGATTTGAGCTTCTTGTATCATACTAACTTTAAGCGGATCATAGTTGGTACAGATACCATTTGAACCGAAATGATAGGTATATCCATCAATAACCCTATCACCCGTATACATATTACCGTCAGACCCAAAGTAATAATAATTACCCCATATTCGCTGCCATCCAGTAAGTCTCACTCCAGTGTCAGACTTGAAATAGTAACGCTTACCATCGAGATCTAACCAGCCCTCATAACGAGCACCTGTGTCGGGATCGAGATAGTAATAATTGCCGTAAATCTTTTGGAGACCATACATTAATGCGGCTGT
>OCQB01001117.1_pt1 | contig 23318 bp, 31 predicted proteins | sample 1538631 | NCBI WGS metagenome assembly OCQB01 (sample SAMN04571713, study PRJEB22368) | human gut metagenome | biome: human gut; material: stool | host: Homo sapiens | place: Luxembourg | collected 2012-10-19
GAGCTGTCAGAATGATGGAAACGATCTTCTGAAGTTCAAATTGGTGAAAAGGTGTGAATTGTTGTAAGAGATGTCAGGAAACAGGGAATTCTATACTGTATTCGCTAAGGGACTTCATCTAGCTATTGACTCCCGTTACCAACATCTTGTTCCTACAGGGAGTGGAAGCTATGGAATTGTCTGTTCTGCCATTGATTCCGTTGCAATCTTCGGATTGAAAATGACATACAGGTTACGAACATGCGAGTAGCTATCAAGATATCTCCAATCTACGAGGAACCTCAAATCAATGAACTTCGATATCTTGTATGATTCCCTCCTGGTCTTTGAATTGTAGAGAGAATTGAAATACCTTCGTTTCTTTAATGAATGTCCTCAAACTCTCCATGTTTTGGATTACTATTGTTATCCATATTCATCATGTGTGAGAATAAACTCATATACAAAGAGAATCCGTTGCTTATACATGGTTACTCCTTTTTATGACTATGACCTCGAAATGATTATTGATGCACAAAATGTTCATTTTCCACCATTAATTCATTATTAGTATATGACGATTGATCAAATCCGACTCCTTTTATATCAACTGTTGTTGTCGTTACGTTATATTCATTCAGCAGGGGTATCATTTACCGATTCTTTTGATCTAGTTCATGCATCGAGATGTGAAACCGGCTAATGTTCTTATTAATCGGACAGCTGATGTTGCTGTGAATGTTATTCTATTCTTTTATTGATAGTTGTGTGATTTTGGGTTGGCTCGGGCCACCATGACCTCTCTGACTACGTATGTGGTAACTCGTGACTACCGTGCTCCGGAACTTCTTGTAGAGAATAAGGTGTGGTCCAAAGGACAGACTGATGGATAGTTTTACAACAATCGAATCGACATTTGGTCTGTAGGAATTGTGTTTGCTGAGATGCTTCATGGATCTGCTCTATTTAAGGTTCATATGATCAGTGCTCATCACAACTAGGCTGGAAGTGCTAGTAAACTCTTGGAACTCATTCTCTCGTATCTGGGAAAACCAAAGGAAGAAGTGATTGTTGCGAACTATTTTGACTTATAGGATCTTCAGATGATTGAGAAGGATTCTGTTCGACAATTTGTACAGAATCTCCAACCAATACCTAAGCCTCTATTGCGAATTATCTCACGGCAGGTTCCTTCGGATGCTGCTGATTTGTTGCTAAAACTACTTACATTCAATCCAAACAAAAGAATTAGTGCGAATGTGATCTATGTTGATTCAGTTAATGTGTAGGAGGCCTTGAATCATCCTTTCTTTTCAGATTTGAGTAGTACTCTTCAACCTCTTACTTGTAAAAGCAAATATGATGCAGAGTGGGAGGAACGGTTCGAAATAGGCAACTTTGTGATCCATAGAGTGATGTCTACACATGATCAGTCTGTTCTTTGGACTCAATTTCTGAAAGAACAGGAATACTACCCCGTTGTAAAATGCAAATATCAGGCGAAGCAATCGTTTGTTTGTTGAATACAAATACGATACCCGTGGTTTTTTCTTCTTCCTTGCAGGATGACTGAATCAATCAAATAACATTGCAGAATGACTGAGAAAATATCTGGATGTATTTTTGCTTTGAGAGCGATGCTCAAGAACTGTTTGTGAAGTTGTATCCAATGAGACCTAGGCAATGATGTGAAAGAGGATCGAAACATTAATCCGTTTCGTCTTCAAGCATTTGATATCTTAAATGAGCTGTTGAGTGAACTTCCTGTAGTGGAAGATTATGTCTTCACCAAATTCCACGAAGAGTAGATAGTTGAATGATATTTCATTAGAATTAGGTTTGAAGAAGTATTTACAGAGATAGTAAATGGTCGATGGAGTAGGAAAATGCGAGTTAGCATTAGAGTGTAGGCAACAACATGTTTACTCCACCTGTTCGAAATGTATTTGGAAAGTGTGTAGAGCAAATATACGCCGTTCATGGGGCCAGTGCATTGCCTCTTATTCGTAGTTTCGGTGGATTCGAGTGATTTTATAGGCAATTGTCTGAAGTATTTGAATTCTCGCTACTGTTCTCTTGTCAAGATCCAGTGTATGGAGATTCTGTCAATTCTGATGGATGCAAAGAACAAGGATATCAGTATTTTCATGGGAGACTGTATAACTTCAATCGTGCTACTGATGTTTTGATGAATGAGACTGATTATTCGTAGACAGAGGAGAAGATAGCATATCTTCATTTCTTAGGATCTATTTTCCATAATTTCTTGTTAGTTTCAGACTCCTCCATCTTTGCAAATACAGTCCCGACAATCTACAAGCAGTTACAAAAGTTGATGCGAATAGAAACTGTTTCGGAGGTTGTTTGTCTGGTTCCTGAGTTGTATTACCAGATTTGCATCATTAGTATGGAGTACCCCATTTCAGGTATTACAGTTCCTCTTATGGTAAACGAGGTATTTGGCTTGTTTAAACAGGAGAATCAAGATTTAAGAAGTTTCTCTTGTCGATATGGAGCAATGTTGTTCTCAGAACTGGTTACACGAAGTATGGATCATAAATACTTCCGAAATCGGGATTACCAAATAACCAAGGAACAAGATCAATCTGAGAGTACTTCAACTAAGAAGAAGGAAGAGATGTATGTCTACAATCCTGTCGATTACACATTTGAAAGTATCATTCGCATCTTTATCACAAAAATGAATGGAGGTTGGAGAGATGAGGTAGATTGATGAATAGTGACTGAAGTGAATGAATTACTCTGTTATTCACAGACAGTTATGTATATTCTCTTTGGATGTCGTGATCAGATTCTGGAACGTGATGTAACCATTTTGGTGAATGTTCTATTCGAATTCCTTCGATGTGAGGTTTATGTTTCTCTCTCACATGTAGTGCATCCTATACCTGCAGTAAAAGCATCCGTAGAACACATTATCCTCAATGGAATCTGTCAGTATCTGTCAGAATCTCATATTACAATAACGTCTACAATTATCAATCGTTTTGTATCTAATTATGAAAATGGTGCTGACCTCCCTTCTGAGATTGTTGCTCTTACTGCTGCTCAGCTTTTGGCTCGAATTCTACCTATTCTTGGCGAAGCTATCAAAGCCCAGCTTGATGAGTTGTTGGGATCCCTTCTTCCAGCCTTAGAGAAAGATTCAGTTTTGTTGCAAACCACTGTGATTCGTTCATTGGTGCAAATGGGCTTGACGGATGCTTCGATCATTGAGGTGATGATTAAGCAATTAGTTCTTCATCTCGATCGTCAGCTTTCGGTTATTCGGAGTCTGACAGAAGAGTCTCAACGTCGTGAGATCTTACAGTGTGACGTATTGACGGGATATTGCAAGGCTATTGGAGAGCTACTGATTCTATTGTATACCAGTGAGGTTCTGCACTTTTCTTCATTTGTAGAGCGCTACGATATCAGCTTTGATCTCTTATCAATGCTGTTTACGATAGCCAAAGAGCTTCTCACACTCTATCATGATCATACCGAGTCGGATTATCGCCAGAACTCTCTAACAGGCAATCAGGAAGCATTCCGTGTGCGGCAGATCTATCAATACTGCTCAGAGGCTGGTTGGTATCTGATTCAAGGTCTGGTTTCATCTGGTTTCATTTTGATGGACTTGTGATTTCTAGATGTGGATTGGCTTCTTCCAGAAATCGAGGGTATTTTGTCATTGCTAACAACTCAGTTCATTAATATTGGCACGACATTCCATTCAATTCAATTTGCTCTTCAGAAGAAAGATAGTACAACGGATGATTTTCTTGCTCAAGAGTTGAACCTCTGTTTCTCTCAATTGTTACCCTGTCTTCAGACCATGTTGATTCTGGTGAGAATTCGTCGTGATATCTTTGACAAATATACTCCAATTTTCAACCCTCTGGTGAGGATTAGAGTGAGATGATGAGAATAGATTATCCAATTCCAATCCATTGGTAATCTTCTCTATACAACTTCTTCATTCATCACAGATAACTCGTTACTCTTCCTTAAGCGCTTATTGTTACTCTGTCTTCACATTATCAACAGTTTCCCTGCTCATATTCTGATTTCAGGTTGTGATTATTACATGCCTCTAACACTACTTACTGTATTGAATAATGAAGAACGTACTACATTGAGTAATGAACTATTAGGAAAAGAAGATGAAGTATTGCTCATGAGGTTTGAATGATGGAATGGAATGAGATATAGAAACAGACCTGAATGGGTGATGAGCATGAATGTGATAATGATTCTATCATTTGATGTTTAGAGTTTTATTGAGAATGCAAAGATGACACGTAAACGTAATCCTTATGATTATGAAGATGAGACATTGTAATCATTCTTATTCAGATTCATGATAGTTATATGGTATTCCATAAAGCTCTTCTTACTCCAAATCCAGTTCCTCCTTATCCATCCTTAATGAAGCCTTCAGCTCCTTTGCTTCATACTCGACTGATCAATGCAGCAATTCAAGCTTTCTCTCAGTTATTTGTTTATAGTGGTTCTGGAAGTCGAGGGAAGATGACAGAGGTAGTTTTGAATAATATGAGTAATGGTCTGGGGTAAAAATGTGGTGTTATCCATAGCTGATAAATTGTCACAAGAAGAACGTCAGAATACGGCTCACAACATATGTTGCATTCTCTGGTGCATTGCTGATGTGAGGACAAGAATAATTCTTAATGTTTAGTTGGCTGTTCGATTTGATCTGTACTTAGAACCTCATCCTTGGTTATCAGCTGCTCGTGAAATACTTCTTTCGGCTATGAGTAGTATGGAAGCTGTGAATCGGCGTGTGGCAGCTGAGGCTCTGTCGCAGCTATGTGTTGTGGTTGATATTGAGTTTGTAAGAGAAGTTATCAATGCAATTCAGGATACCCTCACTTCTCATACTGATGAACGAAAGGTGAGTGCAGGTGTATTCTGTCTGTGTGCAATTCAGCGTTCAGTAGATGCTCGTAATGGAGAAGCACTTAGCAATAATATCATTCGTGTTCTGATCTCTGAGTGTACGTATTTTACTCAGCCTATTCGTACTTGGTGTCTTCATTCGGTCTCTCTCTATCTTCAGTACAATGATGTAATTCGTGATCCTCAGATCATTCGTTGGGTATTGATTACTGTCAATCATAATATGCTTTGTGATGCTGGTGGCCGAGTTATCATTACATAGAAGTTTAATTTATAGGAATATGAGAATCGAATGAGTGTTCAGTTATCACTTCTTCATATTATATATGCCTTCTTAACAGAATTGGACATTCATATTATCAATGCTTACAAGTATGACTTTGTCACCTTATTGAACATGATTGATTATGTAAGCTATTGGGCACACTCTTTCCCCTAGATTTGGAACACCTCCACAGATTCCCAAGTTCTTCAAGCTTGTCTTCAGATCTATTCCGTCTTATTTGAGTTGTGTCCTGGATATCTTCATATTCCCGCGATTGTTGATCGAATTCGACGTTCTCTTATTTGTAATGATGTTGATCTGCGCTGTTGGTTTGGATCATTGATTTGAATTGTAGTTTCCGCAGTTATCTGTATGAAGCATGTGATTGCAACCACTCCTTCGTTTATATATGGTTCAGATGAAGAGAGCATTGTGGATCTAAAGACATTACTGGAAGAAGTGTTAACATGTTATCAGAAGTGTGTTTTGTAAGGACTGAAAATGGATTTGAAAGAGTAGGAGCGATATTGCTGTTCAAGTGAATGCTTGCAGTGAGTTGTATATTGGTATAATTAACAAACGTATTGATTGTCTTAAAGAGGATGATGTTTCTGGAGTATGGAGTTTGGTTCGTGATATTTCGCGTGTTGTGATGGGTGATGCTCCACTGTTGGATATCTTCTCAGCGGATTGGAGTAAACAGAAGGAGGAAGTGGAAAAAGTGGAGGCAGAGAAGCAGGAAGAAGAAGAAGAAGAGAACGTGGAAGATCAAGGTGCTGAAGCATTGACAACTTCGAAGTCAGTAGAGAGTGAAACGGAATGGATGTGGCAAGCATCTTTGTTATCTCTTGAGGGCAGTTATTCTGTGATTCGTAAACTCTTTGAAATGGTTCGAAAGGATGATCCAATAATTTATCGTATTTTATCAGAACTGATTCGACTTTGCTGTCATTCTACAACGATTAGTTATGAAGGATCTCAGTTAGAATGTATTCAAACTCTGGGTCTTTGTATCTTGAATGATGTGATTACACACTATGCTTCTGTTCCTGACACAGAGGATCCTTCTCGTTATTATATTGAGCAATTTGAGATCCAGATCATCTCTGCAATCCGTCGTGTGTTGACATTGAGTGCTGTCTATGATCCCGTGATGTTAAGTGTGAATATTGTATATGTTCTGATTACCAGTGGAGTGATCACTGATAAGAGTAAATTAGATTGAGTAAGATAACATGTAGTTTCGTTAGGGAAGTTGATGCAAATGTTAAAGCCGATTGAAGAGATCTCGGAGAACAAGACGTTGTTACGCATCGAGCAGGTGAAGGTACAGGTGACGGCTAAGCTCTTCCTTCTCTCTTTCCAGCCCAAAGGCAATGTGAAGTCTTTGATTCGTCAAGAGATCGTTGCGAACATTATGATGAATGCTGACTATTGGAGAGCGAAGTGGTGTGTACGTATTCGTCGAGGCATTCTCGGTATGTGTATTTGATCGAATTCACCTTCAGATCACAAGCCACCTGAAGAATTCTCGCTCTACCTGCTATGTGCTGCTGCTCTGATCAATGCAGAACAAGTCAAGGCTCCCATTCCGGAGGATCATCCCAACTACGAGCTACAACAGTTGATTCTAGTTTTGGGAGCTACCATGACAGTGTTGAATGAAGTACTGAAAGAGGAGGAGGCTCAAGAGACTAAGGAATTCAGTGGTTCCATATTCAATTGTATTTTGGCATTGCAACATTTGGCCCATTTTGTGGAATACGTGTTGACAGTCCTTCGTCGTGTATTACGGTTGAGTGAAGGAGTATCTAGAGCAGATTCAATGAAAACGGTCGTATTGTCCAACTGTGTGGAGTTGTATGGAGCAGTCAGCAACTTAGTCAAGCAGAACAAGGGGATTATCTCATTACCTCCAGATGAACAGTCTGTTGAATTCAAGCCCACAATGCATCAGCGTCAGTGGACTCAGATGCATCATTCTCATGTTCCTGAAGTTCGTATAGTTAGTTCACCATCTGCCCAAAAAACAGTGGAGAAAGAATCACCAATATTGGATGTTTCAACTGTCACAACAACTGTGAAAGAGGACTCACCTACATCTGGAGATACTCCTAAGAATACTCCTGTTTGTGATGATGAAGAAAAAGGATCCTTTGATGAGAAAGAGAGAGTGGTTGCTGCTGAATTGTCCTCTCGACTGGATCAGTTAGCTGCTGCGTCTTCTGAGGACTATACTGAAGAGAGCTATTATTCCTATGAGTCATATTATTCCTATGAAAGTGATGAGAATTCAAGGGAGACAGAAGTACCTCCTAGTCTTAAACCTGCGGAATCTGTTGAGGACCATGTGGAATCAGTTGAGGACCATATAGAGTCAGCTGAGGACCATGTGGGGTCATTGGAATTATCAGAGTCTATACCCTCTATTGAGGAGTCTATACACTCTATTGAGAAATCATCAGAGAAGTCTGAGATCCCTGTTGAAACAGCTCTTGCTCGTACGGAGAAGAAACTGGAAGTGGATGATCATTTGTGGGATGATGACGATGAAGAGGAAGTAAAACCTCAAAGACAACGTCGTGTATCTCGGAAGCATAGTACTAAGATAGAGAAAACGGAAGAATCAGAGAAGAAGCCTATTGAACAGCCTAGAAAAGTATCCTCAGAGTCTAAAGTCCCTGTTGAAACAGCTCTGGCTCGTACGGAGAAGAAATTGGAAGTGGATGATCATTTGTGGGATGATGACGATGAAAAGGAAGTGGCAGTGAAACTCCCTCGTCGTAGTCGTTCATCTAAGACTAAGAAAACAGTAGAGCAACCTGTGAAGGAACCTATGATAGTGCCCGAGCAACCAAAGGAAGAACCAAATCATGTTGAGGAGAAGCATGATGAACCAGAAGTTGCTGACCGTGTTGATTCAGAGAGACCTACAAAGTCGGAGCCACCTGCTGCAAGTCCCACAATCGTAGTGGATAAAAACTCTGCTACGGCCACAGCACTCGCTCTAACAGAGAAGAAACTGGAAGTGGATGAACATTTGTGGGATGATGACGATGAGGAGGAGCGACCAGTACAGCGTAGACGAGTACGTGGAGGGAGAGGAGAGAGAAAAATGAAATTGGTATTGGAAGAGAAGGAAGGTCGTCCTGCAGAGAATCTGGGAGATGAAGACGGTAAGAGGCAACGAAGAAGACGAGGACGCCCAGCACGTCAATTCAAGTTGGAGGATTTCGAAGCATCTTGGGATGATGAGCCATCCGCTGCTCAAGAACCAAAGCAGCCTGTTGTAAATGAGAGCAAGACCGAGCTGGAATCGGAGAAGCCTGATAAGGAAGCTGCAGAGTCTGTGGAAGTGATCAAAGAGTCTGTTGAAGAGGCGACAGAGCCTGTCGTGAAGCCTATTGAGGAAACTAAGGAACCTGTTGAAGTGGTTGCTAAGCCTGAAGAGTCTGCTGAAGAACCTCAACCCGTGAAGGAATCGGAGAAGTCTGAGACTTCGATCGAGCAATCCCTGGAACCCAAGGAATCTGTGGAGAACACGGAAACGAAACTACAGGCTGAGGCAACAGAACCACTGAAGTTTGAGGAGTCGGAAACCACTGTCCCTGCTGAGGAGGATTGGGGAAGTGACAACTGGGAAGAAGCCGAAGAGTCAAAGCTCACTCCATCTACCATACCAACACCAATCTTCCTTCAAGTCACACCATCGTTGACTGAAACCTCTCATCTGTTCTGGGAGATGATAGAAGTGGCAAGTCTCCTTCTGGATCGTGTAGAGAATCTGAAAGAAGCAGTTACTGCTCTCAGAGCTTGTCTTCAGCTCTTCCCAACTCGACTTGATGTCACTTCTTTCTTCATTCAACGTGTTTTAACCATTTTGAATGAGAAAGAGGTGAGTGAAACAGATTTGAATTCGCTTACTCAATTCTTATGTGATTATGGAACTTCGAATGTTTATCTTTCTCATTGTATCAGTGATTATTGTTCTGAGCATCTTACAGCCTTACACCAAGAGAAATCTTCATTGAAACGACAACACCAGTTGCTTGTTACCTTAGCTGCTCTCTATCAGACGAAACAGGAAGATTATATCGTGTATTCCATTATTGACACGTATTTTAGTGCTTTTGGGGTTGCAGATCCTTCTACAGAGTTCATTGCATTCTATCTCACCCACTTGGTAGAACTTCTCCAGAAACTAGAGCTCAGTCATCTTCGACTGATACTGAGTGTGTGTGGAATGAATGTTATCTGTCAAACAGCTCCTCATATCTCGTTATTTGATAAGAATGCATTGATTTCCTTAGTTCAATTGGGCGCTATTCTCTATGGGAAGACCGAGAACAAGGGCAAGATTGTGGATTTAGAGATTCGATTGCTTGCTTTGGCACTACGTCGTTCGCTCGTATTACAACCTACCAATACAAGCAAAGCGAAAGAGGATCCTGTTCTTGTGAAGGTGAATGGAATGATTGGTAAGATTCTCTTCTTGATTGCCCGTGTGAATCCAGAGGAATTGAAGGCTGTTATGAGTACCTTATCAACAGAAAGTGTAACTGATCTTCAGAATCAATTGAGACGAACTGTACAGTTGAAACAATCGGAGAGTAATGCTGCTAGAAGAAGAAATGCAACTAGAATGCCTGTGAAACTGGATGCATCGAAGTTTGAAGAATAGATGTGTTTGTTACAAACAGGAGAAGCTTCCTTAGGCTGATCAGGCTTAAGATTCTGGAAACCAACTAAAGCAATCTTGATGTAAGCTATAGTCTTTACAATCATTAGTGCTGCTTGAGTCATTGGCCTCAAATCACAGAGTGCAACAGGAGTGTAACAGCCAAAGGAAATAACAACATAAAGCCACATGAAACGGAAATCATCTTGAGGACATCCATATACAGATACAAAGAGAAGGTATACAATAATGACACCCATGAGGATGAAAGGAGCATTTCGAATCAGACTAACATGAAGATTATGGGCATTGTGAATCCAATCGTTCTGAGGAAGCAATAGAGTCACAATCCTGGCAAACAAGAGAATATACATAATTACACGCGTTGTTTTGAGTGATTTCTTATACTTGACACTTATAACCTCAAGGAATATCATATAGAAGATGCTCATAGTAATAGCAGTAATGAGGTTGCCTATACCAATGGCAGACACAACACGGGGAGTGAGACCAAAGATCTTCGAATACATACGAGGAAACAGATGGAAACAATCGCCAAATCCAAGGAGGATACACATAATGGAAAACAGTGTGTAAGCCTTATTGTTTCCATGACACTTCCACATTGTGAATCCTATATAGAATATAGTTGCTAGATAAGCAATATCGAAACTGCACTCAAAGATATCAGGTACTTTCATCCAAAGTGAATAAGAATCTGATCGAACTCTCAAGAATTCGAAGAACGAAGAAGATTCCACAAAGAACATTCGTTTGGTTCTGAACAAAAATAGGGCAAAAATGATTAACTAAACGCCAATTTCACAATTGTCTCTTTGGCTGTTTGCAGAATCTGCTTCATGCTATCTCCTTTCGACGGCAACGATGGACCCGAAGTATCAGGTTCAGCTTCAGCAAACTCTAGTAACCCTCCCAAACGATTTGGGTACTGAACATCTTTCAAGACCGCCTATTTGTAAGAAACTGTCAATATGACATACAGGACAGTAACGCTTCATGAAGTGATAAGTGCGATAAAGATGATCTGAATCATTATCTTCGTCATATAGAATGGTTGCAAGCTTGATCACATTCAGTAGCCATAAATGCAATTCCCCCTCTAGATCCTTAATATGTTTTGCCATTAGCAACAGCATTTCATCTAACATCTGCTGGCTATGATAATAGTTCAACAAAGCATCATAATCACCCTCCCGTCGTAATGTTTGTAACGCCAATTTCGTAGCAGCACAATCCGTACCTCCATTCTGAAATAGTTCCTTTTTCGCTTCTACCAGATCTTGTGCTAATAATCCCGATCGTGTCAGATTTGACAACGCTGCTATTACCTTTGTTCCTGAGGCTCGAAGGAGATGTTCACGCAAATGATGATTCCTAACGATGAAAGAAGAGAAAGAAGCTTACAAGGCTAACTGAACCGGAATCTGAGAATGTAACAAACTCTGAAGATAGGTCAAAAGAACAATTTGATAGGAGTTGGCAGAGAGAGACTGTGAGAGAGGTTGTAATACTGTCTCTAACAATTCACTCTGTGTTATGACAAGGTTTCCATTGAGTTCACGAGTACTTCGAGTGATTGCAGATTTCTCTAAATAACTCTGTAAGTCCTTATTAAGACTGGCTCGATGTGTTAGCGAAGCATAATCTGTGTTGAGAACCTCGAAGAGTTGACTCAACATTCCCTTCTCCACTAAATGAGGAATGCGGTTACGTAACACATCCAGAAGGAGAGTACGTGGATAACGAGTGACTGGAGTATCTTCGATCTCCCATTCACCTTCAACACACACTGGAATTCGCGAACGACGACGCATCAAGAAGCGAATGTCCGCTAATGAAGCCTCCTCTTTCGATAACAACAAGATTCGTACAGTCAACAGAGCTCCTGTAGATTTGTCAATCAACACATTGTTATGAAGATAACTGATACACTCATCATACACACAACCTTCCCATTCCTTCTCTTCTGATACTGCTAGAATTGGAGAATCCCCGTGATATATATATGGGTCATCAGGTGAAATGCCTCGTTCAAACTGGATTCGAATTGGCCGCTTTTCTTGTCGTAAGAGCTGAAGCAACGAAGTGAACGTGTTTCCAATGACGAGATGACCATCAATGTGTGTGATATACGAACCTATCTCAACCTGAGACTTTACCATTGGAGAGATAGTCGGAGCATAACCTTGAACAAAGCCAGAATTATCCAAGCAACCATGTACACGTCCATCCAAAGATGATACAAACAACCTACCAATAAATAACAAAAATAGTCATTACTTTTGGAATGTAGATTCCAGTTCTAAGCCAATAGAAGGACTTGTAATCTGGATATGGTATAGCTTCTTCTACAGGCTTCTCGAAAGATGGGTCCTGTTCAAATGCTTGCTTCTCCTCAGGAGACATCTCAGAAGACTGATTTGCTCTGAGAAGAGTGAGTTCAGTGACAGCATCTCGACTAACAGAAGGAATAGATCGATTGGAAGTTCCGTCGAAAGGAATGTCTGCCACATCGATAGCACATGATTCTTTGGAAGATCGGAAATGAACCATGATCAAATTATCACTGATTGAAAAGGAAGCAGGCCCATTTCGAGGTCTAGAATCAAAAAAGAGATTAGATCTTACAATGCTACTGTGTTGAAGAATTTAAATTCATGATCACGATTACTGAAAGCAAATACAAAGAGATGACCGCGTGATTCAGAGTACTGACACAGATAAGTTGCTCGATACAGGGTTGATACGAAGGTATTCGTCGATGTAGGAGCTTCTGAGAGAGTAAGAGTTTGGAGTTTCTGGAAATGAGTGAATTGACTTATACTTACAGAAACACCCATTTCTTTCACTGTAAACACATAAACACGACTAGAACCAGCTTCCACAGCAATAATAAGTTGATTCAGACGATTACACCACAGGGTCTTCACTGCAAGCTTTACTGATTTGATCTATAATTAGAGAAGAGAAAACAACCCTACGAGTATAATGCCTTTGAGAGTTACATCATAGAAGAATAACGTTCTTGTTGAAGCGACAACCAAAATGGGAGAAAATACAACAGTATCTTTCATTTCTTTTTTACTGTGCAACCAACATACACCTGAAGGGATAATGGTTTCCTTGGATTTCACAGCTAGTTTGAGACAAGTATGTCTACATTCAATCAAATAGGGTGATCTTACTTTGGATCAATTAAGTTGAACACCTCAATAGAATTTGGACTTCGAAGGACGGAAATAAAACGATGATCAATAGAAAATGACACCGAAAGAATAGGACCCTTTGGGATAAATGTAATTGGAGTAGACAGCTTTGGAGGGAGGAAGGAAAGGTCTGTTAGCGTCTGAAAGAAGAGACTAGTACATTAGTGTTTCACACAGACAACAAGTACATTGGTTGCGTTTCATGAACATATACAAGGATTTGAGAATTCCCGTCGTAACAAATCTAGATTTCAGAACTGGGAGTCATGCAAAACCTTAAACTTTGTAAGGTCAATCTTAAGGAAGTAAGGAGACACAACCAGTGTTCTTTTGCATTGAACACTCATGACTCCTGCGTAGATGTGGAGATATAGATTGATTTCCCTTTTCCAGAAATCAAGAAAATTTGGTTGATTCCAGAAATCCTGAATCAATGATTGTGTCTCTATGGTGTTTCTACCTTAAAGAAGGATATTGCTATTGTTTGTTGTTCGATGAACAGTATTTGGTTCAACAAATATGGAATACAACAGAACCTCCTAGACGCACTATCTGATCACAATACAAGTGTCCTTCTGGTGTAGAGTAAACTATTGATCCTGCAGTCGAATACAAAGGTTGAATAAATGGCACGGCCAATGTTTCAGCAATCTTACAATTCACTTCCCTAAGAGCTTTCCTTCTCTCTTTTTGTCGTCTCACATAGGCAGCAAGTCTGTGACGATATAGAACAAGAGCAAGAATAATAACCATGACCATGACACCTCCAATCACAGCAATGAATACAATAGAACTTGGTACAGGACTAATATACACAGATCCATTCAATTCTATATTCCTACACACAAAGCGCTCATTGGGATACTGTCTTTTCAAAGAATCACAAAACATACCATCTTGAGCAATAATAGACCACATATCAGTACGATATGAAGAAGGAACTCGTGTATGAATTGAATACTGAATACAATTTGTCTTACTATAGTAATTGATACTATGTTGTTCAAGACTGATCATTGAACATTTCTCTTTCACATCAAAGACCATAAACTCTTTTAAATTATTGTGGAGAGAATAGGAGACAAGTTCAGATAAACGGTCTGTTGAACTATCAATAATACCTTCACCCATACCAGCTCGTATTTCTTCAATTTGATATGTCCAACGAATTACTGTCTCATATCGAGCATGAGATTCAGTCACACAGTGAGTACTATTCGCTCTCCAGATTGGCTTATCTTCATATACACACTGACTGCGGATAAATCCTTGTTCTCCTTCAGGACAAGAGTAATACTTCCATGTTCCAATAGGAACATGTTGACCTGCTTCATCTGTACAATAGAAGGCTCTCTCTGTTACAATAGTGAGTCCAGTAATCGTGAATCCAGTATCCTTCTCCTGACTATCATCATCACCTATGCTATCACTCCGTCAATAGAATTACTCAACACATCAATGAGAATATGATCTACAGGTCGAGTACTCTTTAGTACACGATAATAAGGAGCTGAGTTATATCCAAAGAGATTGTGACGACGATCCGTACTTAGTCGATCAATATGACCTTCAGTATCGACAGAAGAGACCAGAATCTCTGCAGGAGTCAACAACAGAGTATCATTGTAATACAAACGCAGATAACCGATGTGTTGAGGATAGGGAAGGAATAAGGAGAAGCGATGTGCATATGTACGAGCATAGTATGGCATATTGGAGAAGAGAAGTTGATCAAACGAGGAGGAAGACTATGGATGAGAGATTGAAACAGAAGATACAGTAGACGAAGAGACTTGAATCTCACGAGTTATAATTGAAAGAGGCGTTGCTATGGAGAAGAGAGATATCTGAAGTGATGAAGACAGAGAAGATGATGTGGTAGCAATCGCAATCACATTCCGACCATTCTCTACAAGCCAAGAAGAAGTCAAAACGGCTCGTCCAATCTTGAGCTTACCACTCTGTGAATTCGAGAGAGATTGCATTGAAAGACTCTCTTTCATATCGACTGTAAATACGAGATGTCCATTGAGATACACAATCATTCCCTCTTGAAGCTGATAATATAGACCCAAGCTCTGAGGAACTGTCTCCACATTGAACTCCTTACGAAGTAGCCAAACAGGTTCTGTCATCGAATAAGTCTCTCCTGCTTTGTAGTTATTCCAATCTGATTCAGTAAAGTCTGGATCCATAAAGACACTAAGAAGGTCGGATGTTGCCCTCCAGTCCGAGGCTCCGAATGGAATATAACTCATAAGAGTGAATTTCAATTGAGCTTGATTTCCATCTCGAACAGCAATTACAACTCCATGAATACGAACTTCAACAATACACTCATCTTCTGGCTCCAAAGACACAGTATACGTACCAGCTGGGACTTCAAGGAATTGAGAGACAGTTGGAGTATAAACAGAAGGATATTTCGAGTAATCAACATGAATCGTATTATTGATCAAGGAGAAGAAGGGAATAGATGAATTACTATGTGAAATCATCACTTGGAATTCCACTGGAAGGAGGTTCTTAACCTCATGATTCACTATCGATCAACACATACATCTGAACTTACTATGAACTGTTACAACTGACTGAAGTGTAAGGATCTTTTGTTCACAAGATACTGTTACTGTAACAGAATGAGAAGATGGTTGGAATGGAACGATAGTTCCTTGAAGACAACTCTCTTGTTCATTCAGACGATATCCAGTGAATGAGCTTGTTACCGTTATACTGCGAATCGAATAAGGAACTGTCCAAAAGACTGTAGGAAGAGTATCTCCTTCGAATCCAATAACTTCAGTTGTACTAGTCAGAGGTGATGATAGACTCAAAGAGAGGGAAGTAGTTCTCTTGTTTCGAGTTACAAATGACTGTTTGTGAGTACCATTCTTCCATAATTCATAAATACACTCTCTGGATGCAGTACAAGTCAACATTAGAGTATCTGCTTGATCTGTCTTATCAGAGAGTTCAATAAGTTGATTCTCCGAGACTTGTTTCTGTAACACAATAGTTCCATTCTGAAGTAAACTCATGTTGCCAGATCCTTTACGCATGAAAAAGAAAGAGGAGCTCATTATAGTCGAGATCGTTAAATCAGACTGGATACAATTCATGCGAGAACACACTGTGACATAAACACTATTCTTCATGATCATTCTCATCACTTACTTTGCATTCCATGAATTCAGGATTTGTCCCCATAAATGGAATGAATCTGCTTGAATTCCCGTGGGTAATTTCGAACTCCATGTGATATTGTAGTCTGTAGATACATCAGGCAACACTGTGATATCGATGGATTCCATCATACTAGGCAACACAATATGATCCACCAATTCTTGTTGATAGTTGAAGAAGCGGAGAGACTTTAGATAGGAGGATTCATCTTCAATCAACTCTCTATTCCATACCTACTCGTAATTGTGAGAACAAGCATAGTGGAAGCGATATCATGATTCTCAGCATCTATCACAGTTATGGTATATGTCTCATGAACAGGTTCTATTGGTATTCCCCTGATAGTTCCGTTCGCTTCCAACGAAAGACCAGTTGGTAATTGAGGAACAATATCAATCCACATCTCTGGAACAACAGGGAGATTCAAAGGATGAATGGAGATATATTTCTGACAGGTTGTTTGAATCACAGGAGACTGATAGTGAAAGAGAGAATGACGTGTGGTTGGAGTCGAGGTGTGCAGAGACACGGTGAAAGAAGGTTTATCATGAGACGAACATCGAATCAGGACAGGAAGACGTGATGAGGAAGGACGGGCAATTAAGATCTCTTGTAATTCGATGGAGGGATCAAATACCACTTGATTATCAATGATCACTGAACATGTATTCTAATGTAAATTGAAAGAAGCTTGTGTACTCTAGCAGATACAGTGAAAGGTTTACTCTCAGTGACTTCAAGGAAGAAGAAATACTCTACTCGAGAAGGCTGGAGATAATCTTCCCATTTCCTAGAATTTGAAGGAAATAGAATTCATACACAAGAGGAAGATCTGTAAAGGATGAGATAATAGTCTGAAGAAGAATGGTCCCGGAGATACGACTGATACTACAAATGAATGAAGGAATCAATCATTACAGAGAGACTTCGATACCTTCACAGGGTTCAATAACAGGAAGAACAATTGCTGGCATAAAATACTCACCTGCAGAAGAGGTTACAGCCACTTGGAGAGATACTTCAGACTCTGTTGGATGGAACTGAATCATTCCAGTAGGCGATACAATCACATCCTGAGTTGCATTGAGCAAACTTCGAAAGTGAAGCTCCTGTGGAACAAGAGAGTGTATGGGTACAGACTGAAGTACATCATTCCACAATGTCGAAGGAAGTGAAGGAAGAGTAACAGAGAAGCTGGAAGGAGGGATGAATACTTCAGTAAGTCGCTGTACTGTATCAAGCTTAGCTGAATGGTAATACACAGCAAATGAATCAGTCTCTGTGACGGCTGCATAAGCAATGAGGAGATGATAGGAATTATCCAGCTTAATCGTGACAGAGTGCTTATGTGATCCATGGCCATCATCATCAAACAGAGGTTGATGGTGGTGATCCAGATACAGTAGCACAGGAGAAGAGCTAACTAAAGTGAGTGTGTAAATCCCCGCTGCTGGTAGATGGAAGAGAGTACTTACAGAGACATAACGACGTGAAGAAGAAGCCAATGTACGAGGATCTTCGTGAGTAAACGAGAAGGCAGTATGATGATAACAGAACTCGATTTCCTCTTCTTGAAAGAGAGCACGGTCAACCGCTTCAATGAAAGAGATTGGCTTTAGAACGCATGTACGAACTCCTTGATCAAATGTAGGAGCTCGGATATTAAAGGCTATGTCTCGTTGAATGGTGTGATTATTGAGTTCCGTAATGACAGAAAGATTCGTAAGCTCAGTTTTGAAATTACCGAAGTATGAGATAGACTTTGTGAGAGGATCAAAATGAAGAGTATCAGGCGAAGGATTCACAACCTCACGAATCGGCATTGAGAAGGTTTCCTGGAGCTTGTAAAAGTCGGAATAGACATTAGGATACACATTCAGTGTCGTAACGTCGAAATGACTCTCATATTCTTCATCAGACCCCAGAACTACATGTAAATCATTCAATGAACAAAAACTATTGATTGTAATGGTTGTATAAGACCGTGTGCAAAACACAAATACGGTGACATTATTGGCCAGAGCAGAGGGCGTCCCTGAGATTGTCCCATTATTAAATACAAGTCCCTTGGGAAGAAAGAGTGAACGCAATGGGAATGATGAAGAGACAGAGCATGAAACTTCAGGAATGGGTTCATGTATTCTTCCAGATATCGTAGATTCTGTACAAGTAACAACAGGATCTGTGATCAACTCTACCCATAACTCGGTTAATCGGTTTTCTACTTCCTAAAGCTGAAGACAGAAGAACCGCTAAGAGAAGAGACAATTTCATTGCGAAAAACGAACACTTCACACGGCAGAATACAATTATTGAGATTATAGTGTGAATTTCTATTGGTTGTATCGAATCGTGGAGGATTCATTCTTGTTTTCACAGCTAATCAGAACCCAAATACTCCAACAAATGTTTGATTGAAAGCAACAAGATGTCGGTAATAATATAAACGACTCAGTCCTCAGCAACAGTGACCTGAGGATACTTAGCCATCAAAGCATCCCAACAGGTTCTCTCCTTTACAACCTCATTCAACACAGATGCCACTTCATCCAGAGGCAGACGAATCTGTTTCATCGAATCCCGTTCTCGAAGAGTCACAGTTCGATACAAGTCACTTTTCTCATTCAATGTCTCAAAATCCACAGTAACAGCGAATGGGATACCAATCTCATCAGCACGGGCATAACGACGACCAATAGAAGCTGAAGAAGCGTCTGTACGGAATGCCAGAGCATAATAACGCAACTTCTCTCCAAGCTCCTCCACCATCCCATTGAACTGCTCACTATTGTTCATAGGCATAATTGCAGCCTTCACAGCAGCCACTGCAGGTTTGAATGCCATGACAGTACGCTTCTCTTCTCCTTCACGCACATAGAATGAATGTTCCAGAATAGCATACATGATACGACCCACACCAAAGGAAGGTTCCACCACTGAAGGAATGAACTTCTCTTCATGAATCTTCATCACTGTAGGCTTGTAAGTGACCATATCTGGAGTGATGGTGTATGTGCTTCCATTCTCCAGAGGACCCACTTCCACACTTCCGTTGGCAGTCATAGCATCAATCATCTTCTGACACTCCTCTGGCTCCTCCTCACCTAACTTCTTCAGATATTCCTTCACAATGGCTTGTTCCTTCTTGAAAGCCACACCAATCACACGGTTATTGAACGAAGCAGCTAGAATATCCTTGCTGATTGGGACATCATGCTTCACAGAAGCAGTCATCTCCACCTTGGTAGCTTCGGAGTGTTTCTACAATGGATCTTCCTCATCACACCTACACGAAGATCGAAGCAAGCTCGATCTGCAATACCCAGACATTCAGTCCATCCATAAGACAGTTTCACCTCACCATCCCAACAATCTGAAGCATAGTGAGCCATCTCAGTGAGAAGATGTTGACGGAATCGGAGCTTCTCAGGAGCAATACCGACACGAAGAAGGAAGAGATAGGTTCGAGCCATGAAGTATGCCAATGTTTCATTGTCAATTATTCCCTGCTTCACTGCCTCTTCCACTAATCATCATATCATCACTTCAATAGTACATGTGATATTCAACAGCTTACCATCACCTTGCTGATGATCACGCGAGAACAGAGGCAATACCAGATGAGCCACCTTAGCGAACTTGGGATGCTTCTTATCCTTGGGATTGCAAAAGTGTTCAATCTCCGCCATTGGGAATTCACGTACACGAAGCAGACCAGCACGAGGAGAGATTTCATTACGGAATCCAGTACCCACCTGAGCAGCAGCGAAGGGGAACTTACGACCATTGTAGTCCAATAGACGACGATAGTTCATAAACATGCCTTGAGCTGTCTCTGGACGAAGGAATCCCTGCAGAGTACCTTCAGGACCGATCTGAGTTGAGAACATCAGGTTGAACGGGAAGGGATGCGTTAGAGGGTTACCTGTTGCTAAGGCAGTCACATCATACTTGGCAAACAGTTCATCCAATTCATCAGCCGAATAAGAATCGGCCTGAAGACGAATATGTTCCAACTCAAGACGTTGCTCCTTCGTCAGCGTGACATCCTTCAGTAATTGATCCATCTTAGCCTCTAGGAGTTTCTAGTCCATGATTCCACATACAAATACAAACATCAGCACGATAACACTCTCCTGTTTTGCTATCCTTCACCATAAGATCGGTGAACTTATCTACATGACCTGATGTCTTTAGAGCACAGTAAGGAGTCAAATTGGTGCATTCCACCTCCAGCATATCCTCCTCGAGAATGAAGTGTTGTTTCCACATATTGATGAAATTAGATTTCAACGAACAGGTGATAGGACCAAAATCATAGAGTCCAGCCACTCCTCCATAGATCTCAAAGGAAGGGATGACAAACATCTTGCGAAGAAGGACATCATCAAAGGTGGCTTTATCAAAATCATCTTCCGGCTCCTGTTTCTTCACTTCCTCCTCCAGCTTCTTCTTGAGTTCCTGAAGGACTTTCACAGCTAATCCCATCAATCTGGATGTCATTCCCTACCAGCAGTCACTTCTTCCTGTGAAGCACCATCCTTCTTCAGTTGTCTCACGAGCCCTCCCTGCTTCACGACAGAGGCACGCAGTCCATCAATATCAACAATGTTTTGAGTAGACTCCATAGAGAATCGAGTTGCGAATGACTTTCTTAAGATGCTTGAAACGAGAGATAGGTTGCCTGAGATACACGAATGGGTCGGAAATGGTCGGAAAACCCGTAGAACAGTCCGTATCATTGAACAAACACAAAGGCGGGAACCGCGGGGAATGGGTAATTCTTGCGTTTTCTCCTTAATACAGTTCCTTGATTGCTTTCTCTCAGGGACAGAGGATCGACTTCTATTACCCTGTTGGATTAACACAGTATATAATTTGAAGCGTTTGTGAAGGCTTTGAGAGAGTGTCATCAATTGTCGTTATTTGAGGTTTGGTTGATGATAGTAGAGTATTCAATGAGCGATGCTGATTCTCCTGCACTAACTCCTCGTTCTCCACTTGATGGTGACGAAAACGTCACACTTACGGAGGAGCAAATTCAACATGTTTGTATTGGATTGGTTATTGATTGTAGAGAATAACACAAGTACAATATGGAAAAAATACCGAAGGTTATCGACGATGGCAAATGTTGTCCGCAGCGTAAACAAAGATGGAGGTAGTTATGGTTAGGAATCCTGTTTTGGCGGAGACCGTTGTAGCTCCAGATCCTTTTGATCCTGTTAGTAAACGTCGTTTTGATGGTCGCGTGAAGAAGTGGAGACGGGATCTTCACAAATTCGATCCACAAACAGATGAAGAACGACAGGAAGTGGAGGACTGGACTCTCCAACAAGCGGTATATCTCACAAATGTCTACTCTCTGCATGATTTTTTCTATAATGATGTGTATAACAACGACCAGTGTTTCTAAACGCTCCTCTTTTCTATTTTATTGTTTGTTAGTAAGATCAGAAATTCTCCCTTTTTCTGGCATTAGAACGTAATCGCAGAACAACGTAGTTATGCTTTGTAGGGCGTCTTCATCTATCGCTGCGTTGTGCAGATCGTCGAATAGGTCGATATTTAAATTTTTTGAATAATTTGTAGCTTGTTCTGTCGATCTTACTACAACAAGATTGTAGCGGCATTTTGTTGAGTGATAATCATTTTAGAAGCAACCTATTCTAAGTTTGGAGAAAATTAAGGTGATAACAGTGTCCTTTGGTGGTTTAACAGAAGGAAGCGTTGGAACAAGGTACAAATTTGGCAGTTGTTTGTAACCAGTGTAGAGAGTTTGCTTCGCAGATTTCTGGAAAGAAGGTGAAACAAAGCAATCCAAAAGCTGTTGTTGATGTAGAAATTGACAATGAGCTTGTCCATCCTAAGGTAAACGTGGAATTTAGTAAGGGATTTGGAGTTTGGTGATGGGTAGTCAATGGACAGAAGTCGTGTATTGATACGACAAATCTTTCATTTAAGAAGATTTTACACACAGTTCAGGATGAAATAAGAGCGATTGAATTGGAAATGGACAAGGACAACTGGGACAAATTCAGACAACAACAGCAGACATACATTCTTTCTGGAATTAAGGAATGGGAAGAGAAGCACAAGCAGATGATAAAAGAATTGAACCAGAAAAAGTAGTTTAGTGTACTGTTTGTTTATCAGTAAATGGAGCCTTTGTATCCCGATCGTCCTATCACTCCTTTCAAAGATCTGACTACGAGGGAGCAGTAGTCTTGAATTGTTGGATTGAGAATAGAAGCATCGTGGACAATCATCGTACCATTGTGAGTGCGATCCAAAAGTCTCCGTATTATGTTGAATTAGAAGATGAAAATGTCCATTTTGAACGTTATACGGATAAATATACAAAGGAAAAGGATAACACCAAGTTGGCATCATTTTATCCTTATGATATTTTATCTAAATATATTCCGACTGGTAAATATGTGTTAGATTGTTTAAGTGGTAGAACTCTTAGGAGAGAAGTCTCGTAAAGAGGTACATGGTATGCGATTGAAGATTCATCACACGGTTCAAGTGGAGACCGAAAAGGAGGAGAATGGAGAGAATCTACCGTTTGTGTTTGTTATCTGGATGATTCATAGGGCTCAAGAGGAAGATGATCTGAACCAGGATGTGGCTTATGAAGATGAGGGGAATGAATATGAGATTGATTTCAACAATTCAGATAACTCATTTGGTATGGATGACAGCGATGGTGAGGATGGTCCTGTATTTTAGTGAATTCACATTGTTTTCTTTCAAATCTGTAACATGTTTGGCTTCCCCAGGCGCGGAGAAGCTCTTAAGTTCCAAATCCCTTTTGCCCACTTCTGAAGGTTTTCACGAATCATCTTCGTTGAGAATTGAGAGCGGCGGTTTTTCTTGGCGGGAGCGCGCTTTTCTTAGTTCATTCTTTCTTTATTCACACCGAAAGTTGTGCTTACATGTAAGAGGGGATCTGATTGATGGTGGTATAAGGTGGTGTGGTGGTCGATTTGAATTCAAACTAATGGCGCTGTAGAATCTAGGAATATGAGTTGTGGCCTGTGTTTTAAACTTGATGAAT
>OCQB01001118.1_pt1 | contig 23311 bp, 22 predicted proteins | sample 1538631 | NCBI WGS metagenome assembly OCQB01 (sample SAMN04571713, study PRJEB22368) | human gut metagenome | biome: human gut; material: stool | host: Homo sapiens | place: Luxembourg | collected 2012-10-19
GGCTGTTTGAATGTATATATCCGCAAGCGATGCAAAACTCAAAGGTCAGAATATACATCACACTTTGGAATGCAGCAATATCGCCGAACAAGTGGAGCAGCCAATCCGCACCCGCATAGTAAAGTGCGCTGTAAACAATCGCCAGCAGCATAGGAACAATGGGCAGAAAGTGGAGCCTTCCTTTTTGCACGCGGCATTTTAAAAACATAATTACGAGTGCAGCAAAGGCACATAGTACCTGCCAGCCCACACTAATGAAGTAGCCTATCGAGTAACCGTTGTTTTTGTCTGTCCACACGGCGGCGTCCTTCGGAAAGGTAAATACGAATTGGTGCAGGTCATTTGTGAGCACGAGCAGAAGCAATACGCCGGAGATGATCCACAGAACCGACATTCCCTTGGGGAATTTGTATTCGTCCGGCTTTCCCAATGACATGGCAATCAGCAGTGCCAGCATAGGCACAAACAGCATGGGCAGATAGAACAGATACCACAGGTAGCGGACGGCGTCCGGCTGCCAGAATATAAAATACTTTGCCGAACGGACTCCCATCCATATGATGAGCAGCACTGCGGTGACCGTCATAAACCTGCATACCTGCTTTTGCGCGATCCGCTGACGGACGGAGAGCCCCCAGGCAGCGAACAGACCGATATAGATAAAGCTGCGCATATAGGAAAACAGCATCGGGTAGAAACTGCCCCTGCCTACAATTCGGAAGCAATATGCCAGTATCACGGCAAGTACAACAATGCCGCTTGTTATGATAGTATTCTTTTTCTGTTCGGTCATAAACATACCCCATTTCGCCTTCATTCGTTTTTGCTTACCCTTGGGTATAACTTTTCAAATTAGATTATAGTATAAATCCGTCTATTCCTCAACTGCGTCTTACGAGACTTCAGGTTTTGCATTCCTGAAGGTTCTCCAAAAAATTATGGGAAAAAACTATATTCAAATATGATATGAACTTCTAATCACGCGAAAAGAAAAATAGTTCATATCGTCTGTTTGTCTAATTAATTACATCCTGTTCTTTTATCTGATTAATCATTGCTCCAAATAGTACGGAGAGTTTTGATTTCGTCTCTAATGGAAGTTCATTTAACGCTTCATCCACAGATGCTACGTTGTTCTTAACTCCTAAGATTGTATTTGGATCAGTTTCCAAGGTGTCTGCTATCTTGAATAATAATTCTATGCTCATATTCTGAGAACCACCCTCAATCTGACCGTCATCAGCATATGAAAATATCACGGCTACCAAATATGGGTCACGGCTCATTCATATTTTCAAACTTTTTATATATAGTAGAAACTCATTACACATTCTAATGCTAATCCTCGATTCTAAGGATGCTAGTTCTTTCCTGAACCTCTTTTATCTTATTATTGTTATAACTAAATTACGTGGGAGCACCACTACTACTTTTTTAGTGTTCCTCATCCTCAACTACAATGCATTTCCTACCTGTAACAATGTAATCAATAGTAGTATCAAAATACATTTTTCGCAGCACTGTTCTTTGTCGCTGCTTCTCCAATAGTCTTATATAGTCTTGACTCTCTTAATTTAATTGAGCCCTTTCTATCCATAAAGCAAACCTGATAGAAACCATTGGCTATATTAACTATTATCACTTCTTTTATGTGCATCCCATTTTCTATGATATACACACGCTCTCCAATGCCATACTTGTAAATCAATTTTTACACCTCACACAAATAGTTTTCCGTTAATCATTCTGCTACATATTTCTAATCTCCTTTTTTTTAAACTGTTATTTTATTTTCATTGACCACAGTTTTAATATAAATGTATTTCCTCCCAAAGTCGTGGTAGCACCGCTACTACTTTAATTGCTTATAAAACGAAAATAAGGCTCCAATGTGACTAATTAATCACATTGGAGCCTTATTCTCCTATATTTGCCGAAATGGTATCATATTAGTATCACTTCGGTAATATTATATACAATTATGTGGTTCAAAGCCCTTTATTTAAAGGCTTTTTAAAAATTTGAATTCAAAAAAACTGTTACTCAAACTCGACAATCACTAATCAATTTTGTTTAGAGATTATTTATTGCCATGTTCGCTTTTCTTTCAATTATTTGATTTATCCATATTATCCTGCCTATACGGGCTAATGTTATCAATTTGTTATCGGTATTGATAACACCCGCTCCGTAGCTGTGGATAATAGCAATATATTCCGATTCAGATTATAAGCGAGTTTGCTTAGGAAATCAACCATTTGTTTCTGCCGCTTCAATAAGGTATTTTATATGTTATTGAATGAAAAATATGAATAGTTAAATAGATTGAATATCTTCAACAGTAATATTCATTAAATCTTCGTTAGAAGGATTATTCACATTAAACAAACGATCTGCTTGTCTTAACATTGCAGTTTCAAAGAAATTTCTTACCTCTCTAGCATTGGCAAAGTTTTTTCCACGATTTTTAAACTTTGTTTTAAATATTTCTGTAACTGTATTGATTGCGTTATTCGTATATGTATAACCAGCGTTTTTACACATAAGTTTGAATATTTCAATTAATTCGTCTACACTATAATCCTCGAAATTAATATACTTATTAAAACGCGATCTTAAACCTGGATTGGAATCTATAAATCTTGCCATGAGTTCTGGATAACCTGCAACAATTACTACAAAATCATCACGATTATCTTCCATAGATTTTAATAAAGTATCTATAGCTTCTTGGCCAAAATCATTTGTACTTCCGTGTGAAGATAGTTCATACGCTTCATCAATAAATAAAACACCACCTAATGCACTTTTTATAACTTCTTGTGTTTTTAGTGCAGTCTGTCCTACATATCCCGCTACTAATCCAGCTCTGTCAACTTCTATTAATTGCCCGCTAGAAAGAATTCCCATTGCGTGATAAATCTTAGCAAGTAACCTCGCAACTGTAGTTTTTCCAGTACCAGGATTCCCGTAAAATACTAGATGATTAGAAATAGGAATATCTTTTAATCCACGCTCTCTTCTAAGCTTACGAATTTCCTGCAAATGGATTAGAGAGGTAACATCTTTTTTTACAACATTTAATCCAATCAAGTCATTTAACTGAGCCATTAGTTCATCAAGAGAAGGTTCTTTTTCACCGTTTACATTAAATTTAGGAATATTTTCTCCTGCATGGATTTGAGATAAATCAATAGAACTAATCAATGTACTTGTATCATTTAATTCGTTTTCTAAAAAATTATCAAGTGTTGTTGTGTATGTTGAAAAGTCAGATACTTCGTTATCATCTGCTTCTCCATCACAAACAACAAACTCTTTTCCAAGTGCTTTAAAAACTTCTACAAATGCTTTGGCATTAGAATAAGAACATACATGTTCTTGTTCATCTTTTACAAGACGTTTAAGCGTTGGTGGAACAGTTTGTTCAAATTCAGAAGAATAGGTGTTGTTTTCATCTACATATTTTCGTAATTCTTCTTCAGTCATTCTATTACCAACATAATCGGCAATAAAATCCACTTCGTAACTAGAAATTATTCCGTCTGATGAAGATAAATACGACAAAAAATTAACGATATCTTTTTTCAATTGACTTCTTTCGAAACTAATTGATTCTGACTCGTGGGTTTGTTTGGAATTTTTATCACAAATATCAAGCAATTCATCTAATGCTTGTTTCAATGCATCATTCATTTAATTATTATCGCTTTCTTGGAGCAGAAACTCCAGACTTAACTGGTGCGTCTACACTATTATTTCCGGTGTTTTTGTGTAAACCAGTATATACACTACCTTGCTGTTTAAATTTATCATTTTGCATAATATAATTCGAAAGCATATTAATATAAATGGTATAATCCTGCATTTCAGTATCATTAACATCGTTATCTGCATTGATTAATTCTTCACCAATAGCTTTATATAGGTTTAATAACATATCAGCAGAACAAGTTTCACGACTACCATTATCCCAGAGTAGGTTGTCTGCCTCTACCAATACCTGAAAAGCAAGTGGAACCGTCTGCTCAAATTTTGTAGAGTAAATGTTTTGTTCACGGATAAATTGATTGACAGCTTCTGGAGTGATATTTAAGCCGAGATATTGAGAAATATTGTCTGCTTCACTCCATTCAATTTTACCATCTGAAGCAGATAAATACATTAAAAATTGAGACAAGCCAACTTTGACTATTTCAACACCTTGAGTATCATGGCCGCCTTTTTGAAGAACATTGCTAATAAGTTCGTCTATTTGGGTAAGCATAGCTTTAAAGTTCGGATTAATCATAAACATACCTCTTCTTTCTAAAAAATAGCAGCATTTATATTGAGTAATTATATATTAGCACATTTAATGTAATATTGCTACTAATATTGTTAGAAATTGCATTTCAAGCAACGTTTATATGCATGGTGGTGGTATTTAACCGTGCACTGAAATTTAAATTTTCAAATCAGTGAAATATTACATTTCTATCTATTGTTCAGTTTCAAAAACTTTGCTTTGTCTCTAAGCTATAATTATACTTGAACCACTATTATTGTAAAGCAAAAAGCAATCCTTTTTCCAACTTGCTCTCCGCCAAACTGCTTATCTCACTATCTATAATCTTCCTCGCACACGCCTGAGTATTATTCATCCTGCCTACCCATTCCAATGCATTATCTGCCTTTAACTGTTCTGTGATTCCCTGTGTCTGTTTCATCTGCTCTATAATTCTTTCAAAGCAATCCTGTGCCTGTTCCTCTATATATGCCAGATAACTGTTCACCCTGCCGCTCATCATCAGATTCAGATATACCGGTCTGCGGTATTCTTTCAAATACTGCTAATGTCTTTGTCTCCATACTCCAACAAATCTCGGTTCTTCTTCCTCCGGCAAGGTAAGGTTGGGGATAAAATAATCCCCACATCTTACATAAGCGCCACCCATTTCTTCAAAAATTGTTTTCTTCATTTTCTGTTCCACCTTTCTCATCGTTCTCTGTCTTTTGATTTCTTCTTTGCTGTCTGTTTTTGCTGTTGCCTGTTTTCCTGCTGGTAACGGTGCAACTTTTCCCGTATGCTTGCTTTTTTCGACGGTTCTGATGGCTGCTCTTTCTTCTGTTCTGTCTGGTTTTCCCATGCCTGTAGCTCTTCATTATATTCCCTGACCAGTTTTTCCGTTTTCTGATATGTCTTTGCGAAGGACTGAACCATCTGAATATCCTGCCTGCTTTACAGCCTGTTCCATGTCCGTGTGGATAAGTTTTTCCTGTTTCTCTTCCTGTTCAATTTTGCCCTCTAAGGATTTTCTCACTTTTCCTTTGAAAAATCCCGTTGTCTCGGAAAGCTGTTTCTTCAATGAGGAAATCTCCTGCTGTGTGGACTTCATCGTCTGTGACTGTTTCTGAAGTTTCTCCATCAGTTTCCGTATATCATTCCATTCCTGTAAATCAATCTTCGGTACTGGCTTCGGCGGCAGCTTAAATTTGAAAATCATTTCCTGTAAGAAGTCTTTCGCACCTCGGATAATCTGCTGAAACATATCCGGCAGCCATCCATATGTCCTTATTGATTGCAGTGTTTTGTCTGTAATTTTTTCACGCTTAACCGTCAAAATATCTTCTTCAGGAACACCCTCAACCAATGCAACATCAACTGTCCGATTCCATTCCTGTCTTACCGCATTGTCTGCCCGTATCTCTGCCTCTTTCGGATTGTTCTTTCCGATTTTCTTCGTTGCCAGATACACGCCGTCCTGCTGAAATACAGACAGCTTTTCAGATTCTTCTTTCACACGGCTGTTGATGATTTCCGTAAACATCTCCTTGACTTCTTTGGTAAAAGCATCGCTCTTAAACCATTCATCTTTCTTTGTAAAAATGTGGCTCTCATAAACTTCCCCTTTGGGAATAATACTGCATCCTGCCCGAAGATTTCCCTGCTCATCTAAAATCTCTTTCTTCGTGCATCTGTGCTTGCCTTGTTCATCATAAAACATATTTCTGGTAGCAATTTTCACTTTGGGATGTTCCAGCATTTTCCGTTCACTGAATACGAGATGAATATGGTAATTGGTCATTTTCTTGTTATGATGAAGTGCCGCACTGCATTCCACACCGTACCTTTTATGAAAACTTTCCGTGAAAAGCCTTACCACATCATCAGCCTTATACTCAACAAAACTTTCTGGAAGTGCAATGATAAACTCTCGTCCTTCAATACATTTCCCTGCTGTTCCGCTTGCCTTAAAATCCAACTGATTTTCTCTCGCAAGATTTTTCCAGAACTCCAGTGTTGCTCCTTCTGTCTGATAGGTCGCATAGAGATGTTCCTGTCTTTTCGGATTGGAAATATAATCAATTCTTCCCGCTACATCAGACAGCTTGTTGTGTCTGATAAATGAATGTCTGCCTATAAGCATTCTCCTTTCCCGGCTCTTGCCTGCTTTGCTGTGAGTAGGTGCATAGGCACCTGTTTACGAACTTATCCGCCTGTCAGCGGTTGCCCCCTGCAAGGGCGAAATACACAGAGCATAAACGAAGTTTGTGCGATGGGTATATTTCGCTCTCAATCGCCGAGGGCTAATCTGCTTTCTTTTTACCTTTAGTTTTTTTGTTGCTACCGCATATATTATTGCCAACTTGTCTGCTCTAGCACCTGCAAGTGCCACTTGCAGGTCATTAACATTCAATAGAGAATTACCAACGGAAATCCTCCGGGATTTCTTTTCTGTCAAGATAATCTTTTCTTGCATTTTCTCTTTCCTCTACCGATTCGGCAGTCTTGCTTTCTGTATAAATGTTTCTCAAAATCATCTTATCCATCTTATCTTTAAGACCTGCCTTAATCAGTTCCGTTTCGTCCTCACGACCATATGTAAAATACTGATAAATCATCCTAAATAAGTCCTCATCTATTTTTATCTGTTTAACCTTTTCAACCATACAAATCTCCTTCCGTAAATTGAAAATGTAAATCGGCTTTAAAAAACTTTATTTTTTTAGTTTTATTTAGCCAATTTACAATTTACGATTTACAAATTTCAAAACATCCCATAAATAAAGGGATTGAAGCCATCCACATGTAAATTGGCTCTTCTTTTTACGTCATTTCCAATTTACAAATCCATCTTTCTGATTTACAAACCACCCAATTTACATAACAAATTTACATTTTTCTCTTCCATGCAAGCTGGGTTCCGTATCCTTCCTTAATGAATCTGTGACTTTTAACCTCTTCCCACTGCTCTGCGAATTTAAGCCTCATGATACTCGTAATCTCTCTTGATTCATACTGTTTTGGCTTGCAGTTTTCGTGGTGCAGTGCTCTCTCATAAATCATCTGAACACACACAAACTCCTCATCCGTCATTTCAAGAAACATTTCAATGATGCCCACAATAGTATCCTGTGGCATACATTCCTTCTGAAATTCAATGAGTTCCTTTTCCAACTCCTTATTAAATACAAGTTTAGTGTTAATGCCCTTTTTATACATATTCATTATTTCAGCCCAGCACTGTTCTATATATACCCTTGTTTCTTCCTCATCCTCCAACGGGTGATGCAGTGCTTTTTCCTTATTTACCATTACCGGTACAAATCTTCTGTTACCTGTACGGTCAAATGGCAGGAAATCAGCATTATTGGAAGAACCCACAAATATGCACTGTCTTGGTCTGTCCTCAGGATGGGTTTCATAAGGTACCTTGTAAGTTTCACTCTGACGGCTTAAAAAGGACTTAATGTCCTCAACGCTTCTTGCGTTACAGGTTGCAAGCATTTCCGCCATTTCAATAATCCAATGTCCCTGAATCTTACGAAACACGTTGTCATCATCAAGTTTTCTTAAATCATCCGAAAACCACTCATTTTCCATTGCAAGAAGTCTTAAAAAACTTGACTTTCCTGCACCCTGCCCACCTACCAGACAAACCATGTATTCAAACTTGCACCCGGGATTGTAAACTCTGTGTACCGCTCCCATCATCATTATTCTTGTTGCCTCAAATATGTAATCACTTTCATCTGTTCCAAGGTATCTTGGTAAAAGATATCTAAGCCTTGATTTTCCGTCCCACTTCAGACTTTCCAGTCTGTCTATAATGGGATGATAATGGTTGTTGTTGCCTACAATGTCAATTGCACGCTTAATGTTTTTATCTCTTGTAATTCCATAGAATTTCTCCATTCTAAGCATTATGTTGTTAAAATCCGTATCGGTAAATGTATTTGAACGCCTTCTCCAGTCCATTTCCTTAACAATGTCTGTCTTACAGGAAAGTTCATTACGCCTTATTGCATCCTTTAACATTGGGTCCTTATTTAAAACCTCAATTACATTTTCAATGGTTTGTCTCGGACTTCCATCAGGACGTTTTTTAAGGCTATCCCTTATAGCCTCGATTTCTTTATTATCTGTGTCCTCCACATTGGAGGATTTATTCATTACCGTGTTATTCATTTTTCCTCCGTAATTTTAAAATTTTGTTGTTATTGGAGATAACCCCTGCTATAATTTAATTGGTGATGAAAGTAGCGGGGACAACCTCCTTGTTACCTTGTAAGTCTTAAGCTTATTGCTTAGGGCTTTTTTCTTTCTTCAAATCCATCTAATATATCCAACATTGTTCTAATTGGGACAAATACCTCTTCATCAATTTCTCCACCAGTCTCAATTCTCTTTAACTGTGCTATTATTTCTTGGAGATATTTTCTGAAACTAAGCATCATTAGCGGATTCCCCACAGCTCTTATTTTTGTATAAAGTAATGATTGAACAATAAATTCCTGCTTTGTCTGAAATCCACTTAGTTTTGCCCTCATATTTATTTCTTCGTTTTCTTCTTGTGACACCCTAAAGGCAACTGTTACATTTCTCCATCTGCCTTTTGCATCATTATTCTTCGCACTCATCTAATAAAGCCTCTCTTTCTGCATCCATAGTTTTTGCCATATCTGTTTGTACAGTTGGAAATAGATGTGCATATTTATAAGTGATGTCTACAGCCTCGTGGCCTAGTCTGTCGGCTATGGCAAGTGCTGTATAGCCTTTATTAATCAAATATGATACATGTGAATGTCTTAAATCATGTATTCTTATTCTTTTAACTCCTGCAGCTTTTGAACCTCTTATCATTTCATGGCGAAAATAGCTTTTTGAATTTTGAAATATTCTGTCATTTTCTTTGATGCCATATATACTTGCCAAATATTCCTTAATTTCTTCTGCCAAAAATTCAGGAATTACTATATCCCTTATGCTTTTAGGTGTCTTTGGGTCCGTCACAATGTCTTTACCTTTAACCTTTTTATATGACTTTGTTATTTTCAAAACATTATTTTCAAAATCAAAATCTTTCGGTGTTAAGGCAAGAAGTTCACCAATTCTAAGCCCACACCAATAAAGTATTTCAAATCCATAATATGATTGTGGTTTATCTGCCACCTGCTCAATAAATTTCTGGTATTCCTTCTGCATCCAGAAATCAACATTTCTATCTCTTGCACTGCCCATGTTCCCAGCCTTGCTTGCGACATTCCATTTAAGCCCATAATATCTGACTGCATGATTAAGCATTGCACTTAGCTGATTATGAATTGTTCCAAGATATGATTTTGAAAAGCTCTTACCATTTTGAGTTGTTAAGTTCTGAATTTCTCTTTGCCACTCAAAAATGTCCGTTACCTTTAATTCATTTATTTTTCTCTTGCCAAGATAAGGAAGAATTTTTGTTAAAATTATGTATTCCTTTTCTTCCCAAGTGTTTGGTCTTACCTTATGACTTACATCTCTTTTATATAATTCAAAGAAATCTTCAATGGTCATATCCAGGTCCTGGTGGTCTTGCAGTTTGAAATGTCTTTCCCAATCAAGAGCTTCAGATTTTGTTCTGAAGCCTCTTTTGGTTTTCTGTTTTCGCTCACCTTTATAATTTTTGTAATAACATCTAACTTCCCATTTATCTGTTTTGGGATTCTTAAAAACCATTTATTTCACCTCCTATTTAGTCTTAATTCCATAGATTCGTTCTTCAAAATACTGTCTGCTAAGTCTCCCCTGAACAGTTACAAACCCCTGCTCTTTAAGTTCATTATTAAGTTTTCTAATAATCTTATAAGCCATAGCTTCTGAAACTCCCATTTCCTTTGCTACATCGCTTGCTCTAACAAAAAGTGTATCTGCCATAATATCACCTCCTACCTATTTAAATTTCATCACTTTGTACAGTGCATTTTTGAACTGTGTTGTACTCATTTTATCAGTTCACTTTTGCACTGTCAAGTAAAACATTTCACTTATGACTGTTTTGTAATCTTTATATTTCACAAATGAACTGTTTATGATATAATACAAGCAGTTATAAAATGATATGGAAGGATATGTTTTATGGGAAAAAATAAAAGAGATTTTTCTTTAAATGCTAAAAATCTTGCCTCAGCAAATTTAGGACAAAAGATTAGATTTTACAGACAAATTGCCGGCATGACTCAAAAAGAATTGGGATCTGCCTGTGGTGTAAATGAATCAACTATAAGAAATTATGAACTTGGAAATCGCTATCCGGATTCAGACACTATATTTGAGATTTCAAATGCTTTGGAGATTTCTCCATACGTGCTTGCAACTCCTGATCCTATTTCAGCTGCAAGTTCTCTACAATACTTATTCAGTATGGAAAAAACTTTGGATTTGACTCCAACAACTATAGATGGAAAAGTTTATTTAGAGGTATCTTCCGACATAGACGTAAACGATGCTACTGTTGCTCCTCTTTCAAATCTTAAAAGAATGTTTAGCCATTGGGCAACAATGTATGAGAAATTTATCAATGAAGAAATTGACGAGGAAACCTACCTATTATGGCAGGCAAAGTATTTAAGCTTTGGAACCGATTCAGCTGACTTCTTATTGGATGCAGAAAACGAAAAAGCTATCGAAGTGGATAAGAATATCTCTGATGCAAAGAAGAGATTTAGGAAAGCTAATTTGAAGGATTAAATTTATATGTTTATTTAAGAGAGATGATAAAATGGAAAAAAATATCAACGAATATATCAATAAATTTATTGATAGTTACCATAACGATAAAAACGGAAGATATAGATCATATGATCACTGTAGAGAAAGTTTCTTAAAATATAAAAATGATGAAACCATGTACAATTATATAACATTAAATTTATATGCCTACCTAGCTAGTTGGGGTATGCTACGAAATTCTTTTTTAATGCAAAAAGATTATTTATTTAGTAAGCCTGTTGTCGAAATACTTTGTAAGGATAAATATTCAAATTTAATAAGTTTTAATCCTTTTAAAGAGAATATTATCACAGATCTTGAAACTATAATGAGTTTAAGAGATGAAATAAAAGAGTACTATATGGGTCAAACTTATATAGAAGATGGTACTAACAAAACAAAAACAATTTCCAATGTAACAGATACATTAATTACTAAAATCATATTAGGAACTCTTGGATGCGTTCCAGCATATGACCAATATTTTGTAAAAGCGCTACGTCGGAACAAAATAAATGGGGTTTTCAATTTAAATAGTATGAAGCAAATAATTCAATACGCCAAAGACAACAAAGAGGAAATCGAAAAAGCTTGTAATAAACTTGGTAATTTGTACACCCCTATGAAAATTATAGATATGTATTTCTGGGAAGTTGGAATTGAAAAATAGAATATTGGTATTTCAGTCATAACCAACCCTGCGGTGTCACTGCAGGGTCTTTTTATTTTATAAAGGAAAAATATGTAATTTTATCAGTTCATAAATGTACGCTTTTGGACGTTTTTTATAAAAAATATCAAAAAATATTGTCATTTTATTGTCACCATATAAAAGAAAAAACCTACAAACCCTTTATTTATGGGGTTTGTAGGCATATAAAATTCATTTTTGCATTATTCAAACTCTAAAAAGGCTGACGGTTGATAGGTGTTTCTCTTTACTCGCTCTGTCCATATTTTGCCTTTCATTTGATTAAAATTTCTAATTATTTTGACTTGTTATTTTTTTGTTCTCAAGGTGTGGTCAACTTAAAGAATATTGCATCGTGGCTTACAATTTATTTGCACTGCTCATATAAAAGCTCTAAGCCCTTTTTAAAAGCTTCTGCTTTTGTCATTGAATGTGCCTTAGCAAACTCAATGAGTTTTACATGTTCCTCATCTGATAGCCTAACCGAAATTTTGTTGACCTTCGGGTTATCTATCTTTGGTCTGCCCATCTTTGCCATACCACTGCCTCCTATTAATGGCTATTATACTTTATGACCGTCAGTTAGTCAACCACTCTTGAATTGCATTTTTCTCCGCCTATTTCTTGCAATTAAATTTAGCAATTACTCTTCCAGTAATCTTTAAGAAATTATTCTACATTACTGCTCTAACATTTATGTGAAAATTTATTTTATAAAAATCATTCTAAATTTTCAACTTTTCTTTTCCTTTTTAATATTATGAGCATAGAAACTCCGGCAAGTATAACAATTGACATACCTATCCCCAAATAAAGTCTAAAATTACCAACACCTAAATGCGAAATTTCAGGAACATTATATTTATTTCCTGCATAATCCACCAACAAGATTCCGACACTATGACTTCCATTTTCAATTGAAAATGTTATTTTATTTTTATTTGAATCATATGAATATTTAACCTTTTCTCCATCAATATATACAGTGCTTGCACTTGTATCTATCTTTTCACTTATATTGGTAATTTCAATTTTTTTCTCACCTGTTCCCTTCATCCATCCCCAATTATGAAAATATGAAGGTAAATCACATTCTGGCGCAATGTTATCTATATGAATTTGGCCTAATTCAATTTTTTTGTCAGAATCATTTACTGTGAGATAAAAAGTTGCGTCCGTATCTTCCTGATAATGATCTTTAAAGTAATCTTTTGATAATACATATCTGTATACACCTGCACCATATACTTCTTCCTTATTTGAACATTCTATTCCAGTGTCAATACTATCTCCATCGTTACTATTTAATGTAATAGAAATATTTGAATCTTTTCTAGTAATCACAGCTATGTTTAAATTTTCAAAATTATCCGGTCTTTTACTTAAAGGTCCATCTTCGTCCTCTATTGAATACCATCCCTTCCCTATCTTTCCGTTTACTCCCGGATGACTATCCTCAATGTATGCCAATACATCTGATTTAACCATTCTAACATATGTATTTTTGTTTACCTTGCTAGCATTACCGGCCTTATCATATGCAGTCATTTGAACAGCATAAATACCATCTTCTTTAAAGTCCTCCAGTTTAAATTCTTTGCTGCTCAAAGTTTTCTTTATCGTTTCCGGTAATATACTCGAAAATTCTTTTCCATTTTGATATTCTGGAATATATTTAACGATTTCATATTTTATGCAATCAAAGTTGGCATCATAGTATTCTACCGTTGGTGAAGCATCGTCTTTCCTTTTTTCATCATAGACATCAATAATGTTTGTTTTTTTCTTATCAACACTTTCCCCATTAATCATAAATATCTCTGGAGCTGTTGTGTCAATTTCAAATACAACTGTGCTATCTGTTTCACCTTTGTTTTCTGAAATATCAGATGGCTTCATTTCTATTTTATATATTCCGTCTCTTTCAAATTGTAATTCTATAGAATGTGTATCGCCATTATCACTCCATCCTTTTTTACTATACGCAGCATAACTTATTTTCTCTGCCCCTTTAACACTTTGATCTTTTCCTGCTTCTTTTTCAAAAACATTAATATTCATTAATTCAGGATCAAAGTTATGCTCTTTTACACTAATTGTTGCTGTTTTTTTCTTATTAAAATAATTACCCTCTTTTTGCGTACTATTATTCACAAAAGAACTAAAATTTGTAGATACGCTTGGATTAGTAGTATCCACTATAAATTCTGCCGTATATAATTCTGTTGATTTCTTTCCACCATTAGAATGTATTTTTGCTTTATGACCCACTATATCATTTGCAGACACCTGAACATTATAATCACCTTCCGGATAATCAATAGTTGCAACATAAGAATATTTGCCTTTTTCTTTGACAAATTTAGGATTTATTTTGTTATTATGGTAAGAATCCGAAATTACAATATTCAACAATTCCTTATCAAAATTTCTTTCTTCAACAGTAATATTCATTATTGCTCTTGTTTTGCTATTATAATATTTAGAATTGCTTTTAACTCCACTAGAAAAATCAATTTTAATTACAGGTGCTGTTTTATCTATTGAGAATTTCTGTGTTTTAGTATATTTTGTTTTATTCCCAGCCATGTCTGATGCTCTAAAATGTGCAACAATGTCATTATCGTCAGAGCTAAAAACGATTTTTCGAGACACCTTAACCACAAGATTTCTGTCTGTTTTAGTAACAATCCATCCATCTTCAAGTTTGTCCCCTTCTTTATATCCTTCATTGGATAGTTGTATCATTTTCTTTTCAATTTTATTGTTTTCTGCATCTACGTAGTACTCAATTGTCTTCAATCCAGATTTTGTATCCGTAATAGAAACATCTACAGAAACATTTTTAGAATATAAATTGTTTCCTAAATTATCTTTATATTTAGTCTTCTTCAATGGTTTTATATCTATTTCAGGTGCACTCTCATCTTCAATATAACCCAAAGTTGTGACTTGTTTTGATACATTACCAACCATGTCTATTGCCTTAACAAAAATCTGACCTTTAAAGCCTTTAGGTATTTCAATTTTTGCCATACCATTCACAATTGGTGAAGTTTTATTTATACTATCTTCTTTCTTCCCATTATTATATACCACCAATTTATATTCGATATGACTTAATCCGGAAGATGGCTTTTTATCAGAAGTATGAATTTTCAAATAAAAGCTATTATTAAAATAATAACCATACTTAAACTCTGTGTTAAAATCATTTGTTGTTAAAATTCCATCAGATGTTTTTCTTGAAAATTCGATTTTATCAACACTTGGATTTGTCTCATCTATATTAAATGATTTATTATTATCTACATATATATTTCCAGCATTGTCCGACATCTCTACTTTTATTTTATATTTGCCATCCTCTGCTTTACCTACCTCTTTTATAATATAATCTGTTGTAAAGTTATATGTTAAAGAAGTTATGTTCTTAGGTGATGATTTTGAATATTTAGTATCAACTATTTTAGTTCCATTAATATCTTTAACTATTTCTACACCATTAACAAATATTTTTACATACCTGATTCCTGACTGCTTGTCTTCTAAGTCGATAGAAATATTTTTGTTTTTGTTGTACCACAATTGATCGTCCGTTCTTTCACTACCGTCACTCTTTGGAAGATTTATCTTTGCTATAGGTGTAATATCTTCCTGCATAACAAAATATTTGTCTGTACTATTACCCGCTTCATCTTTAATAGAAGGAATAAATTTGCTTTCTTTCCCGTATTTATCATATGCAATTATTTCGAAGTTACTATTAAACATTTCAGAATTAATTTCAAATGGTAGTATATACTCAAATCGGTTTTCAACAGATGTCATTTTTTTAACAACTCTATCTCCGTCTTTGTAATACGCAAATTCCACATAATCAATTCCACTATCACCTTGTACATCACTTGCTTCAACTTTAAATTTTAAAGATCCATTTGAATAAATTCCTGTAGATATCAAATTTAATGTTGGTTGAAATAATGCATTGTCAATTTTATTAATTGTAATACTATTTATTTTAGGATCTGCTTTGTCTATATAGCATGAATAAATACTTTTTGAATTATTATTGTTTCCTGATAAGCTTTCAATGTATCCCACAATACTAATTTTATTTTCGCTATTCCCTATATAATTTTTTATCGGTACTTTAAGGTTTATTATCAGTTTTTCATTTACTTCCTCTATTGTTTCAGCATATTCTAAATTTTGATTATTTACTTTAAATTCAACATTTTTAATATCTGAAGTCGATTTTTTTATTGTTGCAACAATTTCTAACTCGTCATTAATATCATACCAATCTTTATTATCAATAACTTTTTTATTTGGTGCTTTCACTTCATATGAAATCTCTGGTTCACTGTGATCCACGTGAATTTCATATTTTTCTGACTGTTTATTTCCACAGTTATCAACAACTGTCACCGAAAAAGTATGATCACCTTCATCTAATAAACTTGTGTCAATTGCCTGCTTATAATTTTTTTCTTGCTTATCAAAAATCTTATTTAAGTAATTCTTTATAACTGATTTATTATCGTTTTTAATTTCATCAGTTATTGTTACTGATTTAACTCCACTTCCAGAATCCTCAACTTCAATAACAAAGTCTCCACCATTATTATTAAACCAATATTGACCATTACTATTCACAACATTTTTATAATCCGGCTTTAAAGTAGGCGTTTCTTTTTCCATGTAATAACTGTCTTTTTTGCTACTATCAATTTCTGATATTTTTTTAATTGTTTTATAACCATTAGCATCCTTTGCATGAATAGTTAAAACATCAGCACTTATACTATCATTCACTGTATAAATATAGTATCCATTTTCTAACGCCATATTACCAATGAATTTATTTCCATCAAATAATTGTACTGCATCATTGTCTTTACTCATACCTGACACCGTTGCGCCCTCTTGTGCAATATCTGTAGTTTTAACTTTGATTGTAAATGCACTACTCACCACGCAAATTTTGTCATATAATATTACTGAAATTTCATCAAATGAATTTAATTCTGTTGTTGTTTCCTTTGTAGAGTCAGTTGTTGAGGCAATATATGGTTCAAATAAAACACTATCAATCCTCGGTCCTACATTGTCAGACTTTTCTTCGTTGAATTCATTGCTTGAACAATGATATTCATTTCCTGCATTATCAGTAATAAATAAATCTATTGTATGATTTTTTCCTTCTATTTTATCAGCAAAATTAACGTTTTCTCCTGGGTTATGTATTTCGTTTCCATCTAATTTATAGACTTTTTTTTCGCCATTATCAACTTGATATTCAATTTTATTAATTCCCGAATTGTCATCTCTAAATGTACATTTAACTTCTGTTTCTACCTTTTCAACACTTTCAATACCATTGGCACTCCACTCCAGCCACGTCTTTACCTTTATTTTATTATTCTCACTTATCGGATTAATTGTATCTATTACAATCTTTTTCACATCAGCATTGTCAACACTTGTCTTTACATCCTCATATACTTCTGTTGGATGAGAAGAGCTTTTTACTCCAACACAATATTCATAGTCTGAATATGTATTCTCTTTCGCGTCAAATTTAATATTTTGTTGAGCTATATATTCTGATTCATTATACTCAGGGGTCACTTTGACACTGTTTACTAGTTCCTTTTCTTCTCCATTAATTTTGTATAATGTAAATGTTTGCACATCTTCACTTGAACTAATTGTTTTTATAGATACAGTTAATTCCTTGGAGGTTAATATGCAATCCTTAGAAATATTAGCAGCATTCCTAGTGTCTAAATCTACTTTATCAATTGACAAATTAGAAGTATCTTCTGCTTTTACTTCCATTATAGACCCAATATTGCATGAATTGATAACAAGAATTAATGCTAATAGCAATGATAATTGATTATATATTTTTTTCATGATTTTCTCTCCTCTTTTGCCTTATTTTTATTTATTAAATGTATTAGAAAGTGCCTTATATGAATTTCCCTCTACATATTTTCCATTTTTTATTTTCTTACTGGGGCGCTTATATTTATACAAACACAAACTTATTCCATATATTAATGAAATTACTGCCGTTATTATAAATACAAGCATCATCCACTTTAGCATTGGTGAATTGTATTTAATATCTGTTGATACAATAAAGTTTTCAAAATTTCCTGAAGCAATTATTATCCCTAATATTAATATCAACAAAATAAATCCCGAAATGATTGTAATGCGGGTTGGTTTCAAAACATAAAAAACAATTTTCTTTACTTCTTCATTCCAGATTTTTTCTTTTATTTTATTAATAACCTTCATTTGCTTACCTCATTTCAATCTCATCAAACAATTTCAAAATATCACTTCTAGGCTTTCCGCTATCTTCACTAATTATACGAATAGATTCATCATGATTTAAAGTGTTTTTAAGTCTTACTATAATTGAATGAAATTCTTTATTATCCTTATTTTTTAGTAAAATATTATATCCTGACATAATATTCTTTTTATTATTAGCATTGTACCCTTTAATCTCAATATTATATATCACGTTAGCAATATCATATCCTAATGAATTGTTTGGTTTTTTCAGTTTTACTATGTTCTTTATAATTTCGGTATATCTTCTATCATCAGCGTTTACGATGATGTTATCTATGTACTTTGATGTGTCATTTGTATTCTCCATTTCGCTTAACAAATTTACTAATACATTTCCTTCTGCTGAATCAATCAAATTATCATTATCCAGCAAAAAATTATACGTATCACTATATACTTTTCTTTGATTTTGAGAATTTGATGACTTAATCAAATCTACTGAAACAGATCCTAATCTCTCTATTCTGGTACTGTTATAATTAGATGTTATATTATCCCATTTTTTTTGAGAAAGATAATTAAAAGAGATTTTCAATCCGCTTTGTAAAACAATTAATATAGCAATAAATCCCAAGACTGTTCCAACCATTCCAAAAGTGTTTCTTACTTTTGTATTTTCTGTTTTAACAATTGTCGGTGAAGAATCTCGTGCAAATTCAATATCCTCTCTCAATTGCTTATAGGAATGATAATATCTATCATTATCCGGATTTCTATAATCATTATCTCGTGATCTTGTACATTTTCTAATTATTTTTTCCAGTTCCAAATGATAATGTGATGAAGTTAACGAAAGATCTCTATCACAATATGCTTCATTATTCAGAACATATTTTCTGTAATAATCATATGATCCACCCTCACCTTTATCTTTTGCAAACTCTCTGCTTTTTGTATACAATTCAAAAATATTAAGACACTCCCAGAAAGTTGCGCCAAAAGAAAATATATCACTTTCTATTGTCATCTTCCCTAGTTCCACTTTATTCTTGTCAAGTGGATATTTTGAATCATTAATTGGTTTAACATAGTTTTCCGGAGCCGCATATCCCAATGTTCCATATTGGAACATTCTTTCAATTCTTTCTTCTGTATTATAATCTGCTCCTGCAAGTTGACTTTCTATGTAGTTATGTTCATTTAATGTTCCTGACCTGCCAAAATCAATTAAAATTAATTCCCTACCATAGCGGGTAACCATTATATTGTCAGGTTTTATATCCAGATGCAATATTCTGTTCTTTTCCGTAACATATTCCATTATGTCACACAGATTAATCATAAAATTATATATTTCATTTTGATAACGAATTATACTTTTATAATCTTTCTTATAACTTTCAATTTTACTATTCTGCAATTCAGAATTAAATTCATGAAAACTAATTTTTTCCTTTAATCCATATTGCAATTCTTTGGTAGCTGTTAATTTCCAATAAACATCTCTGCAGTATTCTTCTAATGACCATCCATCGACAAATTCTTCTACTACACAAAAAAATCTGTCTTTGTCTATTAATAATGGCTTGCCACCTTTAGGAATATGCTTATCTAACAATGAAAAATCTCCCAAATCCTCAATTACATCATATATTCTTACTACTGAACGGCAATTCTGTAATTTATCAAATATTTTCAAATCATTTTCTTTAAAACGTGTTAGTACATCGATTCCTTGTTCCTCATTGTCCTTTGTACTCATCCTTATATGCTTGTATTTAAATTTCAAAACACAAGACATAACAATCTTTCTGTCTTTAGATATTTTTAATCCTTTATAAACAATACTTTCTGTACCTGTTGCAATATATCCGTCTTGACTTAATCCATACGAACTATCAATTTGATATATAAAGTCTGATCCTCTCATTTCATTTGAATTCATCTTGTTTTATTTACCTCACGCTTCAATAATTTGCTTTATACTTTCACTTATTTAATTAAAATTTTGGAGATGATTGTCACTAACTACCAAAATAGAGTTTATTCAGTTAATCTCTTGCAAATGTATTCTAATGCTTCACTTTCACTATTAAAATATTTATTTGTAGTTTTGCAACCTCTTTCAGCGTAATATACATTCCATCCATGTTCATCTTTGTTCAAGTAAAAGCGCTCATCATCACGTCCTGTTCCCTCTATATTATAATAAAAATTAGGAACGTGGTTTTTTTTCATGATTTTTATAAATTCTGTTCTATCCATTATAAAATCTTCCTCAAATATCCAGTCTTTATCAATTCCTTAATCGACGAAGGCATTTTGAATCGCATGTCCATTTCCGACATATTAAACACAAATGCGATAGTCGCCATTTTCTATTTTCTAATTTTAACTATTTAATTCACAAGTGTTGCCCTAAAATCATCTATCAACTGTTTTATTTCAGCTAATTTTGCAACATTCTGTATCCATCTATCATTTATTGCCGAAAATCCATATATAACACCTGCACATCCTCCAGCAAGAGCTGCAATTGTATCTGTATCGCCGCCTAAGTTTACTGCCTTCAATACAGTTTGTTCATATGTGTTTTCATTGAAAATCAACCAAAATACGGCTTCAAGAGTATCAACAACATATCCTGTCGTTCTAACTCCATCCAACTTTTCATTTATAATTGTTTTTTCTAATATTCTGTTAAAATATGGCCATTCACTCATATATTCATCTTTACATTCTTCTTTTACAAAATCTAGTGTTCTATCATATGCTTTCTCTTTGCTGCAACCTTTATATAGATTCGAAACAAAATTCACATATATTATTCCTGCTAAAAGTGAACGTTTATGTCTATGAGTTATTGAAGAAACACTTTCGACCATCTTTTTCTGTTCTTTGTTAGTTATGTTTAAAAACGCTATAGGTAATATTCTCATTAATGAACCATTTCCATTATCATTTTCTGTGTTTCCACCACACATCGTAGGCAAAACTCCTTTTATAATATTTTCTATGGCTATTCTTGTTGAATTTCCTATGTCAAACATAGTCCCCTCTGGAGTAAACATGCCTTCCTTATAACATTTAACAAAATAATTTGATAAACGTTCAAGCGAAAATCCATCAATTAAACTGGCAATTAATGCTATCATTAATGATGTGTCATCTGACCAAACTCCAAATCCTTGATGATATGTTCCATATGCCCGAAGTTCTTTTACCGGATCCATACTTCGTTCTATTCGACTGCTAAATTCTACCGGAACCCCAATCATATCTCCAATACAAAACCCCAATATGCCACCATACAATGAATTATCTTTATCCGTATTAATATCAAATTCTATTCTGTTTTTACTTTCAAAATATTTACACTCTTTTTCACAAAATAGAACATAATCCGGTTTGTGCTTTAATCTATATTTTTTACAATTCATAGCATTACTGGCAATATCATGTCTGCATTTTTCGCACTGAGGAGATGCTGTTATAACAGAAGCACCTTCCCTGTACGCCTGAGCATCTATTTCCCATTTTTCTGCTAATGTCAATATTTTTTGTTCCATAACAACTCCTTATTTTGCTATAACATCTATGTATAGTACACCATTTTGTATGTTTGCATTAGTTATTGTAAATTGCTGTCCTTTTCTTTCTCAGTTTTAGACGAAGAACTAATACTATTTAACGTATCTTGTAAATTATATGTGCTACTACTTACTCCTTGTAATGTAGATTTTAACGTTCCTAACTGAGTGCCCAGATTATTTGAAGATTTAATTATATTATCAAACAATCCTACAACATTTAGTTTATCTTTATATAATGTTATCCTATTGGCAATTCAATAACATATACTTTTCTATTTAAATATCTTTATAAGGATTTTCTTTTAATATCTCTTCTATTTCTCTTTTTTTACTTTTTTCAAAAGTCTCACCAAACAAAGAATATATTTCCACTTCTTTTTCAAACAATTTACGTCTAAAGTCTTTATTTTTCTCTCTATTGCTAATAGCAAATTCCATTGCAATATCAAAAGAAACAATGTCTAGTACACTACGAATTACTTCTTTTTCATCTGTTGTAATTTTATCTTCTCTCACCTTTCCTTTTTCTGTAAACAATATATGATATACATTATCTCTCGAAAAAATATATGTTCCTTCTGCACTATTTTCATTTCCCTCTGCAAAATTTATCTTTCTCCAATCTACACTACCAATTTTATTTTCTATCTGATTTATTATGTATCGTTTTAATTCAATTGTTGTATACATGTTTTCACTCCAATCTATTTCGGTATTATATACCCCTCTTTTATTAATTGTTTAATAGGTAACGGTAATTCATATTGTAACCCGCCGCCTGGCGAGCCTCCCCACGCTGCAATTTTTCCTTGTATCGTATTTGGTATTTACTTGATCACCACAAATTCTTGATAAATTGTTGGACTTGTATTCGGTGGTAAAGCTAATCTACTTGGATCTGCACCCATCTGAGTAACAAAATTACTTTTATCTCCAATATTACCATATCTACCAATTATTTTTCCTGGTTTTAAAGTTATATTTTTTTCTGTTCCCTTAATAGCTCCATTATTTGGCGGATAATTCATACTGCCATCGTCATTGTACCAACTATTATTTATTCCACTCTTTACATATGTTAACGCACCCATGATTCCACCTACAAAAGCTCCTGTAGCTGCTCCTGAAATACCAGACAAGGCTATATCATCCAATGCCCCATTCAAATTTCTCTGCTCTATCAAATAATCAATCGTTGTTACAACCATATTAGAACTTCCCGATGATAATGCTCCTACTCCAGCATTTTTAAGAATACTACCAGCTAGTGACATTCCTGGTCCTATTGTAAAAGCAAGTCCTCCTGTTATGGTACCACCAATCATACCTCCAATAGCACCATCAAAACTTCCATTCTCAAACCCTTCAAAAAATGAGCCACCATTTTTCAGACTATTTATCCCTCCAGCAACACCACCGATAACTGCTCCTGTTATTGCTCCCCAACAGGCTCCAGCAATAATAGCAGCTCCAAGTCCAGTACCTACTCCAGTAAATAAAAGAACTACAGCCACTATTACAATAACGGCTGTCACAACCAATTTCCAATGTTTTGCACACCACTCAGCTGCCTTTTCAACTTTATCCACAATCTTTTCGATAGCATTTTTTTCGCAATCCGGCTTTAAATAGCTGTACTTCGAGTAAAAATCTTTTTTCGACTTATTGATTTCATCGCGCGCAGAATTATCTCTCTTAACA
>OCQB01001120.1_pt1 | contig 23298 bp, 26 predicted proteins | sample 1538631 | NCBI WGS metagenome assembly OCQB01 (sample SAMN04571713, study PRJEB22368) | human gut metagenome | biome: human gut; material: stool | host: Homo sapiens | place: Luxembourg | collected 2012-10-19
ACGACAAGCCCATTGGCAGAATTAAGTATGCACTAAATTAATTCCGCCAACAGGTTACTTATCAAGCATTGCCAACGCTTCACGCCGTTTCTTTCCCTTTGAGCGTTCGGCTCGAGAAAGAAGAATGCCTATAATTTCAACAGGCGAAGGTTTGGCAAACATATCTTTTACGGCTTCTTTTAGAGCCAAACGAGCGGCGAGAGTATAAGCTGAGTTATACGCCCTATTGCCTTTCCTTAATGCTTCGGTTACGTTATCCATTATTGCGCTATTTTGGTTTCCACTTCCACACGGGAAATGCGGGTTTCGACAAGCTGCCCGGTATTGGTGAAAATAGATTGAACTTCTACGTTACACTTAAAGACAACCGATGTTGAAAACATTCCGGCAAATTCTTTCAGTTGGGCAACTAACTTTTGTTCTAATTCGGATTTCGTCTTAAAAAAGGCTTCTTCCGGCGTGATTTTATTTTCTTCTTCCATACGCTTTAATCTGTTGTTCAGCAACAAAAGTACGGATTACTACGGACAAAACAAAACCACGATTTTAAGCCAAAGCAAAAACATAGGGAATAGCATAGGCAAACGTAAACAAACAGTAACAGCGCAAGAGGTACGGGAATAACTAAATAGCCCCATTAGACACCAAAGGGAAATAGCAATAGCAAAAACTACTCAACGTATTAAGATGATACTTTGCTTTCTGATTTGTGCTTTTCCTCCTGTTCATTGAGCCACTTTGTTTGCCGTTCAAGACCGGATAGCTTCAATTTATGTACAACAAGACGTGCCCGGATAATACCGGCATTGTTTACGGCTTCTTTATTACCCGATTGTTTTATTTTGCGTTGGCGATATGGTTTTGTTAGGAATGCGACCACAAGAGAAATAAAGAAAACGCCAAAGCACGCACCGGCGAAATAAAACAAATAGGCTTCCATTATTCCGGGTTTATTACTTCTACGATACTTTCAACTTCGACCCATTGGTTATGGTCATTAGGGGATATAGTAAAAGTAGTGCTTAGTTTGCATTGACCGGGCTTTTGCGGCGTGTATTGGATTGTAAAAGGTTGCGTAGTGGAAACGCCTATACATTCATTGCCGACATAAGGAGTATCAAGGAAATAGGCTACTTCTTCGACAGAACCGTTTATCAGTTTCAGCGTTTCCGTATCAGCGTTACAGAATGGCGAGAAGTTCACGGAATAAGTACGACCCACATAAATAGTATTCAGTTGCTCCGTACTGCCAACTTCGCTAAAATAGGCGGAAGCCCTTACGGTTGTGCTAACGTAATTTTGTTCTTCCGGCTCGTTTGTTTCAGAGGAACACCCGGACAACATTACCACCGACGCAGAAAGTAGCAAGAAATAAATTAGCTTCTTCATCGATTTTTGATACCTTTGTACCCACCGCCCGAAGTAAGTGTTATTTTAACCGCATAGAAAAAGCGCGGACTATATAGGTTTAAGTATTTGAGGCATCGCCAAACGCCTAACGAAAATAAACCGTATAGCCGCGCTTTGCCTGTATATCGGATAAGGATATACGACATCAGCGCGTAGTAGGTTCTCTTTTCGTTATTTGTTAATTTGGCGATTTTCAAATACAAAAGACCTAACGCTTTCCCTTCATTGCCGGATTTCTCCCCAGCAACGGCACAAAGATATGAATTTATTAGCATAACGCAAACGAAAAGCGTACAAATAGCCAATACAACAAGCAAATACAAGCAGAAACAACCTAAAACTATTTGGAAGTATTGGCGAAGTGTTTAAGCATCCCACCTATATAAGTATTACCTTAATACGACTATTTTTGCAGAAAGTTAAAGCAAGAATAGTTTATGAACGAATTACAGGAAAGAATTTTAGCACTACTTGTAGCAAAGTTCCAAGGCGTGCGCAAAGACGGGTTACAACATTTGGCAGCCGCTATCGGCTTACAAGTAACGACCGAAGAAGAAGCTAATCAAGTCGTAGATAAACTTACCGCCGACAAGGTTAGCGCATTTGTAACGGAGTGGCGGCGTACCGCCGACGCGGAGATTAGCAAGGCTAACCAAACCTACGAAAACAGCCTTAAAGAAAAGTATGATTTCGTGGAGAAAGGAAAGCAGACACCTCCGACCGGACAGCCGACACCACCCGAAGGAGCAGGCGGAGCGGTGACGCTTGAAGCGATTAGCAAACTTATCGAAGACAAGTTAAAGGGCGTACAAGACAGTATTACCACACTTAACGCCGATAAGGTGGCAGACTCGCGACGTAAACTATTTGTAGCCAAGTTGGACGAAGCCAAGGTAGAGGGAAGACAACGGGAAATGATGTTGCGCAACTTCGACCGTATCAACACCTTTGCCAACGACGAAGATTTCAACAGCTACCTAACCGAAGCGCAAGGCGACATCGCAGCTTTGCAGCAGGAACGCGCAGACCAAGGACTGCAAGGACACGAAAAACCCATATTTGGAGCCGTGAACAAAGAAGGGATAAGTAGCGGAGTTGCAGAGTTCATCAAGGAGCGCACAGAGAGCAAAACCCTAACGGGTAAAGAAGTCTAACTTAAAATTGCATCAAAATGGGTTTGAGAATTGACCGCAAGAAAGATGAGCGTGTAGTACACGCTTGTACGCATAATTTGGCGGACATTCCGAACGGTGTAACCGTTTGTTCCGCAGACCTTATCCCCGGTGGGATATTGAGGGAAGGCACAGCCATCGGAAAGGGCGAAGCCGGGCTTTACCACGTCATTAAGACGGCGAAAGTTACGGAAGCTGCCAATAATTCCGCTACCGCCTATAAGGTAGAGAAAGGGCATCACTTCAAAAAGGGCGATTTCGTGATGCTGAAAGTTGGCGCGAAGGCTTACGCTATTACCGCCATTGACACATCCGAAGCGACCTACGACACCATTACCGTAGGAACTACGCTCGGCGAAGCCGTGAACGTTGGCGACGCACTTGTACAGGCATCAGCGCAAAGCGCAAGCACGACAAGCGCGTTTAAGTATGCCCCGAAAGCCTTAGTAGGCGACAGCTACGAAGTGAAAGCACTTGATAACCACCTCGTAGTAGCGGTTACTATTGGGCAGTTCAAAGAGAGTGTTATCCCGGCACAGAGCGGCGACATTAAAGCCGCGCTTCCCGGAATTGTTTTAATTTAATTCGCAGTAGGTTATGATAGGAACTTTAATGCGCGGGCTTGTAGAGAAAGACATGCAAGCCGTCGTAAATTCTTACGACTTGAAGCCCTACTACTACCCTACGCTTTTCCCGTTGAAAGAAACCTATACTTTGACGTGGAAGGCATTGGAAACGCAGGTAGGGTTAAAGATAGCCGCCGATTTGGTAGCGCGTGGCGCAAGCGTTGATAAAAAGACGCGCGAAGCTATTGCCCGTATTCAAGGAGATATCCCCAAGATTGCGGTAAAGCGCACCAAGAACGACGAAGAACTGAACGAGTACGACATCATGGTAGCCATGACTTCACAGAACCCGGATTTACGCCGGTTGGTTGAAGCGTGGGCAGAAGATACCGACTTTTGCTGGACAGCCGTAGCCGCACGTTTGGAATGGATGGCGTTGCAGTCTATCTCTTTGGGAAAGATTACGCTTACCAACACCAACAACGTATCGGCTATCAGTGAATACGACGTAGATTACCAATTACCGGCAGACCAAAAGGTAGGCTTCCAAACAGGCTCGGCAAATTGGGCTACTTCGGCTTCGGCTAAGCCTATTACCAAAGACTTCAAGGCAGTAGTAAGAGCCGCCAAGAAGAAAGGGCATAACTTGAAGTTTGCCTTTATGTCGCTTGACACTTTCGCGACCTTCACAGAGTGCGAAGAAGTGCAGAAGATTTGCGCATCGTTCGCGGCTAACGCTTTGGGTATTCAGCAAACACCGAGCGTTGAGCAAGTAAATACCGCTTTGCGTGGTTTGTCTTACTTGCGCGGCTTGCAGGTGGTAGTTATTGACCAAGATATTACTATCGAGCTTGAAGACGGTAGCCGACCGTTCAGCGGCAACCCGTTTACCGAGAACGTAGTAATGTTCAGCGAAAGCAAGGTTTTGGGCAATACCTATTGGAAGAAACCGGCAGACATGAACGTACAAGGCTCGGTAGCTATAAAGGCTTTGAACGGGCATACGCTTATCAAGAAGTTTGCGAACGAAGAACCGTTGGAGGAAGTAACAATGGGTATTGCTAACGCTTTCCCGGCGTGGCTTACTTCTTCGCGCTCGTGGTTGATGAGTACCGATAATTCAAGTTGGAATCACTAACTAAAAGCCGGGAGGTAGCAAAAGCCGCCTTCCGGCATAATCCGTTTAGCTTATGACATACAAAGAATGGTTTACCCGTACCGTTTCACGCTTTGGCGTTGAGGGCGGAGATATAGAACTGATATTAGCCAACCAACAGGGGTTAATCCCGAACGCAGAAGCGGAAGTAGATATTACGACCGCCAAACGTGCGCTTTGTGCTGAGTTCGGCTCTATTATTCCGCTTGCCAACGTGAGCGAAGGCGGTTATTCGCTTTCGTGGAATTGGGAAGCCATCAAGTTTTGGTATAATCAGACTTGCGGCGAATTGGGCATTACGCCGGTTAATACGCCGAAAGTCAGAAACAGAAGTAACAGATGGTAACAAGCGTAGTAAACAACCAATACCCACACTATCTCTACAAGCGGACTACCGGCGGCGAAGCCGTGCAGAACGCTAACGGGAGTTGGGAAACGACCGAAAGCGCATGGGCTTTTCATAGCAAATGCAGGGAGGAAACCAACGGGAAGGGTACGCAGATAAATACTGCAAGCGGAAAGTTTGTTACGTTTTCTTCGCTTGTTCAAATTCCGGTAGGAGTTGAGCGCATACCCGAAGGGGTGGAAATAGCGGTAACGGAAGAACCGTTAGAGCCGTCGGCGTTGCTTGACCAAACGGTTATGGAAGAAGCTAAGATTTCGGGATTAGTTAGGGTTTCCGGCGAATGCTTGAAATTCGATAAGGGGCGGTTACATTGTAGGCTATGGGTGTAAAGGCTAAATTCAAAGGCAGTATAGACAACGTTCTAAAAGCGTTCCTTAACGAAGTGGAAAGGCAGATAATCGAAAGCCTTTGCCGCGTCGGAGAGGAAGCCGTATCGCTTGCACGAAGACCCCACGCCAAAGACTGGCAAGACCAAACGGGCAACTTGCGTTCTTCCGTTGGCTACGTGGTATTCAAAGACGGTGTGCAAATACGACAAAGCGCATTTGAGACCGTACCACCGAAAGTAAACCGGGAAGGAACGAAGTTTTCCGGAGCAAAAGAAGGTTTGAGGTTGGCGCAGGAAGTAGGAAGCAGCCACAAAGAAGGCTATACGCTTGTAGTGGTAGCAGGTATGAACTACGCCGTACACGTTGAAAGCAAAGGGCGTGATGTCCTTACATCAGCCGAGAAGCAAGCCGAAAAACTAATAGCAAGAGAGTTAGCAGACTTGATTACAAACATTAAAAACGCGTTCAAGTAATGAAGAAGTGCAGCAGCATAGACACCGACGATATTCTGTATAAGATTATTGCGGAAGGCGTTAAAGCCGGGAAAATAAAGGTTTCCGGCATTGTATGCCCCCAAGACGAACGCCCGGACAACAGCGAAACCGAAGATATTGTAATTAACACTATCACGGTAACGCATGACAAGCCGCAAAGCGGAACTTCTAACGTGAACATTTACGTTTCAGACAAGAAAGTAAAGATACGCGGACGGGAGCAACGCAAGGCTGACCGGGAACGACTACGGGAGATTGGCGATGCGGTTGTAGCTTATTTGGAAGCGCAGAACATAGCCGACCTCGAATTTTGGATAGAGAGCGACACAGTAGTTAAAGAACAACAGGTTTACCAGCACTACCGTAACTTGCGTATAGGCTGGAACATTCATTAAAAATTAAACGATATGGCAACATTAGTTACATTGGGACTTTCCAAGATATTGGGCAAGCAAGGCGAACCCACTAAGTTGGACTTCGTAGAAACGGACTACAAGGTTTTCGGCTTGACTTACGAAGATACCTGCAAAATGTCGCAGGAAGACCCGGAAACAACCGAGTTCTACGCCGAAGAAGAAGACGACCCGGTAGAAACGATAGAGAAGCAAGGTAAGATTACCTTCACTTTTTCCATCATGAACCCGGATTTAGACACGCTTAAACGCTTGTTTGGCGGTGAGGTGGCATCCGATGTTTGGAGTTACCCGGACGTTGTAAATTCGGTGGAGGAATCCGTTATTATTATTCCGCGTAAAGGGTTGAAATTCCAAGTTCCGCGTATGAAGCTGACTTCCAAAATTAACGGAGAGTTCAGCAAGAAAGGGCTGCTTCTTATTGAAGTAACCGGTACGGTAATGAAACCGGCTACTACCGGATTAAAGAAAATGGCAGTAGGAAAAGTAGCTACTGCGAACGGACAAACAGGGTCTTAACCCTATTTGTCCGTTTGAATTAAACGAGTTCTAACCGGAAAGACCCGCTACTTTGTTCCGGGTCTTTCTTCATTTAACAGAGTATGGACGAAAAAGAGAAATTAGATAACCTTACACGCGAACAGAACGAGTTAAGGCAGATGATCAACAGCGGCGTAACGTTCGATGTGGATATAACCTACAAAAAACGCAAGCCGGGATTATTGGGCTTTATTCGCAAGCGCGAAAAGGTAACGGAAAAGAAAGTTTTCCGGGTTGCAGAACCTACGCTATCAACGCTTGACAGGCTTAGCGCGTTATGGCTTGAAATGACCATAGACGAAACGAAGCTAAAAGACGCTGATTATTTGTGCGCGGCTAAGAAGTTGGCGGCAAAGGAAGCGAAAAAGCTCGCCAAGGTGGTAGCGGTTGCAGTATTGGGCGAAGAATACTACGACGTGACAGAAAGCGGCGGTTACTTTACGCGAAAGCCGAACGAACAGCGTTTGAACCGGCTCGCTTCTTTGTTTGAGCATACCGTAACGCCTTCACAGCTTCTTACGCTTGCCATTCTGATAACCAACGTAAGCAACTTAGGGGATTTTATAAACTCTATAAGATTGATGAGCGCAACACGCACAAGCGACCCGATGACAAGTCTTATAGAGCAACAGGGTTAAAAAGTCCACACGGACGGCGTGGCTCGGTGTGTGCGCACTTCGGCTGGACGTTGGACTACCTTCTACACGGTATTCCGTGGGGAACGGTACAGAGGATGTTAATAGACGCGCCCGGCGTTGAGGACGAAGACACTACAAAGAGCGATACTGAAATAGTGCTTACGGACGATAACGCGGACGAAGTAATGAAACTAATAAACAACTTGAATAGATGAACATACAAGGCGGCGGTTTGTCTTTTGACATTTCGGGAACAAACAGGGAACTGCTCCGAGTGCTTGAAGAAAGCAAAAGGGCTATACAGCAGTTCAGCACGTCGGCGGTGCAGAACGGAAAAGGAATAGATAAAGCCTTTGAAGCTACCGCAGCCGTGATAAATTCGGGATTTGCCACGATAGACCGCATATTTGAGGAAAACAAAGCGGCTTTGAAAGACCTGCAAGCCCAATACGAAGAATTGGGACAGAAAGCCGGTAAAGCGTTTACGGAAGGACGCGATGAAGAATATAGGGCAATGGCAGCACAGCAAGCCACGTTAAAAAGCGAGATAAACCTGCGTCAGCAAGTAATCAGCGAAGCGGAAAAGCAAGCCGACGCGCTGATGAAAGAGGAACAGGAATTGAACAAACAACGTGAAGCAGCCGAAAGGAGCGCGAGGGCGCAACAGTCCTTAGAAGTTCAGCTACGCCGATGCCGGGAAGCATTGGTAGCGATGGAAGCGGAAGGCAAACGAGGTACGGCGGAGTTCCGGGAAATGCAGGAAGAAGCCGCGCGTTTGGCTAAGGCGTGGAAAGACGCTACCGACCAATCCAACATTTTAGCGCACGACCAAAGAGGAATGCAGGGACTTATTAGCGGTCTTTCCGGTTTGTCCGGTGGGTTTGCAGCGGCACAAGGCGCGGCAAGCCTGTTTATAGGTGAAAACGAAAACTTACAGAAAGTAATGCTTAAAGTGCAGAGCCTTATGAGCATTACGATAGGTTTACAGCAGGTGGAACAAATGCTGAACAAGGATAGCGCGTTTAGGCTTGTAACAGTAGCCAAGGCAAAAGACTTGCTAACAGCGGCCAACGTTCGGCTTGCGGCGGCTTTGCACATATCCAACACAGCGGCGGCAGCATTGATGGCTACGCTTACTTTGGGGCTTTCCGTGGCAATTACCGCCCTAATCGTGGCTCTTACCCGGATGCAGAGCAAACAAGCGGAAGCCAAAAAACAGGCGGAAGAATTTAATAACAAGGTTTCGGAAGCAGCAGCAGAACCCGTAACGGCTTACCGGATGTTGCAGGCGGAATGGTTAAGCCTTACCGGGGCTTTGAAAGAGCGCGAAAAGTGGGTACAGGATAACGCCGACAAATTCGAGGATTTAGGCTACTCCGTGCGCAACGCGAAGGAAGCGGAAGAATTGTTAGTTACCAACAGCGCGAAGTTTGTAGAAGCAATGATGTTGCGAGCAAAGGCGACAGCGACAAGCGAATTAGCCGTAGAGAAATACAAAAAAGTCATTGAAGCGCAGAACAAGTTAGACACCACGCCAAAGGCTTATGTATCAAAGAAAGGCACTTATACGGACGGCTACGGAGTTAAACGCGAAGGCGTTGTTTTGGAGAAAAGCAGTAATTGGAAAGAAGCGGAAGAAGAATTGCAAAAAGCCGAAGAAGCATACGACCGGCTTGTAAACCAACAAATCAAATTCACGCAACAGGAAAAAGAGATATTAGCATCCATCGGCAACCAAACGGGGAAGGTGGTAGCCGGGAGCGTGGAAGCTGCAAAAAAGGAACTTTCGCGTTTGCAGGAACTATATGAGAAAGCGGCTACCGACACAGAACGCGCGGACATTGCCAAACAAATAGCCGAACAACAAAAGGAGTTGAACCGTATCAGCTATAACAGCGGAGGGAACAAAAGCGGAGGTAAAGAAGATACTGACCCGTTCGCAGAACAACTGAACGAGCGAAAGGCACTTTATTCCAAGTACCTAAAATGGGTAACAAGTTCCGACGAAACGGTACGCAAGGCGGCTAATACGGAGTTTGCCGCGTTACTTCAAGAAGGGACAAGCTACCTCGACTATTTGGAGAACATACGCGATGAGATTTCAAGCAAGACGAACAAAACGGCTACCGACTTGAAGAACATAGCCACATTAAACAACGAAATAGCAAACGCAACGAAGGAAGCCGTTATTTCGGATTTTGACGCGCAGCTACAAAGGGAACTTTCTATGTGCCAAACCGTAAGCGAACAATTAGCATTGATAGAACGCCGGAGGGAAGAACTGAGCGGCGACAATTCGGACGTAGATAACGCGAAGGCGGATATTTTGGACGTTGCGGAAGAAGACACAAAGGCAAAGGCTAAGCAGGAAACGCGCGAATTGTTACAAGAATACGCAAGCTATGTACAGGAAAAATTAGAGTTTGAAGAAAGCTACGCCCGGAAGCGTGAACTTCTAAGCAAGTCTGCGGCGGAAGCAAGCAACGAACAGGATAAAAAAGCCGCAGAAGCAGCGTTAGCCGCATTGGAAAAGCAACGGAAGGAATACGAAAGCCGGAGCGGAAGCGAACAATACGACCAGCTTTTAACCGAATACCAAAGTTACCAAGAGAAACAAACGGCGATTTTGCAGAAATATGCCGAGCAACGCGCAGAAGCGGAAAAGCAGGGCAATTTATCCATGATTACGCAGATAAACGCCAAGGAGCAGGAAGAATTAAGCAAACTTGCAGCTTCACGGCTTATGGCTACGGAAAGTTGGAATCAGTTGTTTAGCGACCTTTCCCGGCTAAGCACAAGCACGATAAACAAACTTCTTGAAGACATCAACAACAAGAAGATAACATTTTCCACGCAGTTTAACCCGGCAGACCTAAAAGCCATAAACGACCAATTAGAGAAAGCCCGTAACGAGTTGGAAAACCGTAATCCGTTTTTGGCGTTAAAAAACAGCCTTTCGGAACTTCGGGCAGCTATGAACGCCGAAAAGCTATTAGACAGCGATGACCCGTTTGTAAAGTCATTGCAGGATAAGAAGCAGCAGTACGAGCAATATGCAGAAGCGATAAGCAGCACTGACGAAATTTTAGCCGGTGCAGCAAAAACGGCATACGCCGACCTTCTTAAAGAAGGCTCATCGTACATTGATATGTTGCGCCGGAAAATTGCGGAACTTGAAAACGTAAAACTTACCGTAGGGCTTGAAGTTGAGGGAGAAGAACAATTAGCCGTATTGAAAGCCGCACTCAACAAGGAAACAGGAGAAACAAAGAGTGTAGGCGAAGCGTTCAAAAGCACGTTTAGCGATATTGGAAGTAGCGTAAACTTTGTTTCCGGTGCATTTGACAGCGTGGTAAGCGGAATAAAGAATATGGGTATTTCCATGAGCGAGGAAACACAAGCGATATTGGGCGACATTGGCGGCATTATGCAAGGAGCTGGGCAGTTAGCCACAGGAATAGCAACCGGCAACCCGTTGGGGATTATTCAAGGCTCTATCGGCTTGCTTTCTTCTGCTTTCGATTTGTTCAACTTCCGGGACAGGAAAGCGGAAAAATCCATAAAGCGGCATCAAGAAGCAGTTACAAAGTTGGGGTACGCCTACAACGCATTGGAACACGCCGTAGATAACGCTTTGGGCGAAACGGTCTATCAGAACCAAACGGCTATGATTGAGAACCTACGCCAACAGCAGAATGAAATAAACGGCATGATCAGGGACGAAGAAAGCAAAAAGGACAACGATTGGGGCAGGATTGATGAATGGAAAGAGCAATACGCCGAAATAGGGCGGCAGATTGAAGATATAATAGCCGAGATTACGCAGAGCATTACACAGACTTCCGCGCCGGAACTTGCCGACCAATTAGCGGACGCGCTTGTAGAAGCGTTCGAGAATGGGGAAAGCGCGGCGGAATCTTTCGGAGAAGTAGCCAATGACGTAATTAAGAATGCCGTAAAAAACGCATTGGCTTTGCAGTTTTTGGAAGAACCGTTACAAAGGGCTATTAAGCAGCTTCAAAAAGATATGGGCTTTGACGAAGAAGGGAACGGTACGTTTGACGGCTTGACAGAAGCAGAGCAAGCAAGGTTTAAGGCAGCAATACAAGCCGCCGGGCGAAACTTTGAGCAAGCTATGAACATGTACAAAGACCTTTTCGAGCAAATAGAAGACGAAGGCGACCCGACAACCCTAAGCGGTGCTTACGCTACGGCGAGCCAAGAAAGCATAGACCTGTTAGCAGGACAGACAAACGCGGTAAGGCAGAACCAAGTAACGAGCATTGCACTCATACGCGAACAACTTACATACCTTGCGAGCATGGACAGGGGTATAAGCGTGATAGCGGAAAGGTTGCTGCGGATTATAAACAGGCTTTCAACGCCTACCGATGATGGATTACGCTCACAGGGCATAACGGACTACTAAAAGGATAAGTTATGAAATTTCAACAGCTAAAAAAAAGGCTTGCGGAAGAAGCCAAGGCGAACGGGATTTGCGAAGAATGGTACAATCACATTCTAAACGCGCCTTCAAAAGAACGGCTTTTGACGCTCTTTGTGAAGGGGTTGGACTTTTGCCTAAAAAACGAATTTACGGATGATTTATGGGCAGAATTTCAAGGAATGCGCCAGCACTACGGCGTATTCAAGAACGAACCTATCGAAGTAAAAGACTTGCGTAACGTTGTTGCTTTCGGGACTTCGGAAGGCACAGCAGAATTTACGGGTTTTCACGTAGCGCAGATATGGGCACGTGATAACGTAAAAATCAGCATTAAGGCAAGCGGTTACGCTTATATCACGGTTGATATAGCAGACCGGGCAGAAGTAGAGATAACAGCAAGCGACGCGGCGCGTGTAAGTGTATTCCTTCACGGCGGAAACTACACGGGAAGCACGACCGACAACGCACGGATTAAAGTAATCGATAAACGTAACTAATTATGGCATTAGAACAAAATTTGATATTGAACATACCGTTTGACGAAGCCAACGGCTCGCAAACAGCCTACGACTTCGCACAGAACCGCCATGACGCAACGGTAATAGAAAGCAGTTTTGTAACCGGGAAGCAAGGTAATTGCATCCATTTCGACGGCAAAGGACGCGCCGAAATAGATAGTAATATAGTAACGCTTTCGGGAAACTTCACTATCCTCGCATGGCTAAAAAGCATCCTTTTTGAAGACGGCTTTACAGGAACGCGGATAGGTTTGTTTTGCAACACAGACCAAACCGAAAACGGCTACCGGGAAGCATGGATAGACATAGAGCCGGGAAGTTGGGGCTACTTTGTCATACGGAAAGCAGGAAACCAAGTTAGGCTGTACTTAGATACGCAGCTTATAGAAACGGTGGTACTTCCTTCCACGCTAACGGGAATTGCGTTGGTGCAAGACGTTTATAGTACAGGCTACGGCTTCGGGGATTTGGACGAACTGAAAATATACAATGTTGCGTTAAGTGAAGCCGAAATAGCGGAAGAACTAAACAGCATTTCGCAGCTTGAATACTTTTTGAACGGTGTAAACTTCAAAGAGTTTGACCTGCATGTAGAAAGTTCTACCGGAGTGCTTGACCTTCCGAAGTTAAAAACGCCTGCTTCCGTGGATTGGGCAGACTATCACGGCAAGGTTATAGACTTGACAGCAAAGCGATACCAAGAAAGGGAAATAACGTTGAACTGTTGGCTAAGGGCAACCGGAAAGATGGACTTCACGGAGCGCGTAAACAGACTGTACGAGCATTTCAGACAAGACGGAACGCAACGGCTTATGATTTCAATACACCCGACCAAGCCGTTAGTTTTTGAGGTATATTGCGAAGACGGGGTAGCACCCTCGAAGCGTTGGCACGATGATAAGATGATAGGAACTTTCGCTTTGAAGTTGAAAGAACCCGACCCGGTTAAACGGGTGGTAAGGCATCAGCGGCTGAACGCTTCAAACGCGGAACTTACGATAGAGTTCAAAAGCGACAAGATGGTTAATGTCTATTGGGGGGACGGCACGATAAGCGAAGATGTTTACGGGGATTGTACCGGGAAAAACGCTTTGAAGCATACCTACGCAGAAAACGGAATATATTACGCCATTGTAGGCGGAGTAATTGAGGAAATAACAGACTTCGACACGAACGGCATTATAGTATGGAACAAATTGTAATTATAAAGGCAGACGGGACAAAAATACCGTTATTCAGCCGGAAGAATGCAAGCTGTGTAAGCAAGGCGGCGCAAAAAACCGCCTTGCTTTCGGAAGATATTGTAAGCATTTCCCTAACTTCCGCTGTCCCTTTGAATTTTGGTATAGGCGACCACATACTACTATACGGGAAACCGTACAAGTTGAATCAACTGCCCGAACCGACAAAAGAAGGGGAACGCCGTTACATCTACGATTTGAAGTTAGAAGGATTGCAGTACGATTTAATCGATGCACACTACCATTTGCCCGAAGATGCATACGGGGAAACCTATTATTCAGACCTTGCAGGGCATTTGCAGGTTTTGATGTGGAACATAAACCGCATCTTTCCGGGTAAGTGGGTTTTGGGAGAATACCCGGAAAACACGGAATACAAGAACATTACCAATTCCGGGAAAAACTGCCTTCAAGTCGTACAGGAACTTTGCAGCAATTACGGGGTAGAGTTTGAGATAACTACCGATGGAAAGAAATACACGCTCAATTTCAAAGCGAAAGTAGGAATAACACACACTTTTACTTTGAAGTATGGGCGCGGATTAGGTCTATACAAGCTGCAACGAAAGAACGTAAACAATTCCGGGATAGTAACACGGCTTTTTGTTTACGGAGGTACGGAAAATTTAAGGAGCAACTATGGACATACCCGGCTGTGCCTTCCGGGAACTACGCGCCTTACTTCATATATTGACGATGAAAACGCCATCGCGTTATACGGTGTCAAAGAGGGAGAAAAGGTTTACGACATAAAGCCGCAGCGCGTGGGTACGGTTACAGCTTTGGGCGCAGATGTTATCACATTCGCGGACAACACGATGTTTGATTTGAACGCGAAAGAACCGGACGGGAAAACTACGAAATACCTCATAGGCGACACAAGCGCGAAGATAAAGTTTGAAAGCGGTGGACTTGCAGGTTACGAGTTTGACATGCATAGTTACGACCACGCTACAAAGACTTTCGTTATAAACAAGTTCCAAGACGAAAACGGTACGGTATTCCCGTCGGAAACTTCGGCTGCTTTTCAAATAGCAGTAGGCGACAAATACAGCATTTCGGACATACGGCTACCGGATGAATACATAGAAAAAGCCGAAGAAGATTTGGAAGAAGAAGGGAGCAAATACCTCCCGACCGTCAGCCAGCCGCAAGTAAGCTACAAACTTGAACTTACCGAAGGCTTCTTTATCAAGATGTGGGGCAAAGATATTGAAACGGAAGTGTTGCACGTTGGGGACTTTATAAAGGTTGAGGATGAGCAAATAGGCGTGAACAAAGCCGTAAGGATTACGCAGATTGAGCGCGACCTGTTGAAGCCGCACAGCTACGACATCACGCTGAGCGACACAGTAACCAAAACTACGACAGTGCGCGTTTGGAACGAGTTGCAGGAGATAGACGAAATAATTAGAATAAACAATCTTGCAGACCCGGCAAAAGCGCGGCGTAGGTGGAAAGCTACGCAGGAACTTCTAAATATGGTTTTCGACCCGGAAGGCGATTATTACAGCGAGAAGATAAAACCGCTTTCCATTGAAACGCAGATGTTGAGCGTAGGGGCGAAAAGTACGCAGTTCACGCTGCAAAACATCATATTCCAACCCAACTACGGAGGGGACGCGAATACACTATACGTTTCAAACGGTACGCTCGTGCATTACGCGATAGACCCGGACGGCTTGAAGTATTGGGCTTTGGAAGGGGCTACTTTTTACGGGCTAACACCGGCAGCGGCATTTTACATTTACGCAAGATGTCCGATAAACGGAGATACAGGAAACATTATACTTGTAGAAGGAGCAAGAACGGTAGATGGAGAAGCCGGGTATTACAATTTCCTTGTAGGTGTGCTTAATTCGGTGGTAACGGACGTAGGAGGGAAGAATCCGGGGCGGCTTGTAAGCCTTACTTACGGAAGCAGTACCGTAAACGGGCGTTTCATCCGCACAGGGCGCATCGAAAGCAGCGGCGGCGGAAAGTGCTACTTCGATTTGGATAATGACGAAATAGGCGGCGTTATAAAATTCGTAAAGAACGACGGCACGATAGTAAACGTTACGGACGTTGATGACAAAGCCAATGAGGTAAAGGACTATATAAACAATACCTTGCCCGGCATATTGAACGAAATGCAATCGCAGTTAGACGGGCAGATAGAGCAATTTTTTGAAGAATACGACCCGACCACAAGCAACGCACCGGCGAAAAATTGGAATACCACGCAGCTGAAAGATGAGCATTTAGGCGACCTGTTCTATAATACGAAAACGGGTAAGGTCTTCCGTTGGGTAAAAAACGGGAATACTTACAGTTGGCAGGAATTACAGGACAGCGAAGTAGCGCAAGCGTTGGCACTTGCTAACGATGCTTTGAAACTTGCAGGAACAAAACGGCGCATATTCGTATCAACGCCTACAACACCCTACGACGTTGGCGACTTATGGGTACAAGGAAGTACAGGCGACATTATGCGTTGCAGAACCGCGCGAGCTTCCGGCAGCTACAATGCATCAGATTGGGTAAAGGCTTGCAAGTACACGGACGATAGCGGACTGACTAACTTTATAAACAACAATTTTAACCCGAAAGTCAATGACTTGACGAACCAAATAGACGGGAAAATAGAAAGTTGGTTTCAGACTTCCGACCCGGCAAGCGCATGGACTACTACGGCTTTGAAGAAAAAGCACGTAGGCGATATGTGGTATAGTTCAACGACCAAGCTATTAAAGCGGTATAGTTCATCTTACGCATGGACTACGATAGAAGACCAAAAAGCCATAGATGCATACGAAGCAGCGAGCAAAGCACAGGACACGGCGGACGGGAAACGACGCGTTTTTGTTTCCACGCCGCGACCTCCTTACGATATTGGCGACCTTTGGCTGACAGGCGGAAAGGCAGACGGGATTTTGAAACGTTGCATAAGGGCAAGAACTTCGGGTAGCTATATAGCCAACGACTGGGTAGAAGCCGTTTATTACGACAACACACAAACCGTAATAGACGGTGGAATAGTAACCGCCGGAACGGTGCAGCTTGCAGGAAATGACCAAAGTATAAAGGCAGGCATTACGGGAAATGGAACGGCGGAATCAAGCGTTAGGTTTTGGGCTGGTGCCAGCTACGGAAACCGGAATACCGCACCCTACCGGGTATTGCAGGACGGAAGTTTTGTAGCCACCAAAGGAACGATAACCGGAACGATTTATGCCAACGCCGGAACGATAGGCGGTTTTGCGATTGCAAGCGGAAGAATCGGCGTAGCTTCGTCTTCGGGGGCAACAACCGGAAGCGGATTTTCTTTGTATAGCAGCTTTATAAAGTTTTCCGACTCTTACCGTTGGGCTTCCATAGGTACAAAAGTGCTTCCATCTTCAACGGGAATTGTTGGAGTTGGACGATTTACAAACAATACGCCTAATTCTTTCGGGACTAACTACGGAATACTTATCAACGTTTCCGGCGCAAACACTAATATAGGAATAGTAAGCAACGGCGCAATAGTGAGTAACAGTTACATCGTAGATTACGGGATAGCCAAACTAACGCCGTCATCAAATAATTGCCTTGTACCGGACGATGCCACAAAGCCTACTTTGTTCAAGTTGATGCCGAGGTTTATTTACAGCAATTCGGGTATAGGATTGCCAAGACGTGACTCCATTTGTACCGTATTGGGCATAAGCAATTCTACGGCGTTTGCGGTGCGTATAGTCATCATTTGCGACCGCACAAGCACGCAAACCGGTTACGTTTGTGGTAGAAATACTTTCGTAAAGAACAGTTCGGGAGGTAACGCAATGAACAGTAACTATTACCCGTATATGATGGATAATAACGGCAACAACAACACCAATAAATGGAATATGGCTAAGGGAGATATACGCGAGTTCCTTTTAGTTTGGGACGGAAGCAGCGGTTATTACGCATACTTGCTCAACATAAGGGAATAACATAGAAATCACGGCAAATAAGCGGTAATAAGCGGTTTGTACCCCGATTTTCACGGCTTCGGCGTACAAACACTTCGCCAACACTTAGCGAACGTATCAATTTAATACAACTTATAGATACTTTTGTAGGACATAGTAAAAAGATAAAGTTATGCAAAACAGAAACGGCGACTTAGTAAGCGCACAAATATCGGTAGCCGGAACGGTGGACTTTTCCGGCGGCAACTTCAAGATGGACACGCCTTTTTGCTTGAAGAACGACGGCGAAACGGCGGTAGTGCTTGAAGTGAACCTTTGGGGAATGCCCGAAGGCAAGTTCATCAGCACACGGTTTGAAACCGGGTGGAATCCCGAAATCATACGAGAGATAAAGAAAACGAGTTCAGCAACCGCCCTTGTTTGGGGCTATTAAAATTATAGTCATGGGTATATTTATAGGAATAGGGAATACAAAACCGGCTTTCCCTTACGATTATTATTACGGAGTGCAAATCAACCTGAATGTAGCGGACACGGCACTAACGAGAGTTGGGCGACCGGAATTGCACGTAACGCTGCCGGTGCAGTCATTAATGCGCCGTTGCTTGATTAACGACAACGGAGAAGTAGTAACATACTTGCACCCGACCGACAGCACAAAGACCGACACGGGGGCAACGGCAGACCTTACGGGAACTACCGGACAAGTTATGGTAGAGATACCGAAGCACTACCGGAAATTCGAGTTTGACGGCACAATCATAACCGCGCTTATTTCCTTATACAACCTTCCGGGCTTCCACGAAGTGCCGAAGATGTACATCAGCGCATACGAAGCGACCATAGACCGGACGGCAAGCGCAACGCCGAAACTTGCAAGCGTAGTAAACAAAACCGCCAACTTCCGGGGAGGTAACAACAATACGGCATGGGACGGAACTTATAGAAGCCTGTTAGGACTTCCGGCTACACAAACGAGCCTAACCAACTTCCGCAAGTACGCACGGAACAGAGGCGAAGCCGGGCTTAACGGTTGCGGTTGGAATTGCAACCTTTACGCAGCGCAAGTGGCTTTGTATTGGCTTTTCGTCATTGAATACGCAAACAGGAACTGCCAAGCCGCATACAACGCAGAACCTACAAGCGAGGGGTACAAGCAAGGCGGATTGGGAGACGGCGTTACCACATTGAACAGTACGAAATGGAACAACTACAACGGTTATTACCCGTTTGTGCCTTGCGGCTTTACAAACAGTTTGGGAAACCGTACCGGAATAGTTGAGTTCACGATGCCGGACGAATACGACACGGGGGTAGTAACCAAGGTAAACGTACCTTCTTATCGAGGTGTAGAAAATCCGTTTGGGCATTTGTGGAAGTGGACGGACGGCTGCAAGTGCGAGATACAAAGCGACACGGACGGAGCTTTATCGAAGTTCTACGTTTGCTTAGACCCTTCCAAGTTCCAAGACAGTAGTTATAACGACTACGATTTGCGCGGAGAATTGCCGAGAAAAGAGGGGTACGTTAAGCGAATGATGATAGGCGAACACGGCGACATTATGCCGACGGAGGTAGGCGCAAGTTCTACAACCCACTTTGCGGACTACTTCTATACCAATATACCGGCTTCCGGAGCGGCTATGAGGGGTGTCTTGTTCGGTGGTGGCGCGTCTTACGGCGCGCGTGCCGGGCTCTCGTCTGCGAGGACGAATGCCGCGGCTTCGAATACGTATGCGGGCATCGGCTCTCGGCTTTGCTTTATTCCGGCGTAGCATTACGTCACGAAACGGCAACAGAAAACACGCCCCAACCGCCGCGCCATTATTGGCGGTTGGGGTATAACAGAACTAAAAACAAATTCAGTCATGAACGAAAATAACAATACCCGGAAGGAACAGCAGGAAGATGACGGCAGTTTGTCGTTTTTGGAAATTCCGCAAGACGAAGGAAACAAGCATTTCAACTGCAGGGAAACGACCCAGCAGAAATTAATCAACCTTACGTTTTGGGTTTGCGACTTCATAAAAGGAGTTAAAACGAAATTCGGCGCGGAACGCTTCTTAGTGAAGATAAAGAAGAACCGGGATGACAAAGACAGCGAAGCCGAAAAGTTCTTTACCAATTCAAGCGAAATAAAGTACGTTTTGAAGGAGATAAAGAAACGGAACGCTTTCCCTCGCCGGGTTACGATGAGAGCAAGCGGAACACGCTATTACTTTGAGTAAAAATATGACGGTTGTTTGTTCTTCGGGTGTCTTGTTCGGTGGTAACGCGAATAACAGCGCGAATGCCGGGCTCTCGTATGCGAATACGAATAACACGGCTTCGAATACGAATGCGAACATCGGCTCTCAGCTATACTGATACTTTTTGTAAAGCAATATAAGGACAAAGACCGCGCCAACAAAAAGGCGGAAAACAGTAAACATTAACGGGATTTGGTAGGGAAACCGAAGAACCCCATTTAATCAGCAAAGCAAGTTATGAAAAGGTTGGGCAACCTATACGATAAAATTATAAGTTTGGAAAACTTACGGCTCGCAGACAAGCGGGCTCGTAAGGGCAAACTTAACACCTACGGCGTTAAGGTACATGACCGCCACGCCGAAGCCGACCTTTTGGCTTTGCACGAAGCATTGAAGGCAGGAACTTACAAGACTTCGGAATATAGCACCTTCTTTATTTACGAACCAAAAGAACGTGAGATTTTCAGACTACCGTACTTTCCCGACCGCATTGTACACCACGCAGTAATGAACGTGTTAGAATCTGTATGGGTGTCCATATTCACGGCGGACACATACAGTTGCATCAAAGGGCGAGGAATACAAGCGGCAGCGGACAAGTTACGGCACGTGATAGACCGGGACAAACCCGGTTGCGCCTATTGTCTGAAAATTGACATACGGAAGTTTTACCCTTCCATTGACCACGCTATATTAAAACGGATTGTTCGCCGGAAGATTAAGGACACACGGCTACTTAGACTTCTTGACGAAATAATAGACAGCGCGGACGGACTGCCCATCGGGAACTACCTAAGCCAATTCTTAGCAAACCTCATGCTTGCGTACTTCGACCATTGGGTTAAAGAGACCAAGCGCGTAAGGTATTATTTCAGATACGCCGACGATATTGTAGTATTGCACAGCGATAAAAGGGTATTACGCGCCTTGCTTGCCGACTTTGAACAGTATTTGAGCACCGAACTAAACCTGTTTGTCAAAGAAAACAAACAGATTTTCCCGGTAGCCAAAGACCACAAAGACCGGCACGGGCGCGGCATTGACTTTTTGGGATATGTGTTTTACCACAACGAAACACGGCTAAGAAAGCGTATCAAACAGAACTTTTGCCGGAAGGTAGCCAAGTTGAGGAAACGTAAGAAACCGATAGGCGAAGCGCAGTTTATGCAAGCCGTTGCCGCGTGGTGGGGTTGGGCAAAACACAGCGATAGCGAGTATTTTATTAACAAGTTAAATAAAATTTCACCTTATGAAATCAAATTCAAACGTTAGACCGGCTATTATTCAAGATTTGGGTAACGGCTCGTTCCATTACAACTACAACGTAACGGAAAGAAAGATTGAAGACGAAGAAGTAGGCGAAAAGACCGTTTACGACTACGATACTGTGCAGGTGTGGGAAAAGCCGACTTACGAGAACTTGACACGCGCCATCATACGCAGCGAGATAGACGAAACCGAAGAATTTTCTTTGATTAACGACTACTACGCCGCACAGTTGGGAATAGAAACGGATGAAGACCGTAAGACAAAAGCCGTAAACGACTACAAGACCTACCTCGCACACGTTGCGGACATAAAACAGATGGTAAGGGACGACCTTGCTACGGTAGGATTGGACGAAAGCGCATAAGCCTATGGGGACATTAACAGAAACCGTAAACGTAATAGTTGGCATTGTCGCATCACTCGGCGGCATAAGTCTGATTAAGTTCCTTTTCTTCATGCGCCCGGAAAGGCGCAAGGCACAGGCGGAAGCCGGGATTAAAGAAGTTGAGAAAGAAGAACGCGAGTTGGGCGTAATGAAAAAACTTGTAGAAAGTTTGCAGCAGCGGATAGAACAGCAAGACCAAAAGATTAAGGAGCTAAACGGACGCATGGATAAGCTGTATGTTCAGTTGCACGAACAGGAGCGAGAGAATAACGCCCTTATTCGCGAAAACAACGAATTGCGGCTCGCGTTGAAGGAAGCGGAACACAACGTTTGTGTACGACCCGATGATGAATGTTTCAAAGGGCGTTTGCCGAAGCGAACTTATTGCAGGTTGAAAAAACTTGCGCAAGGCGACTATGACGCTTTCTATAAGGACAACGACGACACGGAAGAAGAAACCGATAATAAAACCGGGAACAATGAGGATAACGGAATACTTGAAAAGTCTGATAAGGGCTAACAGCTTTGACAGTAGCAAGAGTTTCGCCCTTGTGCTTTCCGTGTTGGTTGGCGCATTGATTGGGCTTTGTGTTTGCTTCTGCCTTGTGTGGGATGTGTGCAGTAACGGACATTTGGAAACCGACCTCGAAGGGTTGGGGATATTCCTGCTTTGTACTGGTGCGTTCATGGCAGGGGGCGGAGTAAACAAAGCCCTTTCAGAGCGGAAAAAGGCTTTGAATAAAGACGGAGGTATTAACAACAAAAAGGATTAAGCTATGGCAAAGATTGAGATTTTAGCACCGTTCATTTTGAGTTGGGAAGGCGGATTTTCAAACCACCCGGCAGACAAAGGAGGTGCTACCAACAAAGGCGTAACCATTGCCACATGGAAGCAAGTAGGTTACGACAAAGACGGCGACGGGGATATAGACGTAAGCGACTTGCGGCTCATTACAGAAGAAGACGCGGTAAGCCGGGTAATGAAACCGCACTATTGGGATAGGTGGAAAGCCGACCGGATAGAAAGCCAATCAATAGCAAATATAGTGGTTGATTGGGTATGGGGAAGCGGAAAGCACGGCATTACGGGAGTGCAAAAGCTGTTGGGGGTGACGGTGGACGGCATTGTAGGGGAAAAGACCTTAGCCGCCATCAACGCGCAAGAGCCGCACGCACTTTTTGACCGCATCAAACAGACGCGCGTAGAGTTCATCGAAAATTTTGTAAGGCGTAACCCGTCGCAAAAGGTTTTCCGCGCCGGTTGGTTGCGTAGGCTTTCATATATAAAGTACGGAAGTCTGACGTACAACGATGTACCGCCTACAAAACATTCATTCACGGAAAGATAACCAAAGACGTATGAAATGGATAGGATATATTATATTGTGGATTTCCCTGCCGATATTGATATCCGGGTGCAGTTCAACACGGAAAACAGTAAAAGGAACGTCAGAAACGAACGTAGCCGCCACGCAGGAAACAGAAAGCCGGGAAACAGAAAACCGTTTGGCGGAAGTGATAACCGCTACCGAAACAAACGACCGTACAAACGTGGTTATCGAGTTCACGAGGACGGAATACAACGACGGGAGTACAGAAACAACGGCAGAACCTGCCGGGCAGACTTCCAACACGCCGGAGCAGAACCGGGCAGACCTGCACAATCCGAAAGCCGGGAAGAAAGGCGGCATAAAGTCTGTTACCACCGGACGGATAAACATCAACGGCGACAGGACGGAAGCGACTACGACGACACGGAACGAAGAAAGCCAAAAGACTACGGACACAAATGTAGGAACAGACATAACGGCAAGCCGGACAGAAAGCCAAGAAGCGGAAGAAAAGAAAACGCCTAAAACGGGCTTCCTGGATTGGATTTTCTTAGCCGGGATAGTCGCAGCTTGCGCCGCCGGGATTACATACGCTATCCGGCTCAGAAAGTAGGAAGTAAGAAAGCAAAAAAGTACCCGAAAAAGCAAATTCGGGTACTTTTTCGGGTACTTAATTCTTAACTTGCTGATTTTCAGCGTTTGCAGCGGAGAGACAGGGATTCGAACCCCGGGTACCTCGCGGTACAACGGTTTTCAAGACCGCCGCAATCGACCACTCTGCCACCTCTCCAGAACT
>OCQB01001124.1_pt1 | contig 23147 bp, 14 predicted proteins | sample 1538631 | NCBI WGS metagenome assembly OCQB01 (sample SAMN04571713, study PRJEB22368) | human gut metagenome | biome: human gut; material: stool | host: Homo sapiens | place: Luxembourg | collected 2012-10-19
CACGCAGAAGGACCCGACCATCAACATCGACGGCAAGACCGCGCTGCTGGGCGACGAGATCTACTACCGCGTCACCCTCGACGCCAGGCAGGACAACCAGGCCTACAAGGTCTGGAGGCTCGGCATGACCGACGACTACGACGACGAGTACCTGAAACTCGACGCCACCAACGTGGAGATCACCGACGAGACCGGCAAGGACGTCACCGACAAGTTCAACATCCAGGACAAGGACGGCGCGCTCTACGCCTACGCCAAGCTGGTCGACACCGAGATCCCCGCGACGGGCGAGACCGTCAAGGGCGACCCACAGCCGGAAGACCTCAAGACCTACAGCGAGTCCGACGAGCATGACCCGCTCACCCAGCCCGCCATCGACCAGACGCTCCTCGGCCACACGTACACCGTGACCATGCCGATGACCGTCATCAAGGTCACCGACGGCTACACCGTGAAGAACAAGGCCACGCAGGTGCTCAACAAGATCCGCAAGGACACCAACGAGGTCACGAACCCCCTGAAGCCCATCAACCCGGCCAAGGACGTGACCGTGAAGGTCGGCGGCGCATCCGCCAACGGCAAGAGCATCTACAAGGGCCGCAGCTTCCTCTACCAGCTCGACAGCTCCATCCTGCCGGCCAACCGCGCCTACCCGCAGGTCGACAAGTGGGACATCGTCGACTCCCTCGATCCGGCCTTCGACGAATACACCGGCCAATGGGCCGTGTACGCGACCCGCGACCTGCTTTCAGGCGGCGAGGCCCTCGCGTCCAAGGGCGACAGGATCGCCGGCTCCGGTTTCGACAGCTCGAAGCTCGGCGGCGACCTCTTCACCCTCTCCGCGGCCACCGTCGACGGCCGCAACGTCGTCACCATCGAAGCGACCGACCGCTACAGGGCCCTCGTGTCCGACGACTCCCATGAGGCCGGCTGGCGCGCCTACATCCAGTGCAAGCGCCTCGCCGTGACCGACCGCCACGAGAATCAGTTCACGGAGCACTACAACGACAAGACTCTCGAATCCAACGTCGTGTGGACCCGCACCCCGGACATGACCCCGAGCATCGACGTCCAGAAGTGGGATCGCAAGTCCGGCTGGCCGAACGGCGACCGCGACAATTCGAAGGACGCTTTGACCGTCTCCGGCGACACGGAGATCGTGTTCACCATCACGAACACGAGCAAGACCGATCCCGACACGAAGCAGGGCGCGGTGTTCCGCACCAAGGACATCAAGCTCGAGGACTCCACCATCGTCGGCGACGGCGAGGTCGTGGACCTCAAGTACCCGGCCGACTGGGACACCAAGGTGCTCAAGCCCGGCGAAAGCGTCGAGGTCACCGGCACGCTCAAGGGCGTCACCAAGACCCACACCGACCGTGCCAAGGTCACCGGCACCCCGTTGACCGAATGTCCGGTCGACACGTCGGCCCCGTTCGGTGACGGCACCTCGGACGACGAATCCGGCTCCAAGCCCGAGGCCGAGACCGAGAGCAAGTCCGATGACGTCGTGACCATCGACGGCAAGGACTACTGCGCGGACACCAAGGTGGAGTCCGCCACCGACGACTGGAACGGCTACCGCAAGAGCCTCGCCCAGACCGGCGCGGGCATCGCGCTGATCGCGCTGGCCGCGGTCGTCGTGCTCGGCGGAGGCGCGGCCCTCATGGCCGTCTCCCGCCGCCGCAAGGCCCCGCAGGCCGACGACAAGGACTGACGGCCGTCCGAAACCACGTCGCGACGGGATCCATCCCGCCGCGACGACCGGCGCCCCCTCGGGGGCGCCACCCCAAGCCCATGACCCACGGCGGGGCCCTTCATCCCGAATCTTCTTCTCTTTCTCCAAAAGCCGCTTAGGGATGGGACGGCACCGGGTCCGACCCCCGGCATGGGCACGCAGAAAGGAACGCCCCGGCCTCGATTCCAGAAAAACTGGAAACGGCAGGGAAGCCCGGCGCGCGGCGGCGGGACCCGGCCCCACCGGCGAACGGTCGGCGGGGCCTTTTCCATACCATCGTCCGAGCCTCTTCGAGTTCGTCGGGAACGTCCAAACCGGAGCCTTCTCGACGGCCATACCGTGGTCATGTCATCCAAAACATCGAAAGGAAAACATCATGTACGGAATCACCATCGCGGCAGACAGCGGCAGCGTCGTCACCAGCGCGTTGCAGCTCTTCAGCCAGTTCGCCATCATCGGCGGCGGCCTGTGGGCCGTGTGGGGCGTCATCACCCTGGCCGGAGGACTGAAGGACCAGAACGGCCCCGCCACCCAGTCGGGCGTCTGGCAGGTCGTCGGCGGCGGCCTGATCATCGCGGCCGCGGCCCTGTTCTCCAACATCGCCCTGTAGACGGGAGGCCACGCATGGTCGATTTCATCGTCGGTATCCTCAACTCGATAGGGTCCGGCGTCGGCGACGACCTCGTGGCCGACCTGCTGAAGACCCCCGCCGAATACAACGCGGGCATGTACCAGCTGAGCCTGACCGTCGCCCGCTCGGCGGTCAAACCCATAGCCAGCACGATACTGGCGATCATGTGCGTCCTGGAACTCGCCAGGGTCAGCACCCGGGCGGACGGCGACCGAGAGCTGGGCGTCAAGCTCGTCGCCATGGCGATGTTCAAGCTCACGCTCGTGTTCACCGCGGCCCAGCACAGCGAGCTCATGCTCCAGGCCATCGACGAGATCGGCGACAGCGTGCTCGGCGGCATCCATTCGGCGGCACCCACCACCGGCGCGTCGTCGGGCCTCGGCCTTGGCGACAGCATGCGCGACGCCATAGACTCCGCCGGCTGGATGGGCCAGATACCGTGCCTGATCCTGCTGCTCATCCCGTTCCTCGTCTCCAAGGGCGCGACCATCGTCGTCACCGTCGTCATCCTCCTGCGCTTCGTGCAGATATACATGCTCACCGCGTTCAACCCGCTGCCGATCGCTTTCATCGCCCAGGAGGAGACCCGCCAGTGGGGCATCAACTACTTCAAACAGTACGCGTCTCTGGTGTTCCAATGCGCGACCCTGTATCTGGCGATCCTCATGTACCGCACGCTCGTGGGCGGCACGCTCAACCCGAGCAAGTTCAAGGACGGCGACAGCCTCTCCGGCTGGGTGATGGACAACTTCACCGGCCTGCTCCTGGCGAGCGTCATGCTCATCGGCATCGTCATGGCGGCCAACTCCGTCGCCAAGAAGCTCTTCGGCGGCGAATGAAACACAACGCAATCCACGAAAGGAAGCAAACATCATGGCGTTGCAGATGCCCGTCTACAGGGAACTGACCACCATCGAGTCGAAGGTGTTCATGGGGATGAGCTGGAGGCAGTGCCTCGCCGCCGTCATCCTCGCCATCGTGTGCGGGGGAGGATACGTCGGACTGTGGCTCGGGCTGGGCATGGACCCCAACCTCGCCATGTACCTGATCTTCCCGCCCGGCCTGCCCGTGGCCATATGGGGATGGGTGAGGCCAAAGGGCCTCATGCCCGAGAAATACCTGAAATACATCCTGCGCCACTACACGCAGCGCGAGGTCTATCTGCTCGACGGTCCGGGCAGACCATACCGCACCGGCGCGAAACCAACGATCAAGGAAAGGTGAGGAATGTTCGGAAAGAAGAAACCCCAGGTCGCGCCGGACGAAGACGATGCCGAAGCCAGGGCGAAGGCGCGGAGAAAGAAGGCGACGCGTCTGCCGAAGGGCGTCAAGCAGCTCATCGGCTACGACGCGATGCTGCGCAACGGGATCGCCAGCCTGGGCGACGGACGGTGGAGCGCCACCATCCTCTTCCAGGACATCAACTACCAGCTGAGCCCGGAATCCCATCAGATGGAGATCATCGACCGGTGGGCCAAGCTCATCAACAGCTTCGAGGCCGGGCAAAACGTGCAGATCGCCTCCTACACGCGCTCACGCGGCGTACGCGAGATCCTCGCCGACGTGATGATGGGCGAGACCGGCGACAGCCTCGACCACTACCGGCTCGACTACAACCGCCTCGCCCAAGGCAAACTCGAATCCGTCAGCCGCAACACCAGCACCGTCAAGACCCTGACCGTCACCGTCCGCGAAAGCGACGAGCAGGCCGCCGTCGCGACCCTCAACGCGTTGTGCAACAACCTCGTCAGCCAGATGCGCTCCATCGACGCATGCAAGGCCACCCGACTCGACCGCGAGCACCGGCTGCGCCTCATGGCCGAGGTGCTCCGGCCCGGCGAGGAGTTCCGGTTCGACGAACGCCGGTTCGAGCATCAGCCCGGCAAGCCCGACACCAAGGACCTCGTGTGCCCGTGGAGCATCGACGCGCGAAATCCCATCCAGCTGGACATCGAATCCCTGGACTCGAAATACCTGCACCGCACCATGTGGGTGTCCAGTCTGCCGCCGGAACTGTCCGACCAGCTGGTCAACGACCTGACCGGCCTGCGCGCCCGCGTCGACGTGAGCATCCACCTGGCGCCCATGGACCGCGGCGAAAGCATGACGCTCGTGCGCCGCAAGAACGCCGAGGTCAAGATGCAGATCATGGACCAGCGGCGCAAGAACCGCAAGCAGGGCCTCGACCCCGACGACCTTCCCGACGACCTCGCCGACCAGCAGGAACAGCTTGGCCAGCTGCGCGACGAGCTGCGCTCCACCAACCAGAGGCTCGTGGACTCGATCATCGTGATCGGCGTGTCCGCGGCAAGCCAGGAGGAGCTGGAGGTCGCGTGCAGGAACGTGAAGGCCAAGGTCAACGCGCAGTCCTGCACGGCCGAGAGCCTCAAGTTCATGCAGATGGAGGGACTGACGGCCGAGCTGCCGCTGGGCAACAACCCCCTGCCCATGAAGCGGACCCTGACCACGAACAGCGCGGCCATCCTCATCCCGTTCACCACGCAGGAGGTGTTCGAGCCGCACGGCCTGTTCTACGGGTCGAACGCCCGGAGCGGCAACCCGATCCTCGCGGACCGGCGCAGCCACATGAACTCCAACGGATTCGTGCTCGGCACGTCCGGCGGCGGCAAATCCTTCACCGTCAAACAGGAGATCGCCGGCATGTTCCTCAACCGTGACGACGAGGTGATCGTCATCGACCCGGAACGCGAATACCTCGCCCTCGCGGCCGCGTTCGGCGGACAGATCATCCAGATCAGCGCCGGCACCGGCACGCGTGTCAACCCGATGGACATCGTCCTGGAGGACGATTCGGCCTCCGACCCCGTCAAGGACAAGACCAACAACGTGGTCTCCATGATCGGCGCGCTCATCGGCGGCATCGACGGCCTCGACCCGCTCCAGAAGGGACTCGTCGACCAGTGCGTCAGCAACCTGTACACGCGTTACCGCAACCAGGGCGGGGGAGTGGTCCAGCCCACATTGCAGGACCTGCACGACGAATTGCAGGCGGGCGGCGACCAGGTGAGCCGGTACCTCGCCGACGCGCTCAACCCGTACATCACCGGCTCCATGAGCGGCTTCAACGGCCAGACCAACGTGGACCTGTCCAACCGGTTCACCGTGTTCGACGTGTCCGGCCTGTCCGGCGAGCTGCGCACGTTCGGCATGATGGTCGTCATCGACCAGGTGTGGAACCGCGTCATCCGCAACAAGGCCAACGGGCGGCGCACCTGGCTGTACGTCGACGAGTTCCACCGCTTCTTCTCCAACCAGTACGCCGCCGCCCAGTTCAAGGACATCTACAAGCGCGCCCGCAAATACGGGCTCGGCGTGACCGGCATCACGCAGAACGTCGAGGAGATCCTCGACCTCCAGGACGCGCGAGAGATGCTGTCCAACAGCGATTTCCTCATGCTCCTGAGCCAGAACAGCACCGACGCGGACGCGTTGTGCGAGCTGCTGACCCTGAGCGAGGAGCAGCGCCAGTACTTCACCGGCGTGCTGCCCGGCCAGGGACTCATGAAGATCGGCAGCGCCTACGTGCCGTTCGACGGGCGCATCCCCGCGGGCGGCGACCTCTACCGGCTGTACTCCACGACCTTCCAGGAAGGAAAGTAAACGCATGAGCGGAACCCAAGCCCACCACGCCGGAGGCACACGCGCCCGCATCGGACGCGCGGCCACCGGCGTGGTGTCCAGCGCCGCGCAATTCGGCTCGGACCGGGCCGACATCGCCGATTCCATGGGCCACACCGCCGCCGAGATGGCGGGACGCGCCGGCATGTACGGCATGTCCTCCACCATGCACGGCGTGGGCTGGACGGCCGGCAAGGCGCGGCGCATCATGAACCGTGGCAAACGCGCCCTGCGGTCGGGCAAGGGAATGCGCAAGACGGCCGGCAAACCCAAGGCGCTGTCCGAGGCGAAGCCCAGCGAGAAGATCGGCAAGTTCGCCGCGAAAGGCAAAGCGAGCAAGCGGATCGGCAAGCACATAGGCGCGGGCCTTGGGAACGCCGGCCGTAGCGTCAAACGGATGGGATCCACCGGCATGGGCTGGATGGACGAAGCCGGCGCGAGGCTCACCGTGGCTGACGACGATTTCGCGTCCAAGCTGGGAAGCGCCACACGCGACCTGACCTTCAAAGCGGCACGCGCTGGCGTGAAAGGTGTCAACTCGTCGGCCAAATTCATCTGGCGGCACCGCCGCGCGCCCGTCAAGGCGGCGCGCGACGTTCAAGCCACCGGACAGGCCGCCGTGCGTGCCGCCCGCGTCGCCGCGAACTTCGTGCGCATGGCCGCGTCCCGCGTCATCGCGGGAGCCGCCTCCATCAGCCTTCCCATCCTGCCCGTCATCGCGGCCATGCTCGCGGTGCTCGGCGTGCTCCTGGCCGTCATGGGCGCGTTCCTCGGATCCAACGCCAGCGAATCCACGGTCTCGGGCGTTCCCGCGGAATACGAGGCCGACGTGATCCGCGCCGGATCCATCTGCCAGGTCGTCACGCCGAGCATCATCGCCGCCCAGATCGACCAGGAGTCCAATTGGAATCCGAAGGCCGGCAGCTCCGCCGGAGCGCAGGGCATCGCACAGTTCATGCCGTCCACCTGGGCGTCCGCGGGCAAGGACGGCGACGGAGACGGCAAGGCCGACATCTGGAACCCGCACGACGCGATCTGGAGCCAGGGCAACTACATGTGCAATCTCGCCTCGCAGGTCGAGACGGCCAAGAAGTCCGGGAAACTGACCGGCGACACGTTGGAGCTGACCCTCGCGGCGTACAACGCCGGCCTCGGCAGCGTGCTCAGATACGGCATGGTGCCGCCCTTCGAGGAAACCATCAACTATGTGCGGCGGATCAAGGAACTCGCAGCGACCAAATACACCGCAACGGGGACCGCCGAGGGTGGCACGGTCGGCTCCCTCGAACCGAAACTGACGGTCTCCGGCGGCATCGTGTCCACGGCCGGCATCACGCCGGACACGAGATACCCATGGGGGCAGTGCACCTGGTGGGCCGCGACCAGAAGAGCCGACATAGGAAAACCGATACCAGGGTGGGGCAACGCCGCCACATGGGCAGGTTCCGCGGCGTCGGCCGGCTACACGGTGGACGGCTCCCCATCCGCCGGCAGCGTCATCGTGTTCCAACCGGGAGTATTGGGCGCGTCCGCCGACTACGGGCATGTCGCCATGGTCGAGGAGGTCCGCGGGGACGGGTCGATCCTGATCAGCGAGTCCAACGCGCTTGGCCTCGGCGTCGTATCCACACGCGAAATCAGCGCCTCCCAACTGGCCGCAGCCGGAAATGGCGTCCGCTACATCCACTGAAAGGAAAACCAAGCATGGAACCAAAGAGGAACAGGATCATCGCCGCGACGGGATTTGCGGTCGCGCTCCTCATCCTGGGAGGAAACGTCGCGGTGATATGCGCCGGCAACGGAACCGCGGAGGACACGCAAAGCACCGTCGCCCGGCCGCGAACGAAAACCGAACCCGGACAAAAAACGGCTGGAGACGAAGAGACCGAGCCGGCGACGCCGACGGAGGATGATCCGTGCGCCGACCTCGCGCCGAAAGCGCTCGGCGTCTACATGGGCGGCGAACGAGGCCAACTCGAAGGCGAATACTTCACGCCGGATGCCGCCGGCCTCGACATACCGGCATCATCCATAGCCCCGCAGCCATTGCCCGAGACCGAGTTCACCGGCTTTCCCGTGTCCACGGGGCGGCGGGTGGCGACATGCGCCGTATCCACCGGGCTGGAGGCATCCTGGGTGCTTGACTACACGCTCACTGACGACGGCTGGCGATGCGCGGCGGTCAAGGGCCCATTGGAAGGCGGATACCGGGTGCATGAAGGCAAACCAGAGGAACAAAAGTGATGAAGGCAAACGAACAGGATCAGCCAGTCCTCATCAAAGACGAGGGCGGAGAGGAATGACCAGGATCGACAGGAAGACGGGTGAGCTGATTCTCAGCCCCAAGCTTACGGTCGACCAGCTGTACGCCATGGCCAACGAGCCCGGTTGGCGTCCATGGATGCGCCTAATCGCCGAACATCCACACGCGTGGCCGGAGCTCGCCGAATGGTGGCATACCGCGCAGGAGCAAGGCTTTGACACGGCCGGTGCCGCGCCGCTGCCGCCCGCGTCCATGCGCGGCCGCCGTCGCGTCGCCATACCATCCGCGCCGCTGCCGCCGGAAGACGAGCCGGGGCAGGAACCCGTGTCTGCGCCGGCGGAGCAGTCTCCTCCCGACGATTCCGCGGAGAAGGCCCTGAAGGACGCCGACGACGATTTTGCCGCACTCGAACGAATCGCCGACTTGGAATCGGATACGGCGGACATCCCTCCAATACCGGAAGCAGAATCGTCGGGGTCGGCCTACTCGGCCGACCCCGACGATCTGAAGGTGCGCCGCGTCTTCCCGGTCGGGAAAGCGCTCGTCGCGATCGTCATGACCGCGAGCCTCATCGCCGTGTCCTGGATGGGACTGCAAATCAAAAACCGCCGTGCCGCCGCCATGCGGCAAGAGGCGCATGAGACCGCAATCAGCGCATGCGACTCGGCCGAAGCGACACGCAAGACCATCCAGTCCGACCTGGACAGGACCACGGCCAAAGCCTCCAGACTATTGAAGGACACCAGTCGCGGCCAAGTCGCGGATCCCAAGACGCTTGATGCGTTGAATCGGCTCCTGGACGCAAAGACGTCCACCATCAAGGGTTCCTGCGCGCCCGACGCCGTCACATCCGACGTGGACAGGACCACTGCGGCGCTGCGCAGAACGACCAAAGAGCTCAAGAACCGTCTCACCGACCTCAAGACCGCGGCCAAGGCCGTCACCGACAGCAAACTCGACAAGACCGTGGACGACGCGAACGCGCTGTACAAGCAGACCGACGGCAAGGTGGCGGACGACAAGACCCGCGCAAGCCTGCTGGACGCCATCAAAAAACGCGACGCGGACGCCATCGCAAAAGCCGTGAAAGAGGTCAACGAATCGAAGATGGCGAAGGAAAAGGCCGACGCGGAGGCGAAGGCCAAGGCAGAACAGGAAGCCGCTGCGGCCGCCGCGCAGCAGGCGCAGGCATCGCAATCCCAATCGGTTCCACAGCGGCAAACACCCTCATATTCGGGAGGAAGCCAATCCCAATCCCAAGGAAGTTCCGGATCCGGTTCCGAAACCGTTCGACGTCCGTCTTCGGGAGGCTCGTCGTCCTCCAACAATACGGGCGGAGCCTCGCCGGGATGGTCCGTGCCCGCGCCATCAGACGGGGGCACCGGCTTGCCCGGCAGCGATCCGGGGTTGTGATTGGCTTCATGCCGCTGCCTTCCATTCTTTGGAGTGCCTGAGCGTGGATTTCGGTCTGGCGATGGTGGTTCCGGGCCATGCCTTGCGGCTGAGGAACGGGTGCAGTCCTCGCAGGTTGTAGATGCATTTGTCGTTGTCCAATTGCGCGAGCTCGTCGGGTGTGAGGAGTTCGCGGCCGGTGCGCTGGTAGTTGGTGGTGTGGCTGCCGGACACGCCCTTGGAGTCGCTGGTGGTGCGGATGTCGATGGTCTCCTTGCCGAGCAGCTTGCTGAGCCATTCGGTGGTGGACTGCTCGTTGCCGCCGAGGAACAGCACCGAGTCGCAGTTGCCTACGATGGTCTCCCACGAGTCCTTGTACATCGTCTTGAGCTGGGCGATGGTCTGGAGGATGATGCTGACGCTGACCTTGCGCGAGCGGATTGTGGCGATGAGCTTGTCGAAGTTGGGGATGCGTCCCACGTTGGCGAACTCGTCGAGGAAGCAGTGCAATGGCGTGGCGAGGCATTCGCCGGGGTAGGTGCGGCAGCGGCGGATGATGCTGTCGAACAGGCATTGGTAGAAGATCGCGGCCAAAAAGTTGAATGTCGGGTCCTCGTCGGGCAGGGCGAGGAATATGGCCGTCTTCCCGTTGGGATGCTTGTATCCGCCCTTGTGCTCGTCCTGGTATCCGCCGATCCGGTCGATGCCGAGGTTGTCGTCGGAGAGGATCTCGCGGACCGGTCCGACGGTCAGTGGGGCGAGGCGCACGCCGAGGCTGATGATGATGCCCTTCTTGGTCTCTCCGGCGCCCTGGGTGAAGGGCCGGTACTGGCGGGCCGCGAACTTCAGGCCCTGGGCGAGACGCCATGCCTCGCGCAGGTCCGGGTCGTCGTGGTCCGCGTCCTCGCGTTCCCATTCGGCGCGGGTCTCCTCGTATATTTCAGTGGCGGTCCGGGCGACGGCGTCGACCTGGCTTTCCTTGGTCTCGTCCTGTTCGCTGGCTTCGAGCAGGTCGCGCATGTCGGCGACCGCGTTGAGGGTCTGGCCGGTGTCGATGTGCAGGCAGTCCTTGAGGATGTCGTCGGGCAGGTAGTAGACGAACGCGGTGAGTGCGGTCAGGAGGCTGCGTTCGGATTTGGTCCAGAAGTCGTCGGTCTGGTGCTCCTTGGGTGTGGAGCCGTTGGTGTTGTCCATGATGTTGGTGACCAGGCGCATGATCGCCACGTCGGGTTTCGTGGGGTCGATGTAGCGCATGGGGTTGAATTTCGTCTCGCTGGTCAGGTCCACCAGGTCGAGCTGTTTGACCGTGTAGCCCATCGTCTTTAGTTTCCCGCCGGTCTTCGCGTAGAGTTCGCCTTTCGGGTCGGTGCACGCGTAGTTCATGCTGCCCTTGAGGATGTTGGGGATGACGTGGGTGGCGGTCTTGCCGGAGCCGGAGCCGCCGATCACGGCGGTGTTGAGATTGCGGCGCGTGGCCGGGGCGTCGAGGCTCAGGCCCTCGGTGGCCGTCATCTGGAGGTTCTGCCTGGTGTCGCGGTCGGTATACGGGGCCATCTCCCGGCTGGTCGACCAGCGTGCCGACCCGTACTCTTCGCCGTCCCTCCAGTTGCGTCTCATGCTCCACCGGTAGAGGTGGAACAGGCCGACCGCGCACGCGCCGCCCAGTCCGCATAGGAGGCTGGCCCGGTCGAATCCCAGGGCGAGCGGATGCTGGAGCATGATCGTCATGCCGTCTATGATCCGTTTCATGCTTTCGCCGGCGGCGATGCCGGCCTGGACGCGGGCGGCCGCGAGGTCGGAGAGCCAGAATCCCGCGAGGATGGTCAGCGTCTTGACGATGATTCCTCTTGCTTGTTCCATGATTGTTCCTTTCTATTGTTTTCTTTCGGCGAGGTTCTCCTTGAGCCTGGCGCGGAACCGGTCGTACAGCGTCTTCCTGCTGGTGATCCTCCCGTCGGCCGGCTCCGTTTCGGCCTGGGCGTCGCCGCCGGCCGCTTCCGCGTCCTTCGGGGGTGGGAGGGGCGTGACGGTGGTCATGCCGCCCGGCGCGGCGTCGATGCTGAATGGCCGGCCGTCTGCCATGAGCGTGGACATGAGTCGGCCGACGTGGCCGTTGATGTCGATCCATTCGCCGTCGCCGGCCTTGTCCGGTCTGATGCCGCTGACGGTGGTGGTCCGTGTCATCGATTCCCGTCCGGTTCGTCATGGCTGGGATCGAACGCGAGGCTTGTGGCTTCGATGTCGATGCCTGATCCTTCGTCGCCCGCGGTGCCTTTGACCATGAGGCGGGATCCCTTGCGCGCGTGGTCGCGGATGTTCTCCGAATGCTCCCTGCCGCTGGCGTGGATGGTGATTTTCCTCGTGGCTGTTCCCATGGCCATGGTTTCAAGCAGCCAGTCTTCCGCGCTTCTGTTTTGCCGTGGGCTGCTGATGAGTGTGCCCTCGAACCAGATGATGGGTTCCGGCTGGTCGTTTGTTTCTGTTGTCATGCGTGTCTTCTGCTCCTTCGTATGGAATGAATGCGGGGTGGCGCGGAAAGCGCGCCACCCCGTGGCTGGAGAGGACTACAGTCTTGGCCCGTGACGCTTCGTCGTGGAATCGGCCTGTGCGGGCGCCTTGTGATCCGGTTCCGGCCGGTCACGGTCCAGGCTTTGGGCCGGCTGGGGCTCCTTCAACTGGTCAAGCTGGTGGAGCGTCCACGTGGACAGTTCACTGTCGTATGACGCGCGGGTGAGGATCTCATCGCGGTTGTCCCAGACGATCTGGTCGGCCTGTTGTTGGGTGATGCCCGTCCAGTCGCCCTGCGCGTTGATGCGCATGAGCGGGTCCTTTCGCGGGTCCCATCCGCCCATCTCGCGTTTCTCCGCGATGTCCGCGGAGGTGAGGCCGTCTCCGGCGATCTGGACCGCCTTGTCGGATGGGTGGGCGAGGTAGGTGGCGATGTCGTTCTCGGGGTCGTGCGCGTTGACCTCGCCCACGATGCCGTGGAGGATTCTGACTGCGTCCTGGTCGGGGGATTCGTATCGTTCCAGGATGTGGCTCGCGCGCATGCAGGACGCCTTGCGGTGCTGCTCGTAGAGCACGGCCGGATCCTCATCGACCTTCGTCACGACGTATCCGGCGTCCTCCCTCGCCTTCATCGCCTGGTCGCGGTCGAAGGCGGTGCTCAGGTATGCGATGTGCCTGTCGGGGTCCCCGGGCTTCCGCCACCGGTAGGCGTATTCCTCCGGCGGCTGGTTCGCGGCCAGATGGCTCGTCCCGGCTGCGCGGGCCGTGTGTAGGCCGCCCGCGCGTTCCCAGCCCTCCACCGCCTTGGCGAGTGTTTTCCCGGCGGCTGGGTCGGCCGGGTCGATGACGGTGTGTTCGCGGTCGGCCATGTCGTTGTCGTCGTATTGCCATTCCGCCTGTGGCCGGTTGGCGTAGGACACCTCGATCCGGCCGGCCAGACGGTCCGTGTCTTTCCATGCGGGGTTGTCGTGGAAGTCGATCTGCACGGCGCGTCCGTCCGTGAGCCTCGCTTCGAGGTAGTGGCCCATGGCGTTGCCGCCCTGGGTGACTTCGGTGACGTCGTGGTCCTGTTCGAGCAGTCGTCTGGCGTTTTCCGTTGTCAATGGCATTCCTGCGCTCCTTTCCTTGGTTTCCTGGTCTCTACTTTCCGTCTCCCGGGGTTCGTCGGGTTTGGACGTCAGCCGTTCGAGTTCTGCCTGTTTTTGCCGGTACTCGTCCTCGTGGGCGAATGGTTCGGCCAGCGTCTCCTGCGCGGCGGCGAGTTCCCTTTCGGCGTCCGCCAGCCGTTCCGTGAGCTTGCCGGGGTCGGTGGCCATGTTCTTGACGATCCGGTCGAGTTGGCTGACGATGCTGGAAGGTCCGGTCAGGTAGGGTCCGGGCATCTCGGTACCGGATTCGTGCTCGTGGACGGCCTTGACGGCCAGGGTGATCCGTCCGGTGGTGGCCGCCCTGCGTGCGATGACGGGCAGTCCGTCGTATTCGGCGATCGTGTCCCCGTCGTGCGCCTGGTGGGCGGCCTGGTGGAGGAGCTTGCATGCGGTCTGCCGGTCGCCGACCGGCCGGCCGTTGATGGTCATGCCCTCCCACTTGCCGTTCATGCGTGCGGTCTGGTGGATGCTCAGGGCCTTGGACGCGAGCGGCTTGTCGTCGGTCTTCTCGCGGATCGCCTGGCGGATCCCCTCGATGCGTGGCTGGAGCTGCTGGTTGATGTCCCTGCGGGTGTCGGCCTTCTGCTGCGCCCATGAGGCGCGCAGGAGCTTCAGCTGGTTGATCTCGTTCTCCAATGTCATGCGGCGTTGGATGTCGGGGTCGCCGGTGGCCAGCGCCTTGATGTTGGCGAGGGTCACCACGTCGGCGTCGAGGTCCGCGGCCTCGCGGGCGGGGCTCTTCGAGCTCATGAGCTGGCTGATGAACCGCTGCTTGCGTTCCACGGTCTGGTAGCTGTACGCGTCGAACGTGCCCTCGGTCACGTACCGGTAGTCGCGCACGTGGTCGTACGTGTTGCCCTGGCGCTGGATTCGGCCGAGGCGCTGTTCCAGGTCGGCGGGCCTCCATGGGCAGTCGAGGTCGTGGATCGCGGCGAGGCGTTCCTGCACGTTGGTGCCGGTGCCGAGCTTCTGGGTGCTTCCCATCAGCACGCGGATCTCGCCGGATCTGACTTTGGCGAACAGTTGCTCGCGTCTGGCGGGGTTGTCGCCGGCGTCGTGCACGAACGCTATCTGCTCGGCGGGCACGCCCAATTGGATGAGGCGGTCCTTGAGGTCCTGGTAGGCGTTCCATCCGCCCGACGCGGGCGTGCTCGAGTCGCAGAAGACGAGCTGCGTGCCCAGGCGTGGCGTCTCCTCCTGCCAGATCCGGGCGACGTTCTCGGCGCATGCCTGGATCTTGCCGTTCTCCAGGGGGCGGTTCTCGTGGCCTTTGAGGAGCTTGGGGTCGAGGGCGATCTTTCGCCCGTCGCCAGTGATCCGCAGGAGGTTGTCGACCTCCGGCGGCACGTCGCCGTCGCGCACGAGGTCGGCCCTGTCGGACAGTTCCTTCATCTCCTTCTTCTGGCGGTCGGTGATGGGCACGGGGACGGGCACCTGCTCCAGTTCGGGCAGCGGCAGCTGGATGTCGTCGTTGGTGATCATGTCGGTGAACTGCTTCACCGCGTTCATCAGTTCGGGCAGGTTCTGGAAGCGCGCGAACCTTTGCTTGACCTGGAATCCGTTGCCTTCGGGCTTCAGTTCCACGGTGGGTACTACCTGGCCGTAGGCGCCAGCCCATGCGGCGAACGTGTCGAGGCCCTGGGCCTTGAGGGTTCCGGGCGCGAGGTAGCGCTGCATGTTGTACAGCTCGCTCATGGAGTTGGAGACCGGCGTGCCGGTCATGAACGCGATGTTGCCTCCGTGCCCGGCCTCGCGCAGCCATTCGCATTTGTCGAGCAGGTCCTCGCATTTCGCGGCGGACGACAGTTGCATGCCCAGGTCGGCGGATGCGACGGGCACGCCGAGGTTCTTGAAGTGGTGGGCCTCGTCGACGATGAGCATGTCCACGCCAAGCGATTCGAACTCGATGTCCGCCAGTGCCTTGTCGTCGCGCGACTCCTTGCCGTCTCGCAGGCGCTGCATGGCGGTCTCGGCGCTTTTGCGCGCCGCCTCCAGCCGTTTGACGGTGGGGTCCTTGTCGCCCCTGGCCTTGGCGGCGGCCTCGACGGCCTGGGCGAACTCGTCGACGCGGGCGCGCATGTTCCTCAGCCGTCGTTCCTTGCTGACGTGCAGCTGGCTGAACCGGCTCTCCGGCACGATCACCGCATCCCAGTCGCCGGTGGCGACCCGGCCCCAGAAGCGTCTCACCGATTCGGGGTTGCGTTGCGCGTCCTTGTCCATGACGAGGACCCGTCCGGCCGGATAGAGCCTGAGCACGTCGCCGGCCCACTGGTCCACGAGGTGGTTGGGGACCACGAGCATCGGCTTGGACGCCTTGCCGAGACGTTTCGCCTCGTGGGAGAGGGCGACGCCCTCGAACGTCTTGCCGGCTCCGACGACGTGCGCGATGAGGGTCCCCTCGTTGCTGCGCAGGGCGCGGGCCACCGCGTCCTTCTGATGCGGACGCAGGGCGACGCCGTGGGCGATGCCGGGCGTGGTCAGGTAGGATCCGTCGACGTGGCGGGGCCGCATGCCGTTGAATCTGCGGTTGTACAGGGCGGTGAGCCTTTGCGCGCGGTCGGGGTCCTTGAACACCCATTGGTTCCACGCGTCGCGGATCGCGTTGGCCTTCTCGATGGCGGCCATCGTGGCCTTCTGGTCCTTGACCCGTTTGGGCTTGCCGGACGCCGTGGTCTCCGTGGGGGAGTCCTTGGTGACGGTGATCTGCGCGTTGTCCAGGCACGCCTCCAGCAGTTGGAACGGGTTGCGGTCCTCGGTGCCGTACGTCCTTGCTGCCTTGTAGTCGATGTCGCCGCCGCCCGAGTAGCCGACGCGCCATTGTCCGAGCTGGGGGATCCAGTCGACCGAGTACTGGGAGAGCTTGCCGGGCGTGAGCCCGTGGCCGCGCACGTTGAACGTCTCCATCATGAAGTCGTGGACGTCCCTGGCGGGGATCCACGGGGCCCCCAGCGGCGCCTTGATCTGCTCGGTCTCCAGCGGGGTGGGCTGTACGCGTTCCAGCAGATCGGCCACGTGTTCGAGCCGTTCCGCGTCCGTCTGGTCGGCGCGCGCGGCCTCGGCGTGCTCCGGCTGCTCCCGCCATTGTCCGAGCTGTTCCTCGCGGCGTGCGCGGAACGCCTGGTAGTCGTCGGGGCGCGCGTCGATGGCGCGTGGCGGCGCGCCGTAGGCGTCGTGTGCCGCTCCCTGGCGCAGGTCGGGCAGGTCGCGGGCGATGCCCCAGATCCATTCGCTGACCGACATGTCGGTGGCGAGCCGTTCGGCGAGCCGCGTGGGGTCGTCGGTGCCGGGCATGAGACGGCGTGCCATCGCGCCGATGGTCGTGTCCGTCCATATCGTGCTGCCATGCTTGTCGTGGGCCGAATAGCTCTCGAACAGGTTGGAGAGGATCGCGGTCTTGTCGGCGGTTTCGAGCCGGTCGGTGTGGGCGATCTTGTGGACGAACAGGGCGAGGTCCCTGACGGGCATGCGCCGGTCGGCGAGGATCGGCGCGTAGTGCTGTGGCGCGTCGCCGTCGCGCCATGTCCAGCACAATGCGTCCCACAGTGGGCTGGTGCCGTGCGATCGGTGCCATGCCGGCGCGTGCCACGGCTTCCGCTCTCCGGTGTCGGATCGTTCGAGGGTGACGCGTGAGTGGCGCTCGGGCAGTTCCTCCACCGCCCGCCAGACGAGGGCGAGGACGAGTTCCGGGTTGCGGTTCCAGCCCATGGTCCATCCGTGCCGTCCGTCGTTGATGCGTTCGATGACCGGCGTCGGATCCCTGTAGGATTCGGCGGCGTACGGGTCCGTGAGGCTGCGCCACACGTCCGTTCCCGCGGTGTCGATCCATTCGCGTGCCTGCTCTATGGCGGGCATGTCCTCCGATGTCGCGTAGATGGATGCCGCGAACTCCGTCATGGCCTCGCGTGCCGCCCGGCGTCTGAGGTGTTCGGCCATGGCCGTGACGTGGTCGAGCTTCGTCCCCACGTCTCCGGCGAGGTAGTCCTCGGCGGGCATGACCTCGCCGGTGTCCGGGTCACGGATGATGCGGTCGCCCAGACCGGTCTCGGCCTCCTCGACGGTGGTGTCGGCCAGGCGCGCGATGAGTTCCAGGTCGACCCCGCCGGCGCGGTCGAGACTGATGTCCAGCGCGTCGTCCAGGCTGTCGGCATGGTCGGGCATGGGCGGCACCGGGCTGATGGTCCGTTGCGAGAGGCATTTCGCCTTGCCGGCGAACCTTCCCTTTTCGTCGGTCTCCTCCAACGCCATGACGAGATGGCAGCCGGATTCCTCGCCGCTGTAGGCGCGTTGGTTGGCGCGGTCGCACAGTCGTCCGAACTCGCTCGTGAACCGGTCGTATGCCCGGTCGAGTTCGGCGCGCTTGGCTTCCACGTCCGGGTCGTCTACGCGGGCGGGGTCGAGTTCGAGCCGTTGGAGCTCGCGCGCCAGGTCTCGCAGGCGGATCATGCCGCGCAGGCGTCGCGCCTCGTCGCCCTGGCCGTGGGCTATCTCGGTGACGGTGGCGCCGTCGCCGTACCAGACCACTTCGCGCTGGTCGACGGAGTATTCGAACGGTGCCACATGGTCCGGCCGGACCGTGATCTCCGCCCGTCCGGCCGGTTCCGCCTCGCCCAGCGACAGCGCCGGGCCGTGGGTGATCTGTGTGGAGAGCAGTTCTTGGAGTCGTTCGCCGACCTGTTCCGCGTCGCCCTGGAAGACGACGTCGAAGTCGCCGCCGAACCGTCCGATCACCGGTCTGATGTCGCCTACCGCGTGCGCGGTCATGTCGTTGGCGACCGCCTGGTTGACGTTGACGGTCACGTCCTGGTATCCGGGCACGGCGACCGGATTGGAGTGGATCCACGCCTCGTCGGGCGTGCGGTCGAGCGTCCGTTCGCGTCTGCGCAGAACGAGCACGTCGGTGACGGCCTCGGTGCCGGCCTGGCGGGCGAACGTCGAGGACGGCAGGCGCACTGCGCCGACGAGCTCGGCCTTTCTCGCGAGGTCGGCGCGCATGGTCTCGGAGCGTTTGTCGAGCGTGTATCTGCTGGTCAGCAGCATGGCGACGCCGCCGGGCCGCAGCGCGTCCACCGAGCGTTCGATGAAGTAGTCGTGCAGGGGGAGGCGGGATGTGCCGCCGTCCGTGGTCCGGTAGTCGAGGCTGATGTCGCCCGAATAGGGCACGTTGCCGATGGTCAGGTCGAATCCCGGATGGATGGTGCAGTCCGCGAGGTCCGCGTTGAGGATCGTGGCGTCCGGGTTCAGTGCGGCCGCGATGCGCGCGCTGATCGGATCGAGTTCCACGCCCGACACGTTCGCTTTGATGTTTTCGGGGATGCCGGCCATGAAATTGCCGGTGCCGCACCCGGGTTCCAGCACCTGGATGGGCGCGGACCCGATGTCGAGCGCGTCCCACATGGCCTTGACCACTGGTCCGGGCGTGTAGTAGGAGGTCAGTGTGGAGGCGCGCGCCTGCGTGTACTCATCGTCGTCGAGCAGTTCGCGGATCTCGGCGTTCAGGTCGGCCCATTCGGGCTTGTCGGAGAATGCGTCCGCGCATCCGCCCCATCCCGAGTATCCGCGCAGCGTGTCCGTCTGCTCCGCGGAGAGAGGCTCGTCGCCGTTCCCATCGAGCGTCTTGAGTGTCCGAATGGCGGCGATGTTCGCTTCGGCGCGTTCGCGGGGCGAACGCGCGCGTTGCGAGTCGAGGGATGCTAGAAGCTTTCCACGATCTCGTGGATCGCCATGCTCATCGACTCCGCTTGCGCCTCGTTCATCCCGTTGAGCCGGTCCAGGTCGGTCATCTGGGGTGCCGCCTTCAGGCAGTCCGTCCGGTTGAGCAGGTGCCTGGACTCCATCAGCTGGTCCATGATCTGCGCCTGGCGTTCCCTCGTCCGCCTCTCGATGTCCCGCAGATGCTCCTCGAGCACGTTGGCCATCATCATCTCCCTGAACCGCTGCGGATGGTTGTCCATCAGCCAGTTGATGCGCATGTTCTGGATCCCGTGCAGGCTGCTGCGGGTGAACACCTTGTACGGCAGCGCCCACTTGTTGAACAGTTCCGGATGCGCCGCCCGGCGCTGTTCCATCGCCTTGAGGTTCCTCTCGTAGCGCGCCTTGAGCTGCGGGTCGGTCCATGTCATCTCGTCCATCATTGTTCCTTTCTTCAGTGTTGTTTTCCGTGCCGGAGGATTGTGTGAAACGTTTTACCACAGGTTGCGGCGTGGTTTCGCCGGGCGTGGCGGCACCGACGCCGAGCTTGTTCTCGGCGGCGATCCGCGCGTCCCGTCGGCCGAGTCCACGGAGCCGGTTCTCCCGGTATTCGGCCGCCACGGCGGCTATCGTCTCGTCGTCCGCGCCGCGTGCGCGGAGTCGTTGCACCGCGGCGTGGCCCACCGTTATCTCGTATCCGCGCACCTGTTCCGCCGTCCTGTCGGCCTGTCGCTGCTCCTCCTCGAGAAGGCTGAACAGGTCGATCTGCTCGTATTCGACCGAGGCGGTCTGCTTCGCGTATAGGCGTTTTCTCACCATGGTTCTCTCCTTTCTTATAAGGTTTTCCGCTGCCCGCGGTTACGATCGGTGCCGGCGGTGGGCGGGTCTGCGTTGAGTCCGTCGAGGTTCTTCTTGAGCCTGGTGCGGAACCGGTCGAGCGTTGACTTCAGGTCCGTGTGCCGTCGTTCCGGACCGGCGGCCGGGGATTGCGAGGCGGGAACGATGGGGCCTTGCCGCTGTTTCGTCGCCATGTCCGTCTCTGTTTTCCGTGGCGGCGCGGGTGTCTCATCGCCTATGGCGTCGGGCGTTTTGCCGCCTTCCGGCACGTACTGTTCGACGGTCGGACGATCCGTTGTTTTGCTTCTGGCCTGCGTCGGATCCTGCGTGCCGGTGAGTTCCTGGATGAGCAGTCTGGCGGCCTGGCGGCGTTGGCGGTTGGTCCACCGTCCCTCGTCCTCTCCGGCGGTCCGGTCGACGAGTCTGCGCGCCCATTTCATTGCGACGGACGGCTTGTACGTACCGGCACGCTGGTATTCCGTGAACCGGCCCTGCATGCGTTCGATCTGCGGCCAGGATTCCTCCACGGTCTTCGAGACGAGCTCCACCGATGCCGTGTCGAGCGTCTTCTCGGCGTCGCGGTTGCGTTTCTGCGCGTCGATGACCGCCTGGACGAGCGTCTGCGGGTCGACCTGCATGGTGCGGCGTTCCGCTCCGCGGCCGGTGAACAGCTCGACCGGGGTACCGGGTCTGAACCTGATGTTGACGGCCCGTCCCTCGTTCTTCTGCCTCTGGTTCTTCGCGCTCATGAACATGTCGGTCGCCCAGCCGGTCAGGTCCTTGCCATCGATGGCGGTGCCGCGGGGGAGTCCGACGATCATCTTCGGCCAGTCGCGTCCGTCCTTCGCATGCAATATATAGGTGTGCGCGAGCCTGTTCGCCACCCACGCGTTCGGCCAGACCTGCTTCGTCGCCGCGGCCGTCCGGGCCGGCGTCTGTGTCACGGCTGTGGGGTCGGTGTCCCGCTCCGGCTGCTCCTGCTGGGGGAGCGCGGGCGTCGGCGAGATGGGTTGGCCCTGGAGGATGGATATGGCGGCCTGGTCGGTGAACTCGTCCCAGTCCGGGGCGCGTCGACCGTCGTTCAGATTCAGCAGCGGCTTCTGCTCCAGTCCCGGTTTGAGCAGTCCGCTGCGCATGACGTGGCCGGTCATGCCCTGGGCGACGGTTCCGCCGTCCTGTTCGCGCCAGTGCTGGTATTCGTCCCGGTAGATGCGGCTTTGGGTGAGCAGTTCGCCGTCGCTCATGGTCTTGGCGGGGAAGGGCTCGCTCATGTCCTCGCTGTGGCTGATGGTGGTGACCTGCATGCTCAGGTCGTCGTATTGCAGGTGTTTGAAGCTCATCGCGTCGAACAGTCCCTGCTGGTTCCGATGCCAGGAGAAGACCATGAGGTCGTACCCGTTATCCTCCAGGAAGAACACGCAGGGGCGCGGCTCGTGCTCGACCGCGTTCTGCATGAGGCTGGCCTGGAGCAGGTCGGGGTCGAGCCGTCCCGCCGCGGACGCGGCGGCGGCGAGGCTGGCGCTCCATCCCATAGGGAGCTGCCGGCCCGTCGTCGGATCCGTCATGCGGTACTGGCCCGGCGTGGCCACGGTGTCCCACCGGTCGGGATGGCGGTGGTTCCATTGTTCGATGCCCGCGAGCATCGCGTCCATCGGGCTCTGCCCGTCCGCCGGTCTGATGGCGAAGGATTCGGTGGCGCGGGTCACGTCGCCGGCGATTGTGTTCCGGTGCACGATGGTGTCGCCGGGATCGTAGATCATGCCCACCGAGTCCTCGCCGGCCGTCCTTGCAGTGCCGGCCGTCCATATCGTGTCGCCGGACGAGGCCCACATGGTCACCAGCCATGGGGTCGGGTCGTTGGTTCCGTTGATGGTGTCCTGGAAGATCGCGGCGTGTTTCGTCGCCTGTTCCTGCTGGTTCATTATGGTTTCCTTTCAGCGGCCCTTGCGGGGCGTGCGGTCCCTGTTCTGGGTGGGTGGCATGTGGTTCTTTTGTTCGGCGAGGTTCTCGTTGAGCCGGGTCTTGAACCGTTCGAGCAGTGCCTTCTTCGACCGGATCGGCTTCGGTTTCCGCTCCTTGCCGGCCGGCCTGGGATTGTCTGCCCTGGCCTGCGTCTGCTGTCGCGTGGCCGGTGTCCGGGCTTCGTCCGGCGCGGGTTCCGGTTCGCTTTCCGGCTCCGGTGCCGGCTTCTCCCGGTTCGGCTCGGTCGTCTGCCTGCGTGTCTGCTCCTGGGTTTGCGCGCCCTGCCCGTAGTCGTCGCGCAGGATGGCGTCGAGCTCGTCGCGCAGGCTCGGGTCGGCGGCGGCCTTGCCGATGATCCGGTCCGCGAAGTCGCGGCCGGCCTGCTCGTCGCATGTTGTGTCGCCCATGAGCTTGTCCCATGAGAGTTCGGGATGCCGGGCGGCGAGGCTGTTCGCGGCCATCTCCATGACCTCCGGGTCCACGAAGTCCCAGGCGATGCGCTGCGTCGGCATGGGCTTCATGGCTGGTTCGGCCGGGGTCTCCCGCGCCGGGGGTTCTGGCTCGTTTCGGGTCTGTTCCGTCTGCTCGACGGTGAAGTCGTCGTCGGTGACGTCCAGGCCCATGCCTTTGAACGCGCGTTGCACTGCGTGGCGGACATGGTCTTCGTCCTTGCCGGCGAAGTGCAGGATGAACTGGCCTTGGTCGGTGCGTTCGAGGTGGTAGTCGATGCCGGCGGTCTTGAGGCTGTGCTGTACCTCGCGCATGGTCGAGTCGTCGAGTTGCAGCTCGTGCAGGTCGCCGTCCTTCTTCCTCTGCAATCGTTTCTCGGACATCTCGCCGCTGTCGATCCCGTCCTTCACGGCCGCGCCCGCGGCGTGCACGCCGGTCTTTGCGAGTTTCATACCGGAGCGGAGCATCGCCATGGCCACGCCCTTGGGGATTCTGAGCATGAGTCTCGCCCCTCCGGTGATGATGCTTTGGACGGCGTTCTGGATCTTCTCCTCTGCCTGTTCCTCGATTGGCATTGTTGTTTCCTTTCTGCTGTCGGTCGGTGTTTTCCCGGGCGGTTCAGATGGACCGTCCACGCTTGTGCTGTTGCTGCTGTTCGCGCCACTCGGTCTCCGTCTGCTCGCGGTCACGGGTCGTGTGGATCTCGCGTTCGATGGCGGACAGTTCGCCCTCGTACCGGTCGCACAGGGCCTCGCGGCATTCCATCTCCTCGCGCGTCTCGGCCACGAGGTCGGGGTCTCCCTGTTGGATCGCGTCGTGCAAAGCGATGACGGCGGCTTGCAATTCGTCGTGCGATTCGCGGACCTTCCCGCGCAGCAGCCTGAGTCCCTT
>OCQB01001129.1_pt1 | contig 23101 bp, 21 predicted proteins | sample 1538631 | NCBI WGS metagenome assembly OCQB01 (sample SAMN04571713, study PRJEB22368) | human gut metagenome | biome: human gut; material: stool | host: Homo sapiens | place: Luxembourg | collected 2012-10-19
CGGTCACATCCATGTAAATGGTCGTCGCGTAGATATTCCATCTTTCCGCGTACGTCCAGGCGATCTCGTTTCTGTTGCTCCTAAGGCTAAGGAACTTCTCGTAATCAAGAGCGCTCTTGTATCAAACGAAGGTGTTCAGGTTCCTGCTTGGCTTGAGGTAGACATCGAAAAGCTTCAGGGCAGCGTTTTGACTCTCCCTGAGCGCGACCAGATTGATTTGGACATTAACGAACAGCTTATCGTCGAGCTCTATTCTAAGTAACGTACGCACTGCGGTTTATTAAGGAGGCTTATTCAATATGACAGAGTTCATGAGGCCGACAGTAACGATCGAAGAGGTCAATGACACTATTGCCCGATTCATCGTGGAGCCGCTGGAGCGTGGCTACGGTTACACCCTCGGTAACTGCATGCGTCGTGTTTTGCTCTCGTCTTTGGACGGCGCAAAGGCGACCGCAATTCAAATTGAAGGCGTTCAGCATGAGTTCACCACTGCTGAAGGTGTAATCGAGGACATTACCGATATCGTTTTGAACGTTAAGGGCCTGGTATTCAGTGCCCTTAACTCCGACATCACCGAAGCTACGGCTCATGTGCATGCTGAAGGCCCTTGCACCGTGACAGGCGCTGATCTTGAGGTTCCAACAGAGTTCACTCTTATCAACCCTGAACATGTAATTGCAACGGTTGCTGACGGCGGCACGCTTGATATGACCATTCGCATCGGTGTTGGTCGTGGCTATGTGTCTGCAGAGCGCAATAAGCGTACTGAAGATCCAATCGGCATTATTCATGTTGATTCACTCTTCTCGCCAGTTCGTCGCTGCTCAATGAGCGTTTCAGATACGCGTGTTGGTCAGCGCACTGACTACGACGAGCTTACCTTGGAGGTTGAAACCGACGGTTCCATCAACCCAACGGAAGCTGTTTGCGGTGCTGCAAATATCATTAACCAGTATATGGGCGCATTCTTAATGCTCGACGAAGTCGAAGAAGACGAAGACGGAGAAGTTGTTTCTATCTTCGCTCCTGAAAATCAGGAAACCAACGCTGAGCTTGATAAGCAGATCGAAGACTTGGATCTTTCCGTCCGTTCTTACAACTGCTTGAAGCGTGCAGGTATTCACTCTGTTCGTCAGTTGGTTGAATATTCTGAGAACGACTTGCTTAACATTAGGAACTTTGGCGCGAAGTCCATTGAGGAAGTGAAGGATAAACTCATTTCCATGGACCTCAATTTGAAGCAATAGGAGATAAAAGATGAGGCATAACAAGAAGGGGCGTAAGCTTGGCACCGATGCCAGCCACACCAAGGCAATGAAGAAGAGCCTGGTATGTGCGCTTTTCACCAACGACCGCATCAAGACGGTTGAGGCTCGCGCTAAGGAAATCCGCCCTGATGTTGATAAGATCATCACTTGGGCAAAGAAGGGCGACCTCCATTCTCGTCGTCTTGCTATCGCTGCTCTTGGTGACAAGGAACTCGTACGCGAGGTATTCGAAAAGGTTGCTCAGGGTCAGTTTGCTGATCGCCAGGGTGGCTATACTCGCATCCTGAAGCTTGGTAACCGCAAGGGCGACAACGCTTCCATGGTAATCATGGAGCTTTGCACCGAGCCAGTTCAGAAGAAGGAAAAGGCAGAAAAGCCTGCTGAAAAGAAGGCAGCTGCTAAGAAGGAAGCTCCTAAGGCCGAGGAAAAAGCTGAAGAAGCTAAGGCAGAAGAAGCCGAAGAGGCTAAAGAAGAAGCTACCGAAGAAGTTGCAGAAGAGGCAACCGAGGAAGCAACTGAAGAAGCTGCTGAGGAAAAGGCTGAAGAAAAGAAGGCTGAGTAGTTTTTACTCAACTTCTGTTTGAGTTGATTAATATCAATTCATGAACTTTTAAGGATCGCATCGATATGGTGCGATCCTTTTTTGTTTTTCTATCGAATTCAACGTAACTCTTTTGTGAATCTTTTACTGGAGCTCGTAGTGATGCACGAGTACCACCTAAGATAGGGTAGGAAATTATTTGCAACAAGTCTAACAGCTTGTTTAACCCTAACAGCTTGTTTTCTTAGTGAATTGGATGTGAAGTACGTGGCACGTAATAGCGGTACAGGAAATGGTAATTGGCAATTACGCATGGCGCAGTGGATGCAGGGTCGCTATGGAATAGATGAATGCACCCAGGGAATAATGATTTTTGGTTGCGCTTTGGTAGTACTTAATTTCTTTTTACACACTAATTTATTGTCGCTCTTGTCCATGATATGTTTTGTAATTGGCATCTTCCGCATTTTTTCTCGTAATTATGCCGTCCGTGCTCGTGAGTTGGAAACGTATCGAAACCTTATGCAGAAGCCAAAAGCATGGTGGCGTCTTACTAATAAGCGCTACGAAAATCGACACACCACCCTGTATTTCAAATGCAAAGGATGCGGTACGGTGCTTAATGTTCCAAAAGGGAAGGGCAAGCTTTTAGTAACGTGTCCTAAATGTGGCACCAAAGTGGAAAAGAATTCATAGCGCTTCTAGTGGAACAATGTTTCTAATCAGATATGTGCAGTCCTAATTCGAAAATCCCCAAATGATATCGATTTACAAAGAAATGATACTAAATAAGTGCCATTTAACGGTTAATTACTACAAATTGTGGGAAAACCTCTAAATTGTCACAATATCTTGTGTCAGATTGTGTATAGTGTCTAAGGCGGATCTAACCAGTATGCTCTTTGCGACTTTGCACTGAACATATTGTTTTAGCTGAAAGGTATTCTTTCAGTATTTGGGAAAGGAATCACTTGAATGAAAATTATCAAGCGTGATGGCTCTGAGGTCACCTTCGATATCACCAAAATTGCCAATGCTATTAAAGCTGCAAGCGATGAATCGCCTGAAAATGAGCGCTTAACTGCTCGCCAGATTGATTATGCTGCACATAACGTAGCAGACAAGTGCGAAGAAGCAGGACACACCGTTTCAGTTGAAGAAGTTCAGGACTTAGTAGAAAACGAAATCATGGCGCTTCATAAGTTTGAAGTGGCACGTCGTTACATCATCTATCGTTATGTTCAGAACTTAAAGCGTCAGTCCAATACGACCGACGATAAAATTCTTTCCCTTATTGAATGCAATAACGAAGAAGTTAAGCAGGAAAATTCCAATAAGAACCCAACGGTAAACTCCGTTCAGCGTGACTACATGGCGGGCGAGGTTTCAAAGGATCTTGCAATGCGTATCTTGCTGCCTGAAGATGTGGTTCGCGCTCATGAAGAAGGCATCATTCACTTCCACGATTCCGATTATTTTGCTCAGCATATGCACAACTGCGACTTGGTAAACCTGGAAGATATGTTGCAAAACGGCACGGTTATTTCTGGAACCATGATCGAAAAGCCTCATAGCTTCTCTACGGCATGTAATATCGCAACGCAAATTATTGCTCAGGTTGCATCAAGCCAGTATGGTGGCCAGTCCATTTCTCTTACTCACTTGGCTCCATTTGTGGACATCAGCCGTAAGAAGATTCGCCGCGAAGTAATTCACGAGCTAAACATGGTGGGTGTTGAGCCTTCATTTGAACAGCTTTCCAGCATTGTTGAAGAACGTTTGCGCGACGAAGTCCGTCGTGGTGTTCAGACCATTCAGTATCAGGTAGTAACTTTGATGACCACCAACGGCCAGGCTCCTTTCGTTACGGTATTCATGTATCTGAACGAAGCACGCAACGATCAGGAAAAGCACGATCTTGCCATCATTATCGAAGAGGTTTTGCGCCAGCGCTATGAGGGCGTAAAGAATGAAGCGGGCGTTTGGATTACCCCAGCATTCCCGAAGCTCATCTATGTTTTGGAAGAAGATAACGTATCAGAAGATTCGAAGTACTTCTACCTTACTCAGCTGGCTGCAAAATGTACGGCAAAGCGCATGGTACCCGACTACATTTCTGAAAAGAAAATGTTTGAACTGAAGCTCTCCAAGGGTGAAAAGCCAGGTGAAGGCGATTGCTATACCTGCATGGGTTGTCGCTCTTTCTTGACGCCCGATCGTTCTGGCAATGGCTACGACAATGTTGCTAACGCTGGCAACTATGAACCTGGAAAGCCAAAGTACTACGGTCGTTTTAATCAGGGAGTCGTTACCATCAACTTGGTAGATGTTGCTTGTTCTTCTTATCGTGATATGGACAAGTTCTGGGAGATCTTTGAAGAGCGCCTTGAACTGTGCAAAAAGGCTTTGATGTGCCGTCATAATCGGTTAAAGGGCACCTTGTCTGATGCTGCTCCTATTCTTTGGCAGTATGGCGCTTTGGCTCGCCTGAAGAAAGGCGAAACCATTGATAAGCTGCTCTATGGCGGTTATTCCACCATTAGCTTAGGCTATGCAGGCTTATACGAGTGTGTTAAGTACATGACGGGTTATAGCCACACCGATCCTCAGGCAACACCTTTTGCTATGGCAGTTATGCAGAAGATGAACGACAAGTGTGCTGAATGGAAGGCAGAAACCGATATCGACTTCTCGCTCTATGGCACGCCTCTGGAATCGACGACCTACAAATTCGCAAAAGCATTGCAGCGTCGTTTCGGCATTATTCCTGACGTAACTGACAAGAACTACATTACGAATAGCTATCACGTGCATGTATCTGAAGAAATTGATGCATTTACGAAGTTGCAGTTCGAAAGCCAGTTCCAGCAGCTTTCTCCTGGTGGCGCAATTTCGTACGTTGAAGTGCCAGATATGCAGGATAACCTGAAGGCAGTTATTCGCGTTATGCAGTTCATCTATGATCACATCATGTATGCAGAGCTCAATACTAAGAGCGACTATTGCCAGGTATGTGGTTTTGACGGTGAAATTCAGATTGTTGAAGATGATGGCAAGCTGGTTTGGGAATGCCCTCACTGTGGTAACCGCGACCAGGAAAAGCTCAACGTTGCTCGTCGTACCTGTGGTTATATTGGAACGCAGTTCTGGAATCAGGGACGCACCGAGGAAATTCGCGACCGTGTACTGCATCTCTAAGCCATAAGAAAGCAAAGGAAAGCGTCTTTTGAACAGATGCGCAGCGCCTGCCTTGTAGCGCTTGCTTTAGGCACAGTCGGCAGCTCTAGTTGTACTATCTAAAGCTGTAACGCTTCAATGAAGCAAGTTTTAAATAAAGGTTAATGCGAGGTTTGATAGGAAATTGTTTCTTATCAAACCTCCATTTTTCTCTATAGTAGTGCTTTGGTGTCATGCATATAACAAAATGAGGGGAACTGATGAATTACGCCGAAATCAAATACTGTGATATTGCTAACGGAGAAGGCGTACGTACCACTTTGTTTGTTTCGGGATGTCGTCATCGCTGTAAGAATTGTTTTCAGCCAGAAACGTGGAGCTTTTCTTATGGCGAAGAATTTGACGATGAAGTGGCAAAAAAGATCATTGCCAGCTTAGACGGTTCTTTCGTTGATGGACTTACGCTTTTAGGTGGCGAACCAATGGAGCCTGAAAACCAGCAGGCGCTTCTCCCTTTTTTGCGTGAAGTAAAGCAGACATATCCAAAAAAAACCGTTTGGTGCTACACGGGCGATATTTTCGAGGATCTTATGAACTCGGATTCAGAAAGACACACTGAGGCAACCGAAGAGCTCATGTCTCTTATCGATATTTTGGTCGATGGTCCCTATATTGAAGCCGAGCACGATATTACCCTTCGTTTCCGCGGATCTCGCAATCAGCGTATTATCGATGTTCCCGCAACGCTTGCATCGGGGTCTATTTGTTTATGGAACGATGATTCCAATTACGCTACTCACACCTGGGTAGAAAGCGGCGTAAGTATTTAGACCTGGGTAGAAAGCGGCGTAAGTAGTTAGGTAAGTATTTAGGTGCGTATTAGGTGAGTGTTAGGTGCGTGCATAGCGTTTTCGCGCTGCGTGTACAGAACCAATCGGATCAAGAAAGCTGATTGTAAACGTAGCCTAATTATTGCTGTGCCATACTTATAGAATGCATTTAGTATTCAACTTATACATACCAGGAACCACCTTTGTGCATAAGATGGATGCGCGCATAAAGCTTGTGTTCTTGTTTTTATTTTCTTTGACGGTCTTTTTGGTAAAAACCTGGTTGGGGGTTGGAATAATTGCAGGTGCAATTTTCGTCTTACTTCTAGTTGCGAACCTTCCAATAGGTCGTTTAGTTAAGCTATCGATACCCCTACTTGTTTTGCTTACATTTATCTGGCTATGCAATGCGTTTACCTTCAATGTTATGGACACTCCCTGTGCAAGTGGAAATGTGGCTGGTTTCATGGCTGGATGGTATCCAATTGCACTGTGGGGGAATTTCGGCTTTAATCCCCAGGGATGCATGATTGCGCTTATATATGCGGTGCGTATTCTTGTGGTGTTTTTTGCTTCCTATATGGTTTCTTTTACCACTACCGCCGAAGCACTCAGTGAAGCATTCTCTTCGATGCTTTCTCCTTTGCAGAAATTAAAAGTTCCTGTTGACGATATTGCAACCGTTCTTTCCTTGGCTATCCGCTTTATCCCTTTGATGGCGGTGGAATCCGAGCGAATTCGAAATGCTCAAATATCTCGTGGAGCAACTTTTGATACGGGTACAGTATGGAATCGTATCTTTTCGTGGCGGGTAGTGCTTATTCCTCTTGTGGTGGCAATGTTTAGGCGTGCAGCAATGATGGGTCAGGCAATGGAAGCTCGCTGTTATGGTGCCGGAATTCGTACTCATCTACATGAACGGGTAATATCTCGTCTGGAAGCAAGTGCGGCTGTGGTGCTTGTAGTGGTATGTGTCGTTTTAATCGCCAATCTGTGAATTAATACAAGACAGACGAATAGTAGTTTGCCGCTACTCGGCGATTATCACGCTGCTGAGTAAATACTACATAAGTTTACAGGTTGATTCAGGGCAGCGTGGTATCATTGTTACGTTTGGTAAAACACTTTCCAAGGAGGAAACTCAATGGCTACCATCATCGATGTGTTTGGTCGCGAAATTCTGGACTCCCGTGGCAATCCTACCGTTGAAGTTGAGGTAATTCTCGAAGACGGTGCAATGGGTCGTGCTGCGGTTCCATCAGGTGCATCTACGGGCGCTTTTGAAGCAGTTGAGCTGCGCGATGGCGATTCTGAGCGCTATCTAGGTAAGGGCACGCTGAAGGCTGTTGCTCACGTAAATGAAGAAATTGCTGATGCTCTTATTGGTATGGAAGCAGAAGATCAGCGCGAAGTTGACGCGGAAATGATTGCGCTTGATGGCACGGAAAATAAGGGCAACTTTGGCGCTAACGCAATTCTCGGTGCTTCTTTGGCAGTAGCTAAGGCAGCTGCAGAATCTGCGGAGCTTCCTCTGTACAAATATGTAGGTGGCGTAAATGCAAACATGCTTCCTACTCCTATGATGAACATTTTGAACGGTGGCGAACATGCAGATAATAACGTGGACTTTCAGGAGTTCATGATTATGCCTGTTGGTGCTGCTACTTTCGCTGAGGGACTCCGCTGGTGCGCTGAGATTTACCACACCTTGAAGAACGTTCTTCATGATGCTGGTCTTGGCGGCGGCGTAGGCGACGAAGGCGGTTTCGCTCCTAACTTCACCACCAATGAGGAACCTTTGAAGTATATTGTTGAAGCTTGCGAAAAGGCAGGTTATAAGCCAGGCGAAGATATTATGTTCGCAATGGATCCTGCATCAACTGAGTTCTATGATGCAGAACGCGGCATATATGTTCTTGCAGGCGAAGATCGTGAACTCACCAGTGAAGAAATGGTTGAATACTGGGCAGCACTTGTTGAAAAGTATCCGATTATCTCCATTGAAGACGGTATGGCTGAAGAAGACTGGGATGGCTGGAAAGCTTTGACCGATCGCATTGGCGATAAGGTTCAGCTCGTTGGTGACGACCTGTTTGTGACCAATCCTAAGCGTCTTGCTAAGGGTATTGAGCTTGGATGCGCTAATGCAATTCTTGTTAAGGTTAACCAGATTGGTTCTTTGACTGAGGCATTGGAAGCTGTTCAGATGGCTAAGCAGGCAGGCTATGCATGCGTAATGTCTCACCGTTCTGGCGAAACCGAAGACGTAACTATTGCAGACTTAGCAGTAGCTACAAACGCTGGCCAGATCAAAACTGGCGCTCCTTGCCGTTCTGATCGTGTTGCTAAGTACAACCAGTTGCTTCGTATCGAAGAAGAGCTTGGTGATGGCGGTCAGTATGCTGGTATGAAGGCTTTCTATAACATCAATCGCTAATCTGTAATGGCACTGCAGCAGAATTCGTGAATAGTCAAGTTTTCTAAGCTGTGATTGTTGTCTGAATAGTGCGGTAATGAATCATGAAAAGGGTGCGGAATAGATCTCCGCACCCTTTCTTTTCCCTCTCGGAGATTACAGCTTGCAAATAAGTGTCCTATCAGGCATTATGATTAAAACGATGCCTGATAGGAGGTATTCCTGTGGTCATTTTGAATGAAGAAAAGAAGCGCATCGCAATTCCTTATGTGCTTGTTGCGGTAATCGCGCCCATTCTGGCGAGTCTCGCAGCTCCTCTGTATAGCAGCTCGGTTTTCGAATCGGTAAGTCGTTTTCAAACACCATTTCTAGAAATTGCTGAGCAAAATCAGATTTTCGGGGTGGCTCTTAACCTTTTATATGTTGAATCTCCTACGGTTTTGTTTTCGCTTGTTTTAGCGGCATCAATTGTCGTGCTGCTAAAAGCACCGAAACAAATAGTAGTATGTATTATTGCTTTTGTGATCAGCCTTGTTATTTTGGTATACGCTACTGCGGTTATCTTTAATCCAAGTCTTCGGATGATTGGCGAATTGGAATTTTCCTACGGGTCAGACTTCCCGCTCATTACCTGTTTTGTATACGGTGCTTTGCTGATATATGCAGGTATGACCCGCAAAGCAAACTAAGTCACTTTGCGGGTTTATTGGTTCATCGTGAATAAATGTTCATATGATGTTCACGTGATGCGCGATCTGCTTTTTAGCTGTGCAGCACTATAGGCATCTTGATGATTTCGTGGCACTGCTGACACCGCTCTTCGCCTCGGAGTTGTTTACTTACTGCTCTTCATTTCAGGGCTGTATGGCTTTGTCGTTCTTTTTCTGGTGCTATTTTCGAGCGGCCGTATCCTGCTCGATAGAGTCTTTCCAGGAATCATCACGCTGCGAACACCCTGCTCGCATACTGATAGTTTCGGCACAAACCGCACCAAACATAGTTTTGCTGCCAAGCTTATCTGCGATAAACGTTGCGGCACGTGCGACAGGAATACCAATTTTGGATGCTTCTGCTGCAGCATCGATATTGGCGCCTAGGAAAAGAAAATCCCAGCCAGCTTCTTCCTTTTCGGTAATAAGGCTTTTAACTTGCTTGTAATTATATTTGGTGCTTGCGTTTTCAAAGCCATCGGTCGTAATAACGAAGATGGTGTGTTCTGGTTTATATTCTTCGGGTAGGTACTTGTGAATAGTACTGATATGGCGAATGGCGCTGCCGACTGCATCGAGTAGTGCGGTGCATCCACGAACCTTGTAGTCTTTCTCTGTCAATGGAGAAACATCTTCGATGGGAATACGATCGTGCAAGACCTTGGTTTCGTGGTCGAATAACACCGTCGATACAACTGCTTCACCTTCTGCTTCCTTGTGAGCTTTGAGGGTAGCGTTAAATCCACCGATAGTGTCGCTCTCAAGACCACCCATAGAACCACTGCGATCAACGATAAATACCAGTTCAGTTAAATCTTTCTTCATGGTAAATCCTCCTGTTTTAGTTGCGTTTTGTTTGTTTACAGGAAGAAGAATACGCGTGAAGTAGAGTTATTAGGTCAACTGGCAGTTGACATTGACAAAGAAGGATTCTGGTGAACGATTTTAGTGAACAATAGAAATGAAATACGACAATCGCAGAAGAGGTAAATTAAAAACATAAGGCGCTGTCTTGGCAATACGCTGACCTGAAATATAGAGCGTCTCCTTACAAAATAGGCTGATCGAAGGCGTAGAGTGTTGCATTGATTTCGAAAATATCGAATTGGTTATTTTTGATGAAGTACTCGATAATAATGTCTGCCTTGCTGCTGTGGGAAAGAGCGAATCCAGCGCGGCGGAGCAAGTCTTCGGTAGTACTCAAATCCAGTTCAAGGGCAATGGCAAGCGCTAAAACCGTTTTCTTTGTTGGCTTATAAAACGCATCACTTCGAATTTTGCTGAAGAGCTGACGGCTCATGTTTGCTCGTTTATATACTTGAGCGTCAGTCATACCTTTAGTGTCAATGAGTGCAAGCAATGTAGTGGAAAACGACGCGTCCAACGAGTTCAATAATTCAGAGAGGCTAGAAGATTTGCCGGGCGTTTCACATACAAGAGATTCTGTGAAAGCAGCGTCTACGGTATTTTTTGTGTAAACAGCTTCCCTTTCGTCCTCTGCGCGGTTTTCTCTTTCATCGCTTGAAAGGGCTTCTTTGCAGGCAGCTTCTGCACTGTCTTCTGCGCAAGCGCTTTCAAGGTCTTCCGATGTCTCTTTTTCAGTGTCCTTACGAGATGAAAACAACGAGGATAGTATGGCGGCTGAGGGTGAAGCTGCAGTAGGCGAAACCGCTGATGGCGAGGCGGAAAGAGCACCATAAGCTGTTCCTGCGGCAGTAAGGAACGCATCAGAGAGGGTTTCGGTTCTACGCGCTTTCTTGCGAGCATCAAGCTGCTTGTCTACGTATACATCGTCTATATATTCTGCAATGCGGTCATAGGATGAAAGACCTGCTTGCAGTGCCGTGCGATCAAATAACACCAAGCGTATTTCAGTATCATGGGAATCCAGATAATCGTGTATGGCATTTTGGGCTACGGAAAGAGAAATATCTGCAGGAAAGCCGTAAATTCCTGCAGACAATAAAGGCAGGGCAATAGAGTGGGCATTATTCTCGGCGGCGCAGGAAAGTGCGGCATCGTAAGCATCGCGAAGCAAGGCCACTTCATTTTGGCTTCCTCCTTGCCAAATGGGGCCTACTGCGTGAATGATTACTTTGGCAGGAAGGTCAAATGCGGGAGTTGCAACGGCGCTGCCCGTAGGGCAGTGTCCTATTGCATTGCACGCTTCTTGTACGTTTGTAAATCCTGCTGCTTTAGCAACTGCTTCGCCAACGCCGCCAGTAATTTGTAAGTCTTCATTTGCGGCAACAACAATGGCATCGGCTGATACAGAGGCTAAGTCATTGCGTTCTATCGTGAAAGGCATAATTCTATCCTTCTAGTTCAGCGAAAGCAGTATCGGTGTTTAAGGTACGCCAAGTACTGTGCTTTGTGCGACGCTTGGAAAGGCGCTGCATGTAGTGTCTTGTTTCGCGCTATACTTCTTTAGTTACTTAAAAACTATTACACACGCAAGTTTGTATCGTGTGCAACAAAGGTAACAGGTTTTACGCAAAAGGATACTGGCTTTTCAGGAAGAACTTTCAGAAAGAAGGAACTTTCGTGCAAGATTTACCAAACGGTTTTACTGGCTTTGCAAATCGCCCCAAGAATTCTGTAGCGAATTATCGGAGTGCTTCTGAAGCTGCACGTTCATCAGAACATCAGTCGAATCTTTTTACGGGCAGTGCAATTAAAGGTTCTCCGAATTATCAATATTCGCGCTCCCATGCAGCACATCCAGAAAGTCCCGTTGAAGGTCCAACGGCAGATCAGCTTGCTGCAATTGATGATCGCGATCGTCGCTGGGCTTGGGTCGAGGTTGATCGTAGCGCTATCCAATACAACGTTATGCAAACTAAGCGTCTGTTGTCTAATGGTTGCCGTTTGATGGCAGTAGTAAAGGCAGATGCTTACGGACATGGGGCAGTAGAGGTTGCAAAAGCTGCTTGCAGTGCAGGCGCAAGTTATTTAGGAGTCGCTACCGTCAATGAGGCAATTGAATTGCGTGAAGCGGGCATGCGCGAACCTATTTTGATTTTGGCAGAGCCACCTGCCGAGGCAATTCCTCTGCTCCTTCATTACAATATCAGGCCTTCGGTCTATACGTCCGAATTCGCTATTGCTTATGGTGAAGCAGCAGATGCCCTAGGCATGAAAGCTCCGTTTCATTTGGCAATCAATTCCGGCATGAATCGTATTGGTGTACGTTTCAATAATGTAGTTGAGTTCTTGTCTCAAATAAGTTTCCATCGTGCACTGGAATTAGAGGGTTGCTTTACTCATTTTGCGACGGCGGATGCGCCAGAGACGCTTGATTTCCAAATCCAGATAAACCATTTTGTTGAAGCTATGCGCGAAGTGGAAGCAGCTGGTATTAATCCAGGCATTGTTCATTGCGACAATTCTGCAGCAACCTATCGTTTCCCTAAAACGAATTTCGATATGGTGCGCCTCGGCATTGCAATGTATGGATATCAGCCTGCGGCGGATACTCATCGAATAATTGATCTGCGACCTGCTATGAGCGTGTATGCGCGCATTACGAATGTGACTAATGTGCCTATGAGTGAAGGCGTAAGCTACGGCATGAACTATCGAAGCCCAGGTAGCGTAAAAATCTGCACGGTATCGGTAGGTTATGCTGATGGCTTGATGCGTTTGCTTTCTGGCAATATCGATTTCGCCTACCAGGGTCGTGCGGTACACCAGGTAGGTAATATCTGCATGGATCAATGCATGTTCGAAGTGGATTTGCGCTCGCGCGCGAACATCAAAACGCTTGATCCTCATATTGGAGACGAAGTTCTTATTGCTGGTCCTCACGATGCGGTGGATTGTTCGATTGCCACCATGGCAAACCGTGCTGCAACCATTCCCCATGAATTGGTTTGTAATTTTTCACGTCGCTTGCCGCGCTTTTATAAATAGGAGCCTTTATGAAGATAGAAAAGCTTCCTTTGGAAGAAATACGTGCTCAGGTGGAACAGTGTCGTGCGTGTTCGCTGTGCGAAAGCCGTACTAATGTGGTATTCGGCGAAGGCGATCCTCATGCGCGTGTGCTTATCGTGGGCGAAGCCCCAGGTAAAAATGAAGACTTGCAAGGAAAGCCTTTCGTAGGAGCTGCTGGCAAGTTTCTTGATGAGCTTTTGGAAGAAGCAGGGCTGAAGCGCGATGAAGTGTTCATTGCCAATGTTTTAAAGTGCCGTCCACCTTCAAATAGGAATCCACAGGCAAACGAAATAGAAGCATGCGCTCCGTTTTTGCGCGAACAAACACAGTCTATCGATCCGTGGATCATTGTGACGATGGGTAATTTTGCTACACAGTTTATTCTACGTACAGGAACAGGCATTACACATTTGCGTGGAACAGTTCAGCAAACAGGACGATTTATTGTGCTTCCAGTATTTCATCCGGCTGCAGCAATTTATGATCGCTCAAAAAGAGATGTGCTCCTTGCGGATTTCAAGCAAGTAGGCGCTTTGGTGCGTGCTAGAATGACCCAGGAACAAGAGAAAAGTGCCTCGCAACAATAAATTGAGTGCACTACTGTAAAGATTGGAGAATCCAATGGTAGAAAAATCAGATGTAGCAGCAGTGCTTGAACTTATTCGTCCTTCTCTTCAGGCTGATGGCGGCGACGTTCAGCTGGTTGATGTTGATGAAGAAGGTGTAGTAACGGTTGAGCTTCAGGGCGCTTGCAAAGGTTGCCCAATGTCTCAGATGACGCTCGCTCATGGTGTTGAGCGCGTTCTGAAAGATCGCGTTCCTGGCGTTACTCGTGTAGTACCTGCTCAGTAGTATTTTTTCGCAGAGGCAACAGAAACGTTGTTCTTGCAAGCATTAACAACAGCTAAAACTAAGTAAAGCTACCGTACCTATTAAGGTGCGGTAGCTTCCTTTTATCGAAGGATTATTTCATTACAAAATAATCTTCAATTTTTCGGCAGTATTCTTAAGCTGGATAAGACAAAACAACAAAGCGAAGAAACAGTAGGGATCTGATTTTATGGCTCATTGTTGGGAAATTCGTGGATGTGATGACGAAATGCAATCGCGTTGTCCCCATGCACTGGCAAATGATAATTGTCCACCTGACTGCCATTTTGCGGCGTGCGATAGGCCAACCCATGTAGTATGCAGTAACTTCGAATTGCTTTTCCGTACCGATATTGATCGCGATGCGAACGTAAAGGATATTTGTTCTTTCTGCGAGTTCTTTTTATCGCATGCTCCCGCGGCGGAAGAATCACCTGTTACTAAATAACCCGAATCATGTTCGGGTCGTGTACGAATCGCGTTTGCGCCAAACTTTAAACGGGATTGAGCTAAGCTTAAGCAGGCTTGAGCTAACTTGAATAAGGCTCAAGTTGTGTACGAATAGTAGCAGATGCGCATAAGCCTGAAAGGAAACCTATGCTCAACGAACTTTATCAAAGCCTTGATCCCGTAGCATTTGCTATAGGTCCTTTTACGGCGCGTTGGTATGGCATCGCATATGTCTTAGGTTTTTTATGCGCTATAGGCATTATGTATTTGGTGGGCAAGCGCTGGAAAATGCGCTTTGATTTCGATTCGCTGTGTATTGTTTTACTATGCGCCATGATTGGTGTCATTGTGGGTGGCAGACTTGGGTATGTCCTGTTCTATAACTTTGAAATGTATGCAGCCGATCCTCTTTCTATTTTGAACTTCACCAAGGGTGGCATGAGCTTCCACGGTGGATTTATTGGCGCTCTTATTGCAGGTATTGTTGCTGCGCGCATTATTAAAATGCCGTTTTTGTCGTTGGTTGATCTGGCAATGATCGGCGTTCCTATTGGCTTGTTCTTTGGCCGTTGTGCGAACTTTATTAACGGTGAATTATGGGGTGCTCTTACGGATTTGCCATGGGGAGTGGTGTTCGGTGGTGCTGCAGGAATGGAGCCACGCCATCCAAGTCAGCTCTACGAGGCATTTTTCGAAGGTATTGTGCTGTTCGTGGTTTTGTTTGCATTATCCCGTAAGCAGCCGCCATTCCCGCAAGGCACCTATGCTGGTGTGTTCATGCTAGGCTACGGTATTTGCCGCTTTATGGTGGAATTCATTCGCGAACCTGACGTACAGCTTGGTTACTTATGGGGTGGTTGGCTCACGATGGGGCAGGTTCTATCTTTCCCGTTGATTTTGGCGGGTATAGCGCTGTTAGTGTACGCCTGGAAAACCAAAAAGCCGCAAGAGGGCCCTCACTACGGGGAATCGTCTGAATAGCAATTCGTCTAATGAAACTACCGAATGCCTAGAAAATCCTCCCTTTTGAAGAAATGCTACTGAATTAGTATCATAATAAACGGCATCGTAACAAAACAAAGCACCTGTCCGTTTTTTAGATAGCAAAGCGCTACAATGAATGAAGCCAAAAATACAATTACTAGCGAATAAAACCGCAGATGGCGGTTAGAGGATAAGATAAGATAAGAAGGGGATTCTCATGGGAAAGCTTCAGTTTTTTAAATGCATGCACTGCGGAAACGTTGCAGTGAAATTGTTCGATAAAGGTGTGCCACTGGTTTGTTGCGGTGAAAAAATGCAGCTGCTAGAAGCTGGTGTGACCGATGCTGCTCAGGAAAAGCACGTTCCAGTAGTAACCAAGGGTGATGTTATTCATGTTGAGGTAGGTAGTGTTGCGCATCCAATGGAAGAAGAGCACTTCATTACTATGATTGTTTTGGAAACTACCACTGGGTTCCAGGTAAAGCATCTCAATCCAGGCGAAGCACCTGCTGCAGATTTTACGGTTGTTCCTGGAGAAGAAGCAGTTGCTGTATATGAATACTGCAATCTTCACGGTTTGTGGAAGACTGAACTGTAAGAAAATTACTTAAAAAATTCCTTACATAAAATTGCATAAAGCATGCGAAGGGAAGCGAAAGCTTCCCTTCGTTGGTATTATGTAGAGCATGTCTAAGAAACGAAACAAATCGGTCAAAGAAAAAACCGCTTCGGCTTCTGTCGTAGCGCCTTCAGGGATGTATGACATTGCCATTATAGGTGGTGGCGCATCGGGTCTTGCGTGCGCGGTTGCATGTATGCAACAAGTTCGTCTACAGGCTCACAAGCAGGATTGCTCGAACCCAAGCCTCCAAAGCTATTCGGACAAGCGATTCCCCCGTATTGTGGTGCTGGAATCAGGTAAACGCATCGGTGCTTCTATCATGCGCAGTGGCAATGGTCGCTGTAATTTTTCAAATGCTAATTTAGAAGTGTCTCGGTATCATCATGCCGATTTTGTTCAAAAGGTTTTTTCAGCATTGGAAGCGAATCCTTTTGCTCCTTCAGTACTTGAATGGTTTAAGCAGTTGGGACTGGTTTGGAAAGAAGCACCGGGAACTGGTGGGCTTTTGTATCCCTTTTCCAATAAAGCAAATTCTGTACTAGATGTTTTGCGCTATGCGATAGGCGTTAATGGAATTGAGCTATGCACTTCTTCTACGGTACAGGCGATACACACAACGCATACAGAACACACAGCGCTTAAAGCGCACGCAGCACAGGAGATACACGCAGCACATACAGTACAAATAGGACGCACTGAACAAGCGAAACATACAGTGCATGCAGAACATTCAGCGTGCAGTTCTGCTCGTTTTACTGTTATAGGCGAAACGGCCCTAACTCAAGATGAGTCGGTTCCTTTTGCAATAGATGCTTATCAGGTGGTAATTGCATCGGGTGGAATTACTCCAAAAACGCTTTTTTCGGAAGTTAAGATGCCTTACGTAGATCCAGAACCGCTTCTTGGTCCAATACGAACAACTTCTTCTGTTTCGCTAAAAAATCTTGATGGGATTCGTATGCAGACAAAGCTCAGTATTCCTAAACGATCTTTTGAAGAAGAGGGAGAAATTCTTTTTAGGGATTACGGAATTTCGGGCATTGTAGTATTTAATGCATCGCGATATGCGCAGATGGGAGACACAATCGTTTTAGATTTTGTTCCTCAGCGTTCCATGGAAGAATTAACTGCATTGTTTGAGCAGCGCATTGAGTTAATAGGGATGCGAAAACCCAAAGATTTCTTAACGGGGTTTGTGGTTGCTCGTCTTGCGGCTGTGCTTTTGCAAAATGCGGGTCTAGATAAAGCTTCGCAGATAACCAAAGCAGATGCGAAGAAGTTGGCTAAAGCATGCAAGGAATTTTCCCTCACCTGCCAGGGTATTGCCGATGAGCGAACGTGCCAAGTAAGACGCGGAGGCGTGCAGCCCTCTGCGGTGAATTCGACAACTCTGCAGATTAATGAATATCCTGGACTCTTCGTTTTGGGCGAAGTACTGGATGTAGATGGGCCTTGCGGTGGATATAACCTACATTGGGCGTGGACTACCGGGCTTCTTGCGGGATGCGCACTTGCCCATAACTATCTACGGGAAAACGAGTTGCGAAAGCTATAGTCAGAAGCACTATAAGTTCAATAAAGCTAAAACGAGGCGGCTTAAAGATACACAGGAAGGAGAACAGGCATGATTGAGGTTTCAGGCATAGCAATTTCTTTAGATGCGATGCTTCCCAATCAAGATGCTCTCCAGAAAAAGGAAATAGCACGTGCTCTGGGCATTTCGCCCAAGCAGATAGTAAGCGCAACGCTTCTTCGCAGGAGTGTTGATGCGCGTAAAAAAACGAATGTACACTTTACTACTACCTTCGCATGCGAACTTGCCAATGACCTCGAGCAAAAATATTTAACTAAGGCACCAAAAGGGCTACAGGTAAAGCAGGCAAAGCCCTATGTACCGCTTGATTATCCTGATTGCAATGCCAGTGATGCTAAGGTTGTGGTAGTTGGTTTAGGTCCGGCTGGATTATTTGCTGCGTTGTATTTAGCGCGTTGTGGACTTCGCCCACTTGTGGTGGAGCAAGGTTTCGATATTGAAACCCGCGCAAAAGATATTGATAAATTCGAAAAAACGGGCGTGCTTAATCCCCATTCAAACATTCAGTTTGGTGAAGGGGGAGCAGGAACCTTTTCTGATGGCAAGCTAACCACCAACATTAAAAGCCCCTATACAAAACACGTGCTTCATTGGTTCGTGGATGCGGGTGCTCCCGAAAGTATTTTGGTTGAATCCCATCCTCATTTAGGTAGCGATAAGTTGCCGACGATGGTTGCAGCTATGCGCAATGAAATTATTGCTTTAGGCGGCGAGGTTCGCTTTGGGACGCGCCTCGTAAATTGGAATTTTTCGAAGACCCGCGCTGGGCAGATAATTGCGGAACAGACAATTGCAGGATGGGCGTGTGCAGGGCAGGTAACTTCTGTAGTGCTTGAAGAAGTTAAAACGGGCAAGGCCTACGAGCAGCCAGCAAGTCATGTGATTCTTGCCTGTGGTCATTCGGCACGCGATGTGTTTGAGCTTTGTAAGAAAACATCATTTGTGATGGAACAGAAACCATTTTCAGTTGGTGTTCGCATAGAGCATCCTCAAAAAGTTATCAACGAAGCGCAATGGGGCAAAGCGGCACAACATCCTGCCCTCGGCGCAGCGGAATACAAGTTAGCGGTGCATTTACCAAATGGTAGAAGTGTATATACGTTTTGTATGTGCCCAGGTGGTAGCGTTGTAGCTGCTGCAAGCGAAGAGGGTGGCGTGGTGACAAACGGCATGAGCCGTTATGCGCGTGCAGAAGAAAACGCTAATGCTGCTTTGTTAGTGAATGTGGATCCTCAAGATTTCGGTAGCGAAGATGTGCTTGCGGGGGTTCAGCTGCAGCGCAACATTGAGCAAGCGGCGTTTTTAATGGCAGAAAAGTATGGAGCAAAGCCATACCAAGCTCCTTGTCAGCGGGTGGGCGATTTTCTAGTACAACAAAATAGTGTTCTGCGAAATATCACTCAGCGAAACGCCACTCAGCAAAATACTACTCAACAGAGCGTCATGCAGCAGGGCGGCACTCAAACTGCTGGACAGCAAAGTGATGCGTTGCCTAAAGCAAACCAACCAAGTGTTGAATCCCAGCCTGTTTCTCAAATATGGAAGGTTCATCCTACCTATGGGCGAGGCACCTTTGAAGCGCCCATTTCGGAATGTTTACCAGATTTTGTAGTGCAGGCGCTTGCGGAGGCACTACCACGTATGGGCAAAAAACTGGCACACTTTGATGATCCTTGTGCGGTGATGACGGCGCCTGAAACGCGATCTTCTTCTCCTGTTCGCATTAAGCGCACTAAAAATTTGCAGGCGTATTGGAATAATGCCGAAATGGAAGTTGCGGTTGAAACAAAAACTAAAGCTGGAGGTACGGTTGCGGCTGAATCCATTGCCGAAAGTAGAGCGGCGTCTGGAGAAACCAGTGCTAGCAGCGGTGTGTATCCTTGCGGTGAAGGTCCTGGTTTTGCGGGTGGCATTATGTCTGCGGCATGCGATGGATTGCGTGTTGCTTGTTCAATCGCCAAATCGCTTTGTTCGTGACTAGTTAGTGCAATTTTCTTGCGGGATAGTGCAGCACTTCTTACGAGGCGCTATGATGGTAATCTCAAGCGACAACAAGAAGTGATAATCATGACTCAAACGCACTCTGCTTCTCAATCAAATTACGGCAAAGCTCTGCATGATGATGCTTTGCATGGCGAAGTTTTGCATGACGATATTTCGTATAGTGAAGCTTTGCATGCTTTACGAAGTGGTAAGGCCATCGTCTTTCCTACCGATACTCTTTTCGGCCTGGGTGTTTCTGTGCAACATGCAACCTCGCCTGAGGTGCTTTACTGCATTAAGCACCGCGAAAAACGCAAACCCATTGCCTGGTTAGTGGATGGCGTTGATGCGCTAGATACCTACGGAATACATATTCCGTCCTATGCAAAAAAGCTTGCACAATCTTTTTGGCCGGGAGCTTTAACAATTATTGTGAAGGCAAGCGAAGCGGTTCCTGAAGCGTTTCGCTCAGAGCAGGGCACGATTGGCATGCGTATGCCTGCTAATGTATGCGCGCTGGAGCTTATCGCTCAGCTGGGCTGCCCTATAGCAACGACTTCGGCTAACATTTCTGGCGGAAAAAACGTTCTTTCGTTTAGTGATTTGGATCCCCGTGTTCTTTCTCGCGTGGCAGCAGCTATATCTGACGAGGAAGAAAAAAGCGGGGTAGCATCAACTATTGTTGACTGCACTCTTGAAGATGGTCCACTGCTCTTGCGCGAAGGGGCTATTACCGCAAAAGATATTCTTGCATTGGTATAGGAGGGGCAATCATGAGATCTTCCTATGGCATAGTGCGTCGTGAAACTTCCACTCTTTCAACTGATGGTCATTCGTGGCTGCGTGTGTTGGTATGGTTTCCCGATTCTACCTATACTCGTCGTGGTGTAATTCAGCTAGTACACGGTATGTCGGAACATATTGGCAGGTATGATCAGTTTGCGCGATTTTTGGCAGAATTGGGATACGTAGTTTTTGGACATGATCATATCGGTCATGGAAAAAGCGTTTCTTCTCAACGGGAATTAGGGTGCATGCCGCTTAAAGACGGCAAAGAAATCCTTCTTCAAGATGTAACGCAGGTTAAAAAAGCGGTACTAACCAATAGAGACGTTGGCATCAAATCAGGCGATACCAATCTTCCCTTTTTCTTGTTTGGACACTCCATGGGAAGTTATGTCGTTCGAGTAATTGCAGGAAGAAGCGCTGCGGATTTAGCGGGCGTGGTGCTGTGCGGCACGGGTAATCAGCCCCTAGTTCTAGCGACGGCAGGAAATCTCATTTGTCGTGGTATCGGCGCACTGAAGGGGCGGGATTATCGTTCTTCGCTGGTTCATTCGCTGGTATCAGGGTCCTTTGCTTCTTCGGTGGAAAACCCACGCACTGAATTCGACTGGCTAAGCACCGATCCAAGTGTGGTTGACGCCTATTGCGCTGATCCTTTGTCAGGGACGCAATTTAGTGTAGGCGCTTATGCTGCACTAACAGGTATGGTGGCGGAAGCGGTTTCTAAGAAAAGCGCAGCATCGGTTCCTTCGAATTTACCTATGTTGTTTATATCGGGTGAAGAGGATCCTGTTGGGTCTTTGGGTAAGGGTGTGAATAAGGCAGTTGCTCTTTATCAACACCAAGGCGTGCAAGATGTTGAAGAAATTCTTTATCCGGGTATGCGCCATGAAATATTGAATGAACCAGGAAAGCTAGCTGTTTTTTCTGATGTTGAATCTTGGCTAACTCAACATGCTATTCTGCGTTCGATCAATCAAGAAAAGAAATCGGAGAACTCCTAAAAATCGAAGCAGGTACCCGCCTATTTTGTTGTGCTCCTGCGCTATACTGAAAAATGTAATGAATGCGAAGTTTTTATGCCTTTTTGATAAGTTTTCGCCTTCTTTTCATCGCGTTTTGAACACAACCAAAATGCGGTGAAAACGGCAAATCTTCGCTGTTAAGGTGAAGGTGCGCCGTGGAGGTATTTTCGCTGCTGAAGAAAAGGTCGCACTGCGAGGCGAAACACGAAAACAGGGCATGGGTGATATGTTTTAGAAAAAGCGCTAGGAGTACGCCATGAAAATATCTCTTGCATCAGACCATGCTGGTTTCGAGCAAAAACAGCAGATAGTTATTTATTTGGCACGTAAAGGCTATGACGTAATTGATCGCGGTCCCGAAACGGATGATCGCGTTGATTACCCCGATTTTGCTGTAGCGGTTGCTAAGGATGTTCAGTCTGGTTTAGCGGATCGAGGCATTCTGGTTTGCGGAACAGGCATTGGAATGGCGTTGGCAGCGGACAAAATGAAGGGTATTCGTGCAGCAAACATTGTTCGTGAAGATTTTGCTGTTTTATGTCGTGAACACAACAACGCCAATGTACTAACACTTTCTGGCCGGTTTGTTTCCATTGAAGAAAACGAACGCATCGTAGATGCCTTTTTGACTACGGAATTTGCGGGTGGTCGCCATGCAGATCGCGTAGCAAAGATTGATGCACTTGATTAAGTAAGCGCAGCAATACGCTTGATTACGTAAGCGATGCTCTCCTTGTTTAAAGACTAAGAATTTCCGAAAAATATGGGCTAGCGAAAGTTCTGAATAGGTTTAAAAGGGTGGGCATGCATATATAAAGAGGGGATAAAAGGAGGAAGCTATGTGTGTGGCAAAAATGAAGAAGGCTTGGCTTGCGCTTGTTGTATTAATTGCATCCTTGGCCATGGGCTTTACGCTTGTTGGCTGTGGTGGCGCAAGTGATGAAGAGCTTATTACGCAAGCTATTGATAATGAAATGAGCATTATCGTTGAGCCCGATGATGAAACTATTCAGATGCTAGCTGACGAAGCAGCCTCCGGTGCAGGTAGTGCTTTCGATTCCATGGGCATTGATAGTACTGAATTGGTGAAGTCTTGGATTGACGGTTTTGGGTACACCATTGGTGAAATTACCGTAGACGGCGATACGGCAACTGCTGAAATGACTATTACCAGCAAGCAGCTTGGTCCTATCATGATGGATTGGCAGGCAAGCTTCCAGGAGAACGCAACCGCTCAAAGCTTTACTTCTACGGATGAAATTTATGCTTATGCGGGAGAAACCATTATGGAGGCTATCAATAGTGCAAGTCCCGTTGAAACTGAAGTAACCGTAGAGCTTACCAAGGACGGCAATGACTGGACCTTTGATCAGGGTGCTGCAAATCAGACTGCTCTGATGGATGCTATGGTTGGCGATTACGCATAAAGTGCGACTAACTACCGTTTAAGTAAAAACCATGAAACAGTAGGACGGGATTAATGCCCGTCCTATTTTTGTTTTGGCTCGATGTGCTAAGGTGGTACGAACAGAAATGAGTAAAGGAACCGCTTGAAAGGAGCACAATAGCTATGTTCCTCGAACAACTTTCCGCTGAAGACCCCCAAGTAGCAGATGCGATTGAACAGGAGTTGTCACGCCAGCGTTCATCTATCGAATTAATTGCTTCAGAAAACTTTGCGTCACCAGCGGTAATGCAGGCTATGGGCTCTGTGCTTACTAATAAATATGCTGAAGGTTATCCTGGAAAGCGTTATTACGGTGGTTGCGAAAAGGTAGATATTGTTGAAGACCTTGCTCGCGATCGTGCGAAGAAACTGTTCAACTGCAACTTTGCAAATGTTCAGCCTCATAGTGGTGCTAATGCGAATTTAGCTGCCTATCAAGCATTGGTAAGCTTAGGCGATACC
>OCQB01001140.1_pt1 | contig 22861 bp, 16 predicted proteins | sample 1538631 | NCBI WGS metagenome assembly OCQB01 (sample SAMN04571713, study PRJEB22368) | human gut metagenome | biome: human gut; material: stool | host: Homo sapiens | place: Luxembourg | collected 2012-10-19
CTTTTGTTATAAATTTCACCTCTTCTTTGTCTTTTGTGATTCCAAATATTCTATGTGATATTATTCTATCATTTTGTCTAAATGTTATAATATCACCCTTTTTAAGTTCTTTAATTTTGCATTTTTGAACAATTACTAAATCATCTTTATAAAATGTAGGTTCCATACTTTCAGAAACAATGTCAAATACATAAAATCCCAAAATATGTGTATGTTCTTCAAATGATAATATTAAATTAATTATAAAAAGTATTATTAAGCTAATAAGTATTATACTCTTAATTATTTTTTTTGTCATCTTTTTATTTTTAATTTTATTAGAAATTTTTTCAACATCATATTCCAATTTTTATCTCACCTTATATTATTTTCTTTTGCATTATTTTTTCAGCATTTCTTTTACAGAAACTATATATTCCAAATCATCAATAGAATATTTACTTTTCTTTATATTGTTATAATTACTAACAATTTTCACCTTTTTTATTAAGTCTTCTAGATTATCTTCTTGAAAATTCTCTTTTGAAACTTGCATTCCAAATAATTTGTACTTATCTTTTATTATAACAGCTAAATCTTTTGTATCACTAATTTTTACATTATTAATAACTTTGAAATCTGAAAAATTAATAAAATCTCTTACTTTTTTTACCTCTTCTCCAATTTCTTTATCTGTTATTTCTTCATTCTTTTTAATCATAGCTCTTGCCATAAATCCATAGTAACTACTTGCAAGTTTTAACACATCTAATAATGATGATGTTTCATCAATATTTTGTACTATTTTTTGTCTAATAATTTCAGTGTCCAACTGTAAATATTCTTTTTTCAAATCTAGTATAAGATTATTTCTCTTTAAGATTTCTTCATTTTTTTTCTTATCATTTGAGCTTTTTAATCCGAATAGTCCTTTACTAGGTTTATCTATTTTTCCATTTATTTTGAATATTTCTGATTTTATTTTCTTTATGTTTTCTTTTGATAAATCATAATCTGTTTTCTTAACTTTTTTACTTTTATTTTCTTCATTCTTTTTTAACTCTTCTTGTCTAAGTTCTAATATTTCATCTACCAAAAATTTATATTCGCAATATATCGCATATTCATTTAAATTGTCATTTAATTTTGCAATATTCTGATCCATATCGGCTTTTTCTTTTTCTGATATTTTAGCTAATTCTTTTGAAGTTAATTCCAAATATATTCTTGTATAATTATCTAATTTGAAATCGTTTATATTCATTGCTCCTGTGAAGAACTTATTTAAAATAATTCTATTATCAGTTGCTTCTATTTTTTTCTTTTTATTAATCAATTCAACTTTTTTATCTTCAACACCTTCTGCAGTTGAATTAAAGCTTTTTAAGATTTCTTCTGCCTTATTTTGATAAAATTTATCTATTTCATTTTCATATTTATCATAAATATATTTTATGCTTACATATAAATGTGTAACAACATCAGAGCATTCCCAATACACCTTTTCAAAAGTACTTTTAACGAGTTCTGAATTTATATTACCTTTATTAGCTTCTTGCAATAATATATCCATATATTTTTTTGCATATTCGCTTACATCAAAATCTTGTGCACTTAATTTTATTCCAACATTCTGAAATTGTTTAACACATTCAATTAACTCTGTATTTAATCTTTCCAAATTGCTTTTATAATATCCATTTACATTATATGCGATTTTGTCAAGTCCCATTTTCTCAAATGATGAACGTGTATCTGTATTTCTTACAGCAACATCATATCTTAAAATTTCTTCTTCAATTTGATGAATTTCCACATTTTCCTCTACATCAGTGAGCCTATCATATCTTGCTGCGATTTCTTGTAATACATTTTCATTTAAAGCTTCATACTTATCTGTCATATCTTTTATAGTTTCTAATAACGATTTTATTGCTCTAATACCATTTCTAGGTAATACTGAAATAACTTCTTTATCTGTTGATATTTGTTTTTCTATATTTTCTACTAATTCTTTCATGAATTTTCCTCCTCTAATTTTTTGACAGTATCATATTCGCTATTTAAAAACTTTAAAAAACTTTCTACTTGTTTTTTCACATCTAACAATTCTTTATTTTCTAATTTTGAAACTTTTACATTTTTTATTTCCATAAAACTCACCTCCTATGGATTTTCACTCTCAATATATTGAGTAAATTTCAGTGTTGCCCTATAATTTAAAGCTTCGTTTTCTTCGCTTCTATATTGTGTATCTAATTTATTGTCCATTATGCTGCCATCACCATCATTCCATCTAAAAAGAATTCTAATATCACGCTTTTTTTCATTAGCACTGTTTAAGTCTTTATCTGGGTCTATTACACCTTTTATTTGTTTAGTTTCAGTTACAGTAGATTTATCACCATCTACAATCTCATAACCGTAAATTTCGAAATCTTTTAACTGAGTTTCATTTAACTGTTCTATTGAAAATTCATACTTAAATGCTAAATCCACATATGTATAATCAATCATCATGTCAAAATAGCCTGTCCTTCCAGGTACTAGTGTATTATTATTCATATTTTCGTTTTCAACCAATACAGGTTGTACGACTTCACTAAGTGATTTCGCTTCATGGATATTAAGATCATTAATTTTTATCAACCATCTTTTTATATGAGTCTGATAAGTAGTATCAACTTTTTCAAAATATCTTGCATATGTCCTTCTGATAGAAAAAATTGTAAACAATAATGAAATAATACATAATATCTCCAAAACTCTTAATTTGTTTTTTCTTTTCATCAGTTTTCCCTTTCAATTTTTTCAGCATCATGTCTTCCTTTAAATATTCTAAATCCTGCATATATAGATAGTGGCACTATTCCGCAAAAATAAAAAATGTATTTATTTACTAACAAATTACAAATAAGTGTTAGAACATATAATTTGGTTTGAACAACACCATTTATTTGATTTCCGGTTATTGCAGGATCTTCTAGATTGTTAGCAATTCCCTTTGTGTGGAAAATTCTTTTTCCGTCTTTTTCTTCTATATCAATAACTCTGTGTGTTATTAATAAACCTTTTACAGAAGCAGCTTCTCCTAGGTATGTAACATCATCACCTACTTTTATATTGTTTGCATCTTTTTCTTTTACAAGTATTACATCTCCAATTTGATATTTAGGAATCATACTTCCTGTTTGTACTCTGAATATTCTATATCCAAAAAATGATTCTTTATTATTTGTTACTTTTTGAACTCCGATTATTAAGCAGATTATTATTATTAAAACTGTGAGTAATCTAGAAATTATGTTCCATATTATTTTAAATACTCCTACTCCTTTTTGCTTAACTTTTTTTTCTTCTCTTTGGTCTTTCATTATTTTAACCTCACTTCTTTTGCTTGTGACATATATTTGTCAATTCTTTCTTTGAATCTATCTTCTATTGGTTTTAAAGAAATTACATTTCTAGTTTTCATAACTAAAAGTTTATCTGTAATCATTTGCTTTAATTCTTTGTCAGATAAATCTGGATTTAATTCAATTATTTTCTCTATTAAATTATCTGTTAATTCTTTTCTTGCTTTTTTATCTTCTATTGCATTTTTTCTTTTTCCTTTTAATTTTTCCTCAATATTTTTATTACTAAAAATTAAGTTCATTAAATAAATGTCTTCATCAACAAGTTTTTTTGTAATTCCCTTTTCTTCTATCATTTTGCCAGCTTTTACTGCTTTGTCTTTTATTTCCATTTGGTCACTTAAGTAATTCCATAATTTTAGTGCATATTGAAAATGAACATTTTTTAATAATACATTTGTCATTTTTATTGGAGATTTTACTAGTGTTACTCTTTTTGCAGCTAATATTTGATATACATTAGTTGTTTTTAAGTCTTTTATTTTTTTCTTTATTTGTTGAATTCTTTCAGCTGTTCCAGAAGATTTAGAAACTCCAATTTGTTTTTCTGAAATATACTCAACATTTACTTTTATTTTTTCCTTTTTGTAATTAGCTTCTGCATGATAATTAGCCTTTTTCTCGTTTTTTCCTTTATATTCAGTCTCTTGATCCTTTTCACGTAAATACATATAATCTTCTATCAATTTTATAAGACTGAATAAGAATCTGTTTTCATATGTAATAAATGTCTCTTCTTTATAAGCATTTAATATTTTTTTAGGAATAACTTCTCCAGACTTTTGGTTAAATCTGTCAACAAAGTTAACATTTTTAGATAAATGTTTTACACTCTCAACAGTAACTTTTTTTATTAACTCTATTTTTATTATTTCCTCTTCTGTAACAATGTTTTTTATCTCTTTTGTTAGAGCCTTTTCAAGATGTGGAAGTGAAAATTCTACCATTTCTATCCATTCGTCATTTTCTACAATTTGGCTTTTACTAAGGTCTAACAATAATTTCGAATTAACTTTATTAAGAAACTCCTGTGATGATTCTTCTGTTTCAAAATTCGTTAACTTAACTACATTCAAGTCCATTAGCTATTCGTTCCTTGCATATATATTTAGGTTTTTTATAAAGGTTTTGCCTATAAACCTTTTTTATATACTAGATAAGTTATACCTACCTAGTATATAATAAGATACAATTTTATGACATTTTCTTCAATCTTAGTAAGAATTCAATACATTCAGCCATTTTTCCTTTTCCAAAGTTCTTGTCTAAGAATTCTACATATCCGTCAATCTCATCTCTAATTAAAGCTAAGTTTAATCCTTCAAACTTTCTTAATACTTTTTTAGCCATGAAGTAATCTACTGCTTCTGTTTCGTCTCCTCCACAAGCAACATAAACTGGCACGAATTTTCTCATGTGTTTTACAATACGGTTACCAAAAGCTACTCTGAAGTGTTTGATTGTATAGTTATCCATGTCATCGATTTTCTTTAATGTTGCATCAGATATTGCATAATCAACCATTGCTTTTTCAAATAATCCATTTAAATATGAATAATTTACATCTAGTGCATCTACTTGGTCTGGTTCAAAAGCTATACCTTTTTCGTTGATGTCTATTGGCATTGCTCTATCATATACCTTATCTGTTACCATGAATGTAGAGTCATCGTTGTTGATTGTTCCTATGTACCATGCATTTGGTGGAATTTGTAATTTTCCTCTTATTAATTTTTTTGGATCTGATGGCCATGAACTTTGTACAACTTCAATCTTCCAATCTTTTGTGCTATGCATTTCTAGAATTGACAACATTTCTGCGAAGTAGTACTCAACACGCGCCAAGTTCATCTCATCTAGGATTACTGTATAAATTTCATCAGTATATCCTGCTTCATATAGATATGCTAAGAAATCTGTTTCATTAAACTTTTTAGTAAATTCGTTTAAGTATCCAAAAATATCTGTTCTATCTCTCCATGATGGTTGAACTGAAGCTACACATGAAGGGTGTTTTACGAAATTACCCCAAGCCAATGATATAGATGTTTTACCTGTACCAGAAATACCTTGTAGAATTACTAGTTTTGTTGACGCTATGGCTGATACGAATAATCTTATCATTTTCTCACTATAATATAATTTTAGTTTACTTGCTGCAAAATTTCTAAATCTATAGCAAAATTCTGGTAATTCAAAAGTATTTCCATAATCTTTTTGTTTATATTTTGCATATTCTTGGTCTATTAATATTAATTTTGAGAATCTACTTTGAGTATTAGGGTCAATTTGTTCTTCATCATTTGCCTGTGATTCTGCTGCTGCTAATGCTCTATTTGTAGGACCAACTCCAATCCCATTTGGATTTACTCCTAATTCTGGTGATTTCATTGATAATAATTTTAATTTTTCATCAACTAGTTCTTCAACTTGATCATTTAAAGTATCTATTTGTTTTAATAGTTCTTCTTGGTTAATAATTTTCTTTCTCCATTTCATATGCCTCTTTAGAAAAAATACTATTATTCCAATAATACTTCCAACTACTATTATCATACAAATGATAGCAAGTCCAGTTAAAAACCATTCTGAAACTTTAAAGTCATTTGCATAATTTTGAATTATATAATAATATTCTGGAATATATTAAGTATTCCTTTCCATAACCCTCCAAATATCTCTCCAAATCCTGAAAAGAATTGGTGTAAAAATTCAAATAAAAATCTTCCATATGTTTCCATATATTTCTCTCCCTGTTTCTTATTATTCACATACTACATTTTTTAATATTGTTTTATTACTTTTTATCTCTTTATATAAATGAATGTTCTCTGGTGCAATAACCAATTTGAACATTTTTAGTTTTTCAACATCTTCTATGTTTTTTATTGTATCATCTAATGTAATTGTAAAGTTATATCCCTTTTTAGTATATTCTAATACACTTTTTTGGTTTTTAATATAGCCTTCATATGATATGTTTAAACTGATTTTATCTTGCAATGCTTCATTTCCTAAAAGTGATAAAATCCCTTCTAATTTCTGTTTTTTCTTGAAAAGTGATGTTGTGAATTCTGCAATGTAACTGTCTTTGAAGTTTCCATTTATTATATCTCTAATTGCAATTGTACTTAATAAAATATATTCAATTTGCAATTTATCTTCTGCTACAATTCCTTCTGTATATACTTTTTCAATTGCTGAATCGCTATATTGCATTGGCATCTTCACATCATATGTCATATTCACAAAATATGTATCTTCATCAAATTTTGTACTTTCAAATTCTAACATAAATTCATCTGTGCTAAACTTATCTAAAAATATATCTTTTTCTAACATATCATCTTTTATTTCTTTGTATAGTTTGTCTTCTATCTCTTGTGCCATTTTTATATCTAACGTTGAATCCACAATTTCTGCTATTTTTTCTATTATTTCCTTTAAACTATCAATTGTCTTGAAATTCTCTATATTTCTTACATTATCAAAAAATAAGATATATCCAAACACTTCATTAATACAATGAATCAAATTTAGTTTGTTTTGTTTTTCGTCTAATGTTTGAGCTTCTTCTTCACATCTTTTCATCAAAGTGTCTTCTTTGAAATTTAATTCATCCAATATTCGTAAGTAAAAAGCCCTGGCTGGCTTTTCCGTATTTTGCACATTATAATATCTTGCATTAATATATGTTTTTAGGTATTCACTTACAAACTCTTCATTATAATAAGAACTAAATATTGCTTTCATATATTTTTTGATTTTTTTCTCTGTAAATTTCAGATATGTATCCATTAAGTTGTTCATTTTTTCCTCCTTGCACATTTGAGATCGCTTTTTTTCGGTGCAATTTGCACGGATTATCTCGCTTTTTTTTCGGTGCATGTTTCTAATCTATAATTTGTTTAGCGCTTAAATCTAATTTTATGTATTCAATCAAATCAGAATATTCTGCATTTGTATCATTTTCCTTAGGAAATCTAACCTTTATTACATATTTATCAGTAGAGTCAACTCCTTGATTCATCTGTGATTCTGCTATTGATATTTTTTTGTAATAGGTTCCATCATCATCTGTAATTATTTCTTGTTTAGCTGCTTCAGAATCAAGGATTTCTCCATTTTTTTCTATTTGATATTCTAGCGGAAGATTTGTTGTCATTGTTAATGTAAGTCCATATTCTAAGTCTGTTTCAGCTCTTTTTTTGATTGTTCCATCATCTTCTTTTTGAAAATTTGATACTGAAAATGAGTATTCATATGTATTGTTCGAAGGATAAATGTCCTTTATTAGTAGTTTACCTGTTTTGAAATCATCATGTAACATCCAAAATGCCACATCTACATCTTTATCTGATGTTGCAGTTGTTTCATATCTTGCAAGTGTATTTCTTATTAAAATTATAGCAACTATTATTATTGATATTAATAATAGTACTAAAAGGCTTTTTTTTAACTTCTTTTTATCAATCATTCTCCTCACCTTTTTTCTCTTTATATGAAATTAAAGCAACAAACAAGATAACTGTTATAATTACTGGAATTATTACATGTGCATCTGTAAATACTTTTTTCCAAATTTCAACATTGTTTACAATAAATACAACTTTACCAATAACCTGTTCCTTTTGAATAGGTACGTCATCAGTATTGTTGTAATCACCTTTCGCAATTATAGTATTTTCATTTATCTTGGATATTCTATGTGTAATTAGTATATTGTCTTTTTTGTATGTTATAATATCATTTTCCTTTATTTCATCACCTATTTTGATTATTACAATATCACCTTTTTCAATTGTTGGCGACATACTTCCAGTTTCAGCACTAAGTACTGAATATCCAAAAATATTTATGTATTGCTTTTTTTGAATATTAACTTGACAAAATCCTAATATTGCAAGGATGGCAATGATTGCTAATACTACTATTATTAAATCAACTATTATTTTTTCTATTGTTTTAATTACCTTGTTCATTGCCTATCACTTCTCCTGTATATTGTTTTAAATTTATCTTTAATGGTACAGATATTTTTGCATTTTCTGTTTGACCAATTTCTGAATCTACTGCATTATTATTTTCATCATTTATCCATTCAAAATATAGTTTTACATGGTTCAAATATTTATCATTTATTTTTGATATAGGTATTACTGCTTTATGTGTATTTGAAGCAAGATTTGTACTTATATCAGTATTTTCTATCTTCTCTTCATTGCCCGATTTTTGAAACCAGTTTTCTACTTTAACTAGTTTCATTTTTGTTGTTAATTGCTCAAATTGCATATCAAGTTGATATATTACTGATACATCTGTGTTTGTTGGATCTATTATTATTTCGAAACAAGCTTGTGTTCCAGGAGCCATCTTTTGACTCTTAACACGAGCAGAATCTAAATATATAAGATTGTCTTCTGTCATGTTAAAAGTCAAGTTTTGGTCACCTGATGATATGTCTGCTCCATTTACTTTTATTGACCATACTCCCAATAAATTTGAATAATCCCCTTGATTTTCTTGTTTATATAAAGCATACATGTTAGCTATTTGTAATAAAGATATAATTAACATTATTAATAATAAAATTGTTAATAATTTTTTCATTTATTTTCCTCTTTTGTTGTTTTTTTCTTTGTAGTTGTTTTATGCTCTGCCGTTTTTTTGGATTCTACAGATGTTTTATGTGTAGTCGTTCTTGGTGTTGCTGTTTTTTTATGAACTGGTTTACTTTCAGTTTTTTTAGTTTTTTCTGTAACATCTTCATCATCTATTTTTTCTGATTTAACTTCAACTGCTTTTGTTTTCTTTTTTTGTTCTCCAAGGAATTTTATTTCCATTGCCAATTCAAATACTTCTTGTAAGAATAATAGTAATGATACAACTACTACACAGAATAAGTATCCCCATTTAGATTCTAATAGATTTAATACATATCCCCATCCCTGAATAACAACTGTGTCACTAACTTTTCCTATAAAATAGTCATTAGCATAACTTTCTTCTTCATCAACGATGTATGTTATGTGTCTGCCTTGTTGTGTTTTAGCTTTTAATGTAGTATCAATAACTTCATATTCTTGGCTATTGATTACTTTATACATAAAAAGTTCATCTCCAATTTGTACATTTTTGTCACTTGTACTTTTTATTAATAGTATAGAACCTTGTTTAAATTTTGGTTCTAAAGAATCATCTTTAACTATATACACTGTATATCCACCCAATTGACTATTATTGTAGTCATTGTATGATAATAACAATACTGTTACTGTTATTGCTATTATTGCATATATTACAAATAATATAGTTCCTAATGCTTTTTTCATATCATTTCTCCCTTTCGTTTGTCATATGCTTTATATTATTGTTTTCCATCTTGTTGTGAATCTTGTGATTCGCTTATAGCATCTAATTTTACTCTTTTTGTAGCTCTCATATCTCCTCTATAAATTACACTTATTTCACATTCTTCTCCAACATCCAAATCAGTATTTGTACCAGTTCTTAATTGGCCTAATACATTGTCATCACCATCTATCAAAATTGCATTAAATTCTTCATCTGGGACTTTTGCAGATGTATTGTTTATTACCCTCATTGTTATCATTGTTTGGTCATTATCTGCTAGATATTCCATAGAAATGTTTTGAGCTTCTAGCCCTGCCTCAGTAGTTGTTTCTGGTAATTCTGTCACTTGTTCTTGTGCCACTTCATCTGATGGCTTATTATTTTTCTTATTTTTAGTTACATTTACTATTATGATAATTGCAATTATTAGAACTACAACTGCTACCATAAAAGTAATCAACATCTTTTTACCTTTTCTTACCTTTTTCATATTTTTCCTCCTTTTTCTCTAATATATTTTATACCATAACTTTTTTCAAAAGTCTATATATTTTTTCAATAAATTTTTGGTATATTTGTCATTTATTGCTGGTTGTTAGTTACCCTGATAACACATGCTGTATCACCAGAAGGATATGTATAGTTTTTAGACATATTAACCTTATAAAATTTAATATTATGTGTTGATTCTTTGTCAATATTAAATGTGAATTTTTTTACAAATCCTTTAGAATCTGTAACTTCACTACCTTCAATTTTATTCACATATGCTTCGTCAGCTAAATCAACTCTAACAACATTTGGATCAAATTCGAGAGTTACAGGCATACCTGTTTCTTTAGCATTAACCAATTTTAAAATTGCATAATTTCTGTTAGTAACATCATCAATTGAATAACTATTAAGTACTACTTGTTTAACTCTTAAGCTAACTTCACAAGAAATTTCTTTTTTATATGGTTCAGTAGTATTTGCCTTAATTTTAATGGTAATAACATCATTTTCAGCAATCTGTGTTTTTGGAGTTACTACAATCATCAATCTACTAACATTGTCAGGCTTTCCATCTTTTTTTGCATATATAATTCCTGTCGTATTAGTAGGACCATCTGCACTATTAATACCGTAAAGTTACCTTATCAGTATCAGGAGTCTCACAAGATACAGAATAATTCAGATCATAATCCAATCTTAGTAATGTATTAGCATAACTATATAAATCAAAATTCAATTCATATGCGTCAACTCCACCCCAGTTGTCATATTGATATGTTGCATTATCTAAAGTAAGTAAATCACTCGTAAAGTAAAAGGCCTTTGAAGTAAAATATGCCTCTCTAACTCCATTGTACACATATCTTCCGAAAACAGCACATGATATTGCTAAAACTATAAGAAATATCACTATACCTATTTTTATCTTATTAAATTTTTTAACTTTCTTTTGTCTTTTCATACTACCCTTTCCAGACTCTTTTGCACACGTGAGATCGCTTTTTTTCCGTGCACTTTGCACAAGTGAGATCGCTTTTTTTCCGTGCAATGCACGGAAAAAAAGCGAAATGAAATGTGCAGTAGTCTATTCTACTATAAATGATTTTCTAATTTCTTGTATTAGAGTATTATTGTAGTACGCTTTGAATACTAATTTATATTCTCCTGTACCAATGCCTTCTTTTATTAGCTTTTTAAATTCTACATTTTCAACATACTCATTATCAGTAGATGTTGGATGTTCCTTTTTCTCCATAACTATGTATTCTTTGCCACCACTTGCTGTTACCAAGTTTTGACCTATACATTGTTCTGGTGTTTTTAATTCAGTACCATCTAAGCTCTTTAAGTAATCTTTTAGATCTACTTTTGTATAGCTTATTCCATTATATGTCTTTGTTCCATCTTCAGCTGTTGTATAAGTATCATTACGTTTATATAACTCAACTCTGATATTTGTATCATTTGTTGGTGAGCCAACTTTAACTGTTAAGTCAAGTCCATCTCCTCCATCAAGGTTTAAACCAGTTTCTTTATTAACAATTCTGCTTCCATCAGCGGTCTCTATACCTGCAAGTCCTAATAATTTGTTAATAAATGTTATATAAATTTCTTGAGACGCTACTTCTTCTCCTCCATAGTGAATTCCGTCATCTGATGCAAAGAAATATATTTTAGCTATATATTGACCAGCAGATACACTGCTTTGTGTCATTGCTAATTCATAAGAATTGCTTAATTCTGCTAGATTGTCTGAAAGTGGAACTCTGATTACTCCGTCCGCACCTGCTGGATAAACTGTTGAATCAGTTTTATCTGTAAGTTTGAAGTTTTGTAATTCTGGTGCTTTTATTCTTTCACCATGTTCATCTACTATTTCAATTGCCATACCTAATTTTTTGTCATAATATTTTGTATCCATAATAGTCTTGCCATCAGCTACTTTTTGTTCTAGTAATGAAGCATCAAATTTGAATGGTATTGATAAGTTCTCAAATACTGTGTATGAAGTCGTGCCATTGTCTGTAACAACTGTTTCAGTTAAGTTTGCCTTATCTGTATACATATTGTATTTCAAATTCTTTTGTCCATTACCGTATTTCTTTGAGCCTGATGAACTTCTTAATTCTAAATATGTCTCTTGTGCTATTTTATTTGCATTAATGTTAGAATCAATAAAGTTAAATGAAACTTCATATTTTTCTAATGCATATCCGCCATTTGAACCAGAATGATAATATTGGCTATTATTATTTGCATATTTAGCTGTTTTACTTGTTGTTCCTCCCATATCTATGAATTTAGATAATTTGTACAAATATCTTGTGCTTCCAGAAGAATTATCTGTTGCATCATAATCAGTATCACTTGCAACTTGATAATAGTAAACTTTATTTACATTATCACCTTGACCATAATCCCTTAAAGTAACTTTTGTTCCTTTAGGTAATGGTGTTGAAGTAGATAATACTCTGTAATCATCTGTTGCATAGATATCAGATTGTGCTCCAAGACCAACTTCGTATAATACATAACTTATATCTACTGAACTATCTGTTGTGTAGTTTAATTCCGTATCGATACTATTTGTAAATCTTGGTACATAGTTTTTACTTTCTTCCTCATATAGAGATTGAATGTTAACTGCTATAACAACTTTAAATGTATTTCCAACACTTGGATCATCTGCTGACCTAGATTTTCCTGTAAATACAATATTTACAAATCCTAAATCTTTAGTTTCTGAAACATTTACTGAGTTAAATAACTTGAATGTTATTGTTCCAGGATTTCCAGAATTGTCCATCTTATAGATACTTGTTCCACCAAATGAACCGTCTGAATCTGTATAAAGTTCTGTTATACCACCTTTAGTCCATCCAGAATGTGTTGTTTCCATTGTCATACCAAATGTGTTGTTAGCATTTTCGCTATATGTTGGTACAGTATATCTATCAATTAAATTGATATCTGTATTTAATGCATTTGAACTTACTCTATTTAATGTTAATGATGTACCACTATATGTTGGACTATTAATAACCTTGCTTAAGTCTAATTGTAAGTCTGCCATTGAATATGTTGAATATGTTGAAGCTATTAATGAAGTTGCATAATTTACAACATCTGCTCCTATAATCCAATCATAATATGTGCCATAATCTGTAACATCTATAACTTGTGGTTTTGCTATTCCTGTATCATCTGCGATATTTGAATAGAATCCATCAACTGTGATGTTATGTTTAGGTTTATGTCTACCTTCAACATAAGTTCCATTTGCAAACATCTTTGTTGAAGCTGTTCCATTATAATCTGGTGCATATATGTCATATTCTTTTGCACCTGTTGTTCTGCTTGTTCTGTACATTCCAAAGAATGCCATACCTTTTACATCACCCCAGATATCTTCATTTGACCTATCTTCTAAGTTTCCTTCTTGTTTTGCAAAGATTAAGTTTACACCTTCAAGTGTATACAATCTGTTATCAACATTTCTTGTAACTGTTCCATTTTCAATACTTACAGTTTCTTTTATAGTTGTACCATATTCGTTTGTTACCAAACTTTCGAATCCTCCAACCATGTTAAATGCTCTTTGTGTATATAATGTTGAATTATCAAGTAAAGTCAATCCATTTGTAACTCTATTTAAAGTATAACTTGCTCGTTTATAGTAATTATTTGCATCTTGAGCTCCTGTCAATTCTAAGTATGAGTTCTGTACTGAAACTTTTCCTGTTCTTTGTATAGAAATCATCTTATGAGCATTTGCTGAAGTTCCAAGGTCTTTAATCTTAACTGTTGATTTGTCTGCTCCTTTTTTGTCTGTTGTCTCATATGTTGAGCCTTTTCCAGCACCGAAAATATTGTTTGCAAATGTTATTGGTGAAGCTGTGCTACCATCCATAGTCACATGTGTTGCACCATAAACACTTACTGTATCAAAATTATCATTTGCTGTACTTCCTGCACCATATATATTTCCTTTAATATTGATATTTCCAGCTACTAGTGTATCATCTGTAACAGTATCTTTACCAATATTAATATTTGTTGTTCCATAAACAGTTGAATCTTCTGAACCACCATTTATGTCATTTTCGATTGTTCCTCCTGTAATATTAATTGTTGTTGAACCTGTATTTCCAGATTTACCAATTGCTGATTTATATCCACCACCATAAAGTTTACCAGTTATTGTTGAAGCTCCTGTTATATTTATAGTTGCATTTTTTGTTGTACCTTTCTCTTTATTTCCACCATAGATGTTATTTGCTGTTTTTCCAGCAATATTAACAGTTGCATTATCAGTGTCTCCACCATTGCCTGTTCCACCTTGGTTTCCACCATAGATATTAGTTACTGTTGCACCATTTTGTGTTACTTTAGCATTTGTTACACCTACATCATAACCTCCACCAAATACATCAGTTACTTTACCAGTATTTAATACAACATTTGTATTTGTTGTTATACCAGCATTCTTAGAGCCACCATGTATTTCATCAATTGTAATACCATCTAATGTTACATTTGCAGTTTCGACTGCGACTGAATTACCACCACCGTAAACATTTAAAAGTTTACCTGATTTTAATTCAACATTTGATGTTTCAACAGTTCCATTTGTATTAGAACCACCAAATAAGCTTGTTACATTTGCAGTACCTTCTAATGTTACATTTGCAGTTGTAGTTGTACCACCATAACCACCACCGTAGACATCTGTTACTGTTCCTGATTGTAAGAATATATTTGCTGTTGTTACAATTCCATCAGTCTTAGAACCACCATATATTGTATTAGCTGTAATACCTTTTAAGTAGATATTAACTTCATTTGTTATTCCTGCCTCATCTGAACCACCATATATTGTAGCCAATTTTGCACTCTTAACTAATTGAATTTCTACTGTACCTACTCTTTCATATTTACCACTACCATATACAGTACCCTTAATTGTTGGAGTTGTATTTACATCTTTGCTTCCAATTACTATATTTACATTTTGACTTACAGTGTCATTATTTTGTTGACCACTTGTTGTTAAGATATTTCCACCATATACATTTTGTACTGTTCCTCCTAAGATATTAATATTTGATTGAGTTCTTACTTGGTTTTGATATGCTCCGCCATAAATATTTCCTGTTACTTGACCATTGTTTATATTTATATTAGCTGAATCTGAAACTCCACCGTTTTGACCTCCACCATATATATCACCTTTAATTGTTCCAGTATTTAATGTTATGTTTGTATTTCCATTTATTGCTCCTGTATTGACATTTATTGATGTTCCATTTATTACACCCTTGCTTCCTCCATAAATGTTTCCATTTACTGTGATTCCGCTATTTACAATAATATTAGTATTACCTGAAACTTGTCCTTGAGCTTCTGTATCAGTATTTGAACCTCCGAAAACATTTCCTGTTATAGCAATACGTCCAGAAAGTGTAATTGTTGAACTTCCAATTGAAAAGTTTTTATTACCATTTCCAAATATATCACCTGTAATTTGTCCACCGTAGAAATTTAGCTCATTTGCGATTGGTTCACTTCCTGTTGGGTCTTTTTTAACTTTAGCTCTTGAACCTCCATAAACATTTCCTGTAACCTCATATAGAATCCATTTATTCCATCATTAAATCCATCTATTGTTCTTAAGTATATACTTGCATTTTCAGAAGATTTATTAAATTTGTTTTCTCCTGTGAATTTAGCACTATAAATTTTTGTAATAGAATATTTCATACTATATGCTGTTGTTGTACTTTGTGAACCATTAGTATTATATGGATAGCATCCATCTTCACTTTCACCCATTGCTAAGTAACCTGTAATTGTTAATTTTTCATTTCTTGAAACAGCTGATTCTTTCATAGTTCCAATCATAACTTGATGTGAAACATATTTGCTCTTTGTAGTTTGTGTCTCTAAACTTCTTCCTGCAATGATATTATTGTATTTACCAGCTTCTACTATAACAGTGTGAATTCCTATTGTTCCTAGTTTTGCCTCTGTTTTGTAATTTCCACCAACTACGGCACCAAAAGTATATTTATCATCTGGTGTTGAAATACATCTACCAAGAGTTACATCACCATAATTTGTAATTAATACATTTGAATAATCGCCTTTAGATAAGTAGTCACTACCATCACTAACCTTTGTAGAAGATGAATATAGTTTAATATTATCAAATGCTACATCTCCCTCAATGTTCATGTTAGAAGAAACTTTTAATTCAGCACCTTTTGTTCTGTAATCTACTCCTGCATATAAACTTGTAATTGTTGCATTTCCTGTTAATTTATCACTACTATTCCATTCAACTGCATCCATAATTACAATTATATTTTCAGAAGATTTTCCAGAAGAATTTAATTTGCCATATGCTGTTTGTAAATCTTTAACTGGTTTTTCTGGTGATAAACCATCATTTGAATTATTACCAGATTTTGATACAAAGATTACAGTTGCTTTTTGCCAAATTGCATTTAAGTGTGTTACTGTATTTGGAATATCATCATATAAGCTATAAATCTTAGCATCATCTGCTGAGAATCCTTTATTATTCGCTACTGCCCAACCTTTAAAGCTATATCCGAATGGTTCTGCAAATTGTGCATTTTTACCATCATCGTAAATTTCGCCAATTGAACTTGCTCTATATGTTGTAGATTCTGCATTTGTGCCACTTTCATTTACACTCATTAATTCATGTACATAAGATTGATGAGTTTCTTTGAAATCTGGACTTGTATGATATGTTATCATTGTATAATTATCTGTATTACTACTTATTGCAGATTTAGAGAAGCTTATTGTTGTTGTATTACTCTTATTATCAAATTCATCAACTAAAGTTTCTTTTTCTATTACTAATGAATAATTTCCAATTTCTTTTAAGCCAGTAATATCAATTTTATATGATTTTGAAATTTCGTTAGCATCTTCTCCGAGAGATGTAACCTTTGCTGTTGCTCCGGCTACATCTTTTCCATCTTTGAAGATTTTTACATTAGCATCATTCAAGTTACTTTGGTCTAAAACTAAAAATGTATCTTGACCTTTAACATTAAAGCTAATTGTTCCATCATTTTCGAATTTTGAAGTATCTGTACTCATATATTTCCATACTGGTTTTTTATTGTCTAAGTCTACAATTATGTCTGTTGCCTCATTTGTAAGACCTCCTGTATCTGCAATTTTTCCAGCTGGAATACTAATTTTAAATTTCTTAAATTCTTCTTCAAATTCACTTATTTTTATAACAAAATTATAACCATATTTCGTTTTTACAGGTGTTATTGATATTGGTAAATCAGTTCTTTGAACATATTCGCCATTTCTATTCAATTCATATATTGTAATATCTTCTGCTGTCAATTTTGTATTGAAATCATAGAATCTATCAGTGCCTGCAATAGTTACTGTAGCATATCTTTGTGCATAGCTTATATCTTTGTCTACATAGAATAATTTTGGTTTGATAAAGTCAACTTTAATAAAGTTATTGGCATCATCGCCATTGTCATTATCGACTATTATTTTTGTTTCAATGTTCTCGTTTCCAGATGTATCTTTTACTTTTCCAGCAGCTATTACAAATTCTATCTTACCACTATGTCTTCTAAAAATTTCATTCTCTAAGTTCTTATCTAATTCGAAGTTTGATAATGTTAATGTATATCTTACTCCATTTCCTGAACCATCTGTGATATCTGCTTTTGTAAGATTCTTGGTTATGTAATCAGTTACATCCATATCATCAACAAGTATTTGTTTTATATCATCTGCTGTTAATATATTGCTTTCTAAGAAGTTTGTATCAACTGCATCAAATGTTATCCTTACTTGTTTATTTGTTGAATCAATTAGTGGATTTACTCCTTCTTTATATTTATACTTAATTGTTGGTTTTATAAAGTCTACTATGCTATTTCTGAATGCTGTATATTTTGGAGAGTTTTCATTGTCTCCGATATCTTTTTCAACCCAATTTTTATTTCCTACTGAAATTTCTGTTTGTTTGTTTCCATTTCCAGATGTATCCCTAATTGAATTTTCTGCAATCCTGATTTTTACTGCTCCATCATATGTTCCGAAATTTCCTAATGTTAAATTATATCCTGTATCAGCTCCATCAAGTTCAGCAGTATTTGTTATTTTTGTTAATTTCTTTGTAATTGTTGTTATTGGAACATTTGGATTTTTGCTATTTGCTACAAATACATCAATGTTATTTTCTGTTAATGTATCTTTTAAGTAGTAAATATCACGTCCTAGTATTTTAACTGTTACTGTTCCTGTTTCGCCATCTCTATCTCTTGTTATACTACTTGTTGAGTATTCCCAAACAGGTCTTGTAAAGTCTACTATACTGTTTCTAAATGCTGTGTATTCACCTTTTGTATCTCCCGCTTCTGTCCATGTTGCATTTCCTACTAATAATTCAGTTTCTCTATTTGTATTTCCAGATTTATCTATTATTACTCCTTCTGGTATTATAATACTTGTTACACCTTCATTTTCACCAAAGTTTCCTAAAGTGATTTGATATGTAATTTCTGTTTGTTGTTGACTTATTTGAGAAACTTGTTTTGTTATTGTGTCTGGGTATACTGTTTCTCCACTTGGTTTTACAACTTTAACCCTAATCTTAGCAACATTTGCTGCATCTTGTAATGTTCCTTTTGATAAATATTTATCTGTTGCTTTTATTCTTACTGATACGGTTCCAGTTTCATTTGTAATATCTCTGTTTATTCCATTGCTTGAATTTAACTTACTTAAGTTGTCTGCCGTTTTTTCAATTAATGGATCAATTACATCGACTATTACTGGATTTCTTTCATCATCACCATCATCATAATCTAATGTAAGTGTTGTTGCACCATTTTTGTTTCCAGATGTATCATCAACTTTGTCTGCTGCAAATACAAATGTTACAGCACCACTGTAATCTTTATATTTTTCTGATTCGTTATATATTAATTCAAAGTTTGATATCACAAATGTGTATTCTTTTCCTGTTCCATCTTGAAGGTCTTTTGAAGTTACTGTTGTGTGTAACTGGTCTGTTAAGTCTGTTCCTGCAACTTTTATTCTGATGTTGTTTGCATTTAATGTTCCATCTTTATTCATTATTGAGTCTTCTCTTATATGTTTATCTGTTACATCAAATTTAACTGTTAATGTTTTAGCTTTATAGTCAATTTCAGGGTTTGCACTTCCTGTAACTTTTGAATATTTATAGCTAATTAATGGTTTGATAAAGTCTACTATACTGTCTCTAAATGCTGGATATTTTTGATTTGTTGAACTGTCTCCTTTTTCTACCCATTCTTTATTTCCTACAAGAATTGTAGTTTCTAAGTTAACATTTCCTGAATTATCTACTATTGTTCCTGCATCTATTACTATTTTTGTAACACCATTTATTTTGCCGAAATTTCCTAAAGTTAATTTATATCCTATAAGTTTTACATTATTTACATCTGGAAGTCCTTGTTTTGTTGCTAGTTGTTTTAATGTTGCTGTATCTGTAATTGCTACTAAGTCTTTTGTAATTGATGATTCTAATTTATCATCTACATATACTTTAATTTTATCCTTTGTTAGTGAATTAGATTTGTAGTATTTATCACTACCGATTATTGTTAATTCAACTGTATCTGCTGTTTTTCCATCTCTTATTCTGTTTATGCTACTTGTTCCATATGTCCATACTGGATTTACAACATCGACTACTTCTGGTTTATCATGGTCTTCGTGATTTCCTGGGTCATCTATACCTATTGTAATTGTTTTTGCTGAATTTAGGTTACCACTCTTGTCCACAATTCCTTGTTTTATTGTTCCATCTGTATTTAATTTACCAGCTGGGAAGGCTATTGTCATCGGACCACTATAACCTTCACCATCTTTAATTTCTAATCCATTTACTATAAGTTCATATCTTTCACCAATTTTTACTTGTTTTCCGTTTACTGCTGTATAAATATCTCCATTTGCTCTATAAATTATATTTCCTTCTGTAACATCTGCTGCAATTTGTTTCTTCTTGAATGATCTTGTTACTTTAGTCCAATCAGGTTCTTCTCCATCTACATTTATTGTCATTGTTGTTAAATCTATTTTTGAACTTAGGAAATACTTATCTGTTACATCAAATATTACTGTTACATTTTTCTTTCCTTGGTCTATTATAGTATTTGCCGCTTCATATGTAAATTCTGGTCTTATATAGTCTGTAAACATTGTTGTTGTGCTTGTTTTATTGTTTGTACTTTCTGTTCCAGTTCCTTTTAATATAATATCTTCCATTGTTCCAGATGTGTCTATTGCTTGTAAGTTTTGGTTTTGATATGTTGTGTCTTTTAATGTCTTTTTTGCAATTTTTAATGAAATGTTACCACTCCATTCTTTGTAGTTCTTTCCTTTTTGTCTTAATGCCTCTTCAAAGTTTGATAGTGTTAGTACTTGTACTACGTCTTTTGCCCCTGTTGTTTCATTTGTTGCTTCTGTTGCAGTTGCAACTTGTTTTGTTATACTTGTTGCTTCTTCTCCATCTATGTATACTTTTATTTGTTCGTCTATTTTATCATTATTCAATAAGCTTTCTACATCACTTGTGAAGTCTTTTCCTGCTTCTGCATTTGTTCTTCCTCTTAATGTTATGTTTATCTTACTCTTTGCCAAGTCATTACTATCTATTGTTATTTGTGATGCTTGCTTTATCCATTCTGTTCTATATTTTGGATTGATTGTTCCTCTTGTATAATTTATCGCTGATGTTGTTGCATCTGTATTTAACTTGAAGTTGTTTTTGTCTAGGTAAATTTGCTCTGAGGCATAAATTGTTAATGCACCGTCTTTGCCTGTGTTTGTAAACATTTTTGTATATGTATCAGCTATTTTCGTAAATGCTGGGCCTAGATCAAGTTTTGTCATTGACGCTTGTCCAGTAGCATAAAACATTTCTTCCATAGTAATAACTTTTGTTGTAAAGAATTTATCTCCTAAATCCAAATTCTCCATTGAATATTGTCCAAAGTTATGAAACATATGCCACATATTAACTACATTACTTGTATCAAATTTATTTCCTAAATTAACTGTTTTTAATTTATATAGACCACATTCAAAAAACATCTTGCTCATATTTGTTACATTACTTGTATCAAATTTGTCTCCTAGATCAAGCTCTGTAATTAATGTACGCCCAAAATTATCAAACATATTACTCATATTGGTTACTTTACTTGTATTAAAAAGACTACCTAAATTTATTCCTGTTAATTTAGTATATCCACAGTTTTTGAACATACCTGACATATCTATTACATTACTTGTATCAAAATTACTTCCAAGATTCAATGTTGTCATTGCTGTATATCCTGTATCTTCAAACATATTCTGCATTACAATAACATTACTTGTGTCAAACTTGTCTCCTAAATCCAATTGAGTCATTGCTTCACGACCTGTTTTGATAAACATATATGCCATACCATTTACTTTGCTTGTGTTGAACATACTTCCTAAATTTAATGTTGTCATTTTATTTAACCCTGTTCCTGCAAACATTCCCGTCATACTCGTTACATTTCCAGTATTAAACTTTTCTCCCAAATCCAACTTAGTCATAGCATTTGAACCTGTAAATCTAAACATTCTGGACATATCTACTACACTACCTACATTTAGTAAACCAATGCCTGAGATTGTTTCAGAAGAAGTACACTTTTCCGAATTTCCTATACAGTTAAATAAATAGCTTGAATCATAATTTCCAAATATCTCATCATCACTACCAACATAAACTTTTAAAGTTCCATTTGCATTAGTTGTATACCAAGCTAGTATCGATTTATCTTGTTGTGCTGAAACATCCCATGCAGTTGTATCAACATAAGCTTTAGCTGACTTGTCATAAACTGATGATGGTATATTATCCATAAATGTTACATTGTCAATGTTCTGTCTTTCTATTTTGCTAACATTTGTGTTTTTACTATTTTTGCTTCCTAAAAATCCACTATTTATTTCTGATTCAGCCTCTGTATTTGCCAAAGCATTAAATAATAGTAAATCCGTTGCCTTATTGGTGTTATTTGATGTATCTGTAATCGCATTTGGTTGAATTTGAATTTTTATCTGTTTAGCATTTTTAGTAAGTCCTGAACCACTAATTGTAATCGTATATTGGTCACCTATTCTTGTCATCTTATCTGAACCATATGCTGGTGAACTTGTTCCAACAGTTTTAGTAATACCTGTTGTAACTTCTTTTCCATCTACAAAAACTTTTATTAAGTCTGCATTTAAACTGCTTGCTTTAAAATATTTATCAGTACCTTTAACAGTTATTGTTGCAGTTTGTTCTGCCGCACTTGCTGATGAACTTACTTTTTCCCAGATTGGGTCTACTACATCGACTACTTTTCCATCAGTACCTAATTTTTCTCCTGCAATATTAATTCCAGAAGTAATTGTAAATGCATTATTCTTATTTCCTGATGTATCTGCAAATTTATCTTTGGCAACTGCTACTGTAATTACACCACTGTAATCCATCGTGTCTTTTCCTTGTAATTTTTCCA
>OCQB01001162.1_pt1 | contig 22623 bp, 19 predicted proteins | sample 1538631 | NCBI WGS metagenome assembly OCQB01 (sample SAMN04571713, study PRJEB22368) | human gut metagenome | biome: human gut; material: stool | host: Homo sapiens | place: Luxembourg | collected 2012-10-19
GGCATAGTAGCCTCTACCCGGTCTTCGGAAGCATAGGTATATTGAATGCCCAGATTTCCCATCAGGGCATGACGTGCACGCTCGTTCAATTGGTCGAGAGGAATCTCTGCCGGACGAATTTCAGAAAGAATCGCTTTTTCTACGGCAAGAGCAACTCCGTCTTCTTCATTCGAAGCCGTCACCACATCGGCACATACCTTTACCGAATCCTGAGCATTGCCCATGGCGATACCCAATCCGGCAAACTGGATCATGGAAACATCGCAAACGCCATCACCGATAACAATGATTTCTTCCGGAGTGATATCCAAATGGGAAAGCAAGGCTCCCAACGAAGTTGATTTGTCAATGCCACATGGCAGGACTTCCAGGAAATAGGGTTCCGACCGGAATACATCGAGCGCTCCGTTCAAACGTTTTTTCCAATGTTCTTCCAATCCGATAAGCGCCTCTTCGTCATCACTGACCAACATACATTTGGAAGGAGCAAAATCAACGGCAACCGAAAATTCGGGTTCTTCAATCAACTCCATCCGATTGAGGAATGCTTCCTGAAGAATGTGTTCATTATCTGCCTGATCAGCAATCATTCGGTCTTCGGTGTAAGTAAAGATTGCAAATCCGTTTTTACGGGCTTTCTTCTCCAGATAAGGCAACATTTCGGGGTTAATACGCCGTTCGAGCAATACTTCCCCATTTTTGGCATTAATGACCTGTGCGCCGTTATAGGACAGGATGTATCCGCCATAGTTACCCAGCTCCAGTTTCTTTGCCAAAGGCAAAATCCCATAAGTGGGCCGACCGGAGGCCAAAACAATATGTACTCCCATCTGCTGTACTTTTAACAAAGTGGCAAGGGTACGAGGAGTAATCTCCTTCTCATCATTGAGCAATGTCCCGTCTACATCAAGGACTAACAGTTTATACTTCATGACCTCGAGTTTTTTGTTTAGATTACAAAGGTAAAATATTTAAGGCAACATCCCTGTTTCTTTAGGGAAAATTATACCATAAGGTACAGAAAGAAACCTGCGTCCGGACTCACAGGAGATGCGGGAATCATCGTTTCACCCGACAACCGGACAGAATGAAAGCACCACGCTTCAGGTCTGTAAACAAACGTACCGGGCTGTTACTCTTAAGGATAAAAGTCCGGTCAGTACATCCAGCCTCTCGCAACAACTGCCAAGCCGAAATTTTCATTAAGAAGGTGTTTTTGTATGGACAGAAAGATCGATGCCCTCTCTTACCTACCAACCGGAACTAAGCCTTAAAGAAAGGATATCCGACATGGGGGTGTCGACACATCCGACATGGGGGTGTCAGCATGCCCGACATGGGGGTGTCGAACAACGTTGGTTTAAAGGATAAAAGGGTTAGGGTGGAATGTATCGGGGGAAAGCTCGCCGACCCAATGCCATATACGACAAACGGTGGACAAATAGCACTACACTGCAACTCGTCCACCGTCTTGATCCGGTCTTTTTTATGAAGCGAATCAGAATTCGCTTGTAAAGTGGAACCGGATATTTTTGAAATCCATCTGTGCCATCTGAAGCACATAGTTCGAATCGGCCAGGAAAACATCGCGTCCTTCACGATCCTTGGCCATATACTGATATTTACGTTTCTTGAATGCTTCCAACTCTTCCAGGTCATCGCTTTCAATCCAGCATGCTTTGTACAAACTCAACGGCTCCCAACGGCAAGAAGCATTGTATTCGTTCAGCAAACGATATTGAATAACCTCAAACTGCAACTGACCTACCGTACCGATAATCTTGCGACCGTTGAACTGATTGACAAACAACTGGGCCACACCTTCGTCCATCAACTGGTCGATGCCCTTGGCAAGCTGTTTCTGCTTCATCGGATCGGCATTCTCTATGTACTTGAACATCTCCGGTGAGAAGCTCGGCAAACCACGGAAATGAAGTTGTTCTCCTTCGGTAAGCGTATCGCCAATCTTAAATGTTCCGTTATCCGGCAAACCGATAATATCTCCGGCCCAAGCCTCGTCAATAGTCGTCTTACGTTGTGCCATAAACTGGGTGGGTGAGGAGAAACGCATAGTCTTACCATGACGTACATGCAGATAAGGGGCGTTTCGTACAAACTTACCTGAACAGATTTTGCAGAAGGCCACGCACGAACGGTGATTGGGGTCGATGTTAGCCGTAATCTTGAAAATAAAACCGGTAAATTTAGGCTCCTCGGGGATCACCTCACGTTCTTCTGCATGTACGGGACGGGGGGCGGGGGCAATCTCAACAAAACAGTTGAGCAGTTCCTGCACACCAAAATTATTTAAAGCCGAACCGAAAAAGACTGGTGCACACTCTCCCTGCAGATATGTTTCTACATCAAATTCGGGATATACACCTTCTATCAATTCCAAATCACCGCGTAACTTATCTGCCAGCGTATCGCCGATCTGCCGATCCAACTCGTCAGAATGAATATCTATTTCCACTTTCTCCGTCACCACTTGTTTGGAAGGTTGATATAGGTCCAGTTTCTGTTCGTAGATATTATAAACTCCCTTGAAACGGGGGCCTTGTTCGATAGGCCAAGACAGAGGACGTACCTGAATCATCAGTTCTTCTTCCAATTCATCCAGCAAGTCAAACGGATCTTTACCTTCACGGTCCATTTTGTTCACAAAGATGATTACCGGCGTATTCCGCATCCGGCAGACTTCCATTAGCTTGCGGGTCTGGGTTTCCACACCCTTCGCTCCATCTACCACGATGATGACACTGTCTACCGCCGTCAAGGTACGATAGGTATCTTCGGCAAAGTCCTGGTGCCCCGGAGTATCCAGAATATTAATCTTATAGTCCCGATAGTCAAACTCCATCACCGAAGTTGTCACCGAGATACCACGTTGTTTCTCGATCTCCATCCAGTCGGAAGTTGCCGTCTTTTTGATCTTGTTACTTTTTACTGCTCCTGCCACCTGAATCTGTCCGCCGAACAACAGTAACTTCTCAGTCAACGAAGTTTTACCGGCATCCGGGTGTGCAATAATGGCGAAAGTGCGCCGTCTTAGTATTTCTGTATTATCTGCCATATTTCGAGAATTGAGGATGAAGAATCAAAGTGTCTCCATTCTTAATTGATTAATGCAACGTTTCAGGCTTTCCTCCCAATGCGGGATCTCAATGCCAAATGTATCTTTTATCTTTGTTTTATCGAGTACGGAATAGTGTGGACGGGGTGCCTTTGCCGGATAATCGGCGGTATGCAACGGTTTTACCTTACACGAAGCAATGCCCGCCAGGCGATGGATGGCTATGGTAAAGTCATACCAGGAACAAACACCTTCGTCACTGAAATGGTAAATGCCGCGGACAACGCCTTTATTGATCGCTGCAAAAATAGCCTGGGCCAAATCATTAGCGTAAGTCGGTGTACCGATCTGATCGAAAATGACTCCCAAAGAATCACGCTCCTGCCCGAGACGAATCATTGTCTTTACAAAATTATTGCCATAGATGGAGTACAACCATGCCGTACGAATTACCATAGCTTTCTCGCAATGATCCATCACGTTCTGTTCGCCCGCCAGCTTGGTAGAGCCATAAACCGAAGCCGGACAAGTAGGTTCCTCTTCCGTATAAGGAATATGCGCTGTACCGTCAAACACATAATCGGTAGAAACTTGAATCATTGCAGCGCCATTAGCCTGAGCCGCCCGTGCCAGATATCCCGGTGCTATATTATTCAGTTTGTCGCAAAGTTCGACATTATCCTCAGCCTTGTCTACCGCTGTATAAGCAGCGCAGTTCACGATGATGTCAATCTTATGTTCACTCACATAGGCATAAACAGCCTGTTCATCACAAATGTCCAACTCCTGTACATCCGTAAAAAAATACGTATGCTGCAGGTTTTCTCTGGCAAGTACCTGCATTTCATTGCCAAGTTGCCCGTTGGCTCCGGTGACCAATATATTCATTTCGGTATTTTTTTAGTTGGATTCACCACAGAGTAATACGGAGTCTCACAGAGTCTTAATCTCTTGTTTATAGGATATTAAGAGAAAACCATCTCTATGGAACCCTGTACGACTCTATGGTGAGTCTGATTCGTTTTATTCCAGTTTTAACTCTCCTTTTCTATCCTTATCATAATAGTTGGCCAACATAGACAAAAAGCTACTGATAGCTTCCATTGCCTTCGTAGTCTCCGGACTGACCGGCTTCTTTTGCAAGCGCAACAGCATCATGCCATACAAAGCTTCGAAACAGGTTTCCAGCTCCGGTTCTTCCTTCTGACCGTTTTTATTTCGTAATTCTACAATAAAGGGTAATGCTTTGAAATAAGCCGAACTATAGAAAGGAAATTTAGGTGATGCCAACAGGGCAGCGTGCAATTCGGTCAGGTTGATGATTACATTCCGGTTAATCTGGAGATGTCCTTTCTCACGAACTCCCTCTTCCCGCATCATCGAAGCCAGATTGGCATACCATTCTGTCAGTTCACGACGCTCTTCATCGCTCACTTGATAACGGGAAACGATATTCTCCTCAATCCGGTCGACATCACAATCATTGGCACGGATCAAATCCTCTATCTGCCACATATAAATAAGGTATTCGGCAATGTTCTTCTCCTTGAGTTGTTGCGCTATTTTCATCTTCTGTCTTTTCTCCTATCAATAAATAGATTCTCCCAGCAAAGTGAATATGAGTCCGAACACGGATACTGCCATCACGATACTGCCAATCACCCGGTTCAAAATCCAGATACCCCGCAAATTGAATCGCGTCCGCACTTTATTAACAAAGAAAGTTATTCCAAACCACCACGCCAGCGCTCCGAGGGCAATGGCCAGATAGCCCGTAATCTCTTCAAAGACCAATACTCCGGGTTGCACAAAAGCAAAACGGGCAAACAGACCGATGAAAAGAAAAATAATAAGCGGATTGGAAAGTGTAACTGCAAAGGCGGTAATGAAGTTGTGGAAATAAGAACCTTTATTGGCCGATACAGGCCGAATGGATTGCACAGGATTGCTGCGGAATGTATAAATACCAAAAGCCAATAGCATGATACTTCCGAGGAGTTGCAGATAAAAAATATTTTTATTGATATAATCGAATACAAAGCTCATGCCATATCCCGTCAAAAGAGCATAAGCAATATCACTCAACGAAGCCCCCAGTCCGGTGACAAATCCATACCAACGCCCTTTGTTCAAAGTACGCTGAATACAAAGGACACCTACAGGCCCCAGCGGCGCAGAAACCACAATGCCGATAACGAATCCTTTAACCAGTATATCAAGTATAGTCTCTATCTGAATCATTCCGCAAATATCGCATTTTTTTATGATATGCCAGTATCTTGTTAACGTTTTCTATCACAATTTTGTCCTATTAACCGGTACACATCTTCATTCTCACCTACCACCCACACTACATCTCCTTCTTCAAAAGGAACATTCACGTCAGGCGTCATCAAAGCTTCTCCTCCCCGCTCCACGCCGGCAATCAGGCAATGGTATTTATCACGAATGCCCGATTCACGCAGCGTTTTGCCCAGAAAAGCAGAATCTGTATCGATCAACAATTGCTTCAAAGTCATTTCACTCTTCTCAAACACTCCCGAATCGATCACAGCAACATGCGACATCTCTTCTGCGAAGGTATTCAGCTGGTCATCAGTACCGATCACTTGTATTTTGTCCATCGGAAACAGACGGATAGAACCACCCGGAATGTTAATCCTACGTTTTCCCCGAAGAATGGAGACTACATGCACTCCATACTTCTTACCCAGATTCAGTTCAAGCAAGGTTTTTCCGGCCCAAGCCGACTCTCCCGGTATTTCAAAATCAGTCAGATGCAGGTCTCTTGAAAGCAAACGTCCGGCATAAGCCGGTTTTTTCTCTCCCAAATACTCAGCGCGTATATCACGTGAACGAAGATTCTGAAAAAATTTACGTTCTATCAAAATGGATTGTTTTTTTAACTGCCTCGAAAGTATCATCAGAATCACCAGTAACAAAGCCACTCCGAACATCAGTCCTACCGAAGCTTTAAACAAACGGGTAATGACAAACATAACAAACAGAACTGACACTGCGACACGAAATACAACCGTGGAAACCAGCGGTCCGCGATTGACACGATTATCATTCCACAAAGTTATAAATTCGACCGAGTGATTCTTCTTCACCATAATGGCCCGCAAAAAAGGGGATATGCACAAGATAGTAAAAACAGCTCCTGCCAATGGGCCCCAGATACCCGGCAAATGTTCGCGTAGCAAAGGTACTACAAAACGGAACGAAAGGGTAATTACCGAAATACTGACAATGGAATACACCACCAGAATACGTGCTAAGGCAAACAATAGCTTCCGCCACAAACTTTCGTGATTGACAGTCCGCGTACCGGTAGTATATCGCATCAGGAAACGTCTCCAGGATTCGGGTAACTTACGATCGACGAAGTTTGAGGCAGGCTCGGCAACACGAATCATATAAGGGGTCAGAAATGTCGTGATCACGGAAACAGCTACTACAATCGGATATAGGAAATCACTTGTCACATGTAATGATAAGCCCAGAGAAGCAATAATAAAAGCAAACTCCCCTATCTGCGTCAGGCTAAAGCCACACTGCATGGCAGTCTTTAAAGGCTGTCCTGCCAACATAACCCCCATTGTTCCGAAAAAGGCCTGTCCCAGAATCACTGCCAACGTAATGACTATGATAGGAACCGCATATTCAATAATCATCGCAGGATCTACCATCATCCCGACCGATACAAAAAAGATAGCACCAAATAAGTCTTTCACAGGCTTTACCAATCGATCGATAGATTCCGCCTCAATTGTCTCGGCCAGGATAGACCCCATAATGAAAGCACCAAAAGCAGCCGAGAAACCGGTATTGGCAGCAATAGCCACCATACCGAAACAAAGAGCCAAAGATACGATTAACAGCGTTTCTTCACTCATCAGTTTCCGACAGCGCTTCAGGAACTCGGGTATGGCATAAATGCCAACGACAAACCAAAGAATAAGGAAAAAAAGTAACTTACCGATACTGCCCAGCATTTCTGTCCCTTCAAAGTTATTGCTGACTGCCATCGTCGAAAGCATGACCATTAAAACAATGGCAAGTATATCTTCAAGAATAAGAATACTGAGTACTAAACCGGTAAACTGTTTCTTCCGCAATCCTAAGTCATCAAATGCCTTATAAATAATTGTAGTAGAAGACATGGCGATCATACCTCCCAAGAACAGGCTATCCATACGTTGCCAGCCGAACCCCATCCCGACGGCAATCCCAAGAAGAATCATACAGAAGATAATGGTACAGGCGGCAATAACAGCCGTACCTCCCACCTTGACTATCTTCTTAAAACTAAATTCCAATCCAAGAGCAAAAAGCAAGAAGATGACTCCAATATCAGCCCAGGTTTTAATATTGGCTACATCCATCACCGAAGGTGTATAGGGCATATGTGGACTGGCAAGAAATCCGGCAACCACATAGCCCAGCACAAGCGGTTGCTTCAACTTCTTGAATAACAGAGTCATTATACCGGCACAAATCAGAATCAGGGCGAGGTCGGCTATTAATGTTGGAAGTTGTGACATTCGAATAGAATTTAAATCGAATGCAAAATTAGTGTTTTCTGTTAACTAACAACAGAAAAACTATAAAATCATACTTTATAATCTACTCATCTCCCCTTCCACCTGTCGGGCTTTCGAACCGGCAAGTGAATGTCCCAGTTGTGCAGCATGTTCAAAACATTCTTTTGCTTTGTTCAGAATATAGTATCTGGTATTTTTAATATTCCGCTTATCTTTTCTTCCTTTTACTTTTGGTAATTCTTCTACGACAGAGTGTAGCTCAGTACCTAATTTATACCACATTTCCTGTTGTTTATTCATTAACTCCTGGCTCTGAGCATCGATCGTCACCTGTTGGCTCGCAATTGTATTTTTCTGATTAGCTATTGTTTGTTGTTGGTTCGCAATCTCCTGTTTGAGATTGTTGATTTCAATCTCTTTTTGCTCAATAATACTTTTCAATTTATCCATCGTTGCCAACAGGTTCTTACTGCCGTCACTACGCTTACCTTCAACTGCACTTAAGCGCTTTTTCAGAGTCTGAAGTTTCTGATTGATCTCTTCTGCTTGACTCAATTCCCCCACTCCATGCTCTACATTCACACGCAAAGAATGTGTATTGCCGGCTATCTGATTTAATTCCGTCACCACATTATTAATAATTTTACTTTTCTCTAAATTATCTTCAATAACAGCCGCTTGCTGTTCGTTCAACTCCTTATACTCGGCAATCTTAGCATCATACTTACTTTTAGCAACCATCTCAGTTGATGAGTTGCTGCAGGACACGATAATAAAAAACAAAAATGGAATAGAATAAATCACTTTGAAATTGTCCATGTCGTTTGTTCATTTATATTAAATACTATTTTAATTTTATCCAAATCTTTATCATAGTGGATTGCTCCATTACCCAGTTCTCCTGAAACAAATATCATTTTATCAGAATTAAAATCCAACTTATACACTTTAGGAGAAGATTTACCGGTTATCAAAAGTTGAAACGTTCCATCTTTCACCTTTTTTATAATACCACTGGATACTTGGATCTGCCCCACAATAGATTTACTAACAGTATAATTTCCTTCCAGTCTATCCGGAGCAATCAATTCCATCTTTATTTCATTCCGATCAATTTCTTTTTTATCCGGCATGGGATTAAAAAACAGTCCTATCAGAACAGTTATAAAAGCTATTGCAAAAATGATAAGTAAATTGGTTATTAATGCCCTTCTTCTATCTCCCTTTATTTGTGCCGGAAGCGTATGATTACTCACCACATGATAAATCTTCACACATTGCCCGACCAGCGGGTAAATGGTTAAAGCAATACCCATTATAATCAAAGGCCGCGGAATCAAAAATAAAGCCGCTATTGCCAATGAAACAATAGTCACGGTTTCCTGTTTAGATACACGCGAAGTGAACAATTCGGAATATGGTTCGGAACTTGTTTCAACTTCATTGAGATCCGCTTCGTGTCCTATAACCAAAGCAGTCTTTTGAGCATCGCTCAAACTACCATAAACTTCCTGCTGCTTGGCTGGTTCCAAAAGACTCATTAAAAAGATATCTGATATGATATTTCGTTTCAATGCATACATTAAAACAAAAAAGAAAGCGGCAACAAACGATGTTTTCAAAACATAATCTGCAGCGGCAATCTGAAAATTCTCCATAAAAGGAATTCCAATAGCCTGCAACGCTATCGCATCTTCCATTCGTCCACTGGACAAAATAATAGCCGAAGCTGCTGCAGAAATTGAAAACAATAAACCAAGTCCCCAATTAATGATCTTTTGAGTCCACATAAGGGCTATAACATTCTCTCCCAATAAACGCTTCACTAGCAGAAATATCATCCAACGGCATAAAAGCATTATCAAACATACAAACATGAAGGTCAACAACCATGATTTAAAAATATAATACCCAAATGATGTTATTTTTAAAATGGGGGTTAAAACACACTTTCCGTAAAAGTTCTCCGAAGGAGTTCCTATGTATTCCAAACAGGTAGAAATTACTGATATTGCAGAGTTGATTCGATATTTTTTATATGAAGGTAATTCATTCAACTCCTGAATACGAACTGAAGTGTTTTGCAGAAACAATGGAAGAGTTTCTTCTACACCTCTCTCCTGTATTTGCTTTTGCAAATCTAAATAATCCAGTCCGGAAGTTGCTCCTGTCATATTGCAATAAACCCTATATCGATTACCCAAACGTATTTGAATGAGTTTCGGATTTTTCGAAACAAGCACCAACATCCCTCTATGCTTAAAATCTCTTGACTCGGATATCGAATCTACAAGATCATTAAAACATTCATCAGCATAAGCCCCCATTTGGATGGCCTCGATACTATCTACGGCAAAAAGAATTGGAACAATCCCGGCAGGATAATCAAAATTAAGAAATTCTTCTTTCACTCTATTGCTCAATAGATTACCCGTATCAAAAACTTTAGGGGAATATAGACATTGCTCAGTATCGTCAGTACAAGCCGAAAACAAAAAGAGAGCAATAAAAAACGACAAAAACAAAGATGTCTTTTTCATATAAAAGCCCGTAAGATTAACAATGTAAATTATAGTAAGTTAGTATGCAGTTCAAAGAACAAAAGCTGTTCTTCAACACACATACAAATTCAGTAAACCTTCTGACAAAAGAAAAATATGAAAATCTTCTGATATTCCGCATCTCCGCAAACAGAACATTACGGTTACCGATAAGATTCGTCATTGTCGGTAGTTTCCGTTATCACCAGAATTACACTACCTTTATTAAGAAAGCAACGACAAAATCCATTTTCTAATATCCGATTTTCTAATACCAATAAAATATTTGTTATGTAAGTGTAATACCTCTATCAAATCTTATTATCAAAGATCCTAATTTTCACTTAGTAGATCTTTTCTAAGAAAGAAATGATAATCATTGAACAATCGATTAACATTCTTTCAATATCTTAAATTTTCTATTTAATATCTTTTAGTGTTGCAGCAAATATAGTGCTTAGATTTATTATTTCCAATGATTAAGAAAAAAATTATTCCAATATTTACTAAATTCATGTTATAAGACTCACTATTTACCATCATACAACGATATTTAATACACATTTGTCACTGAAAACAGTGATACGCCTATCACTTTTATATTACACATTCAGTTCATAGGAAACAAAATACAATCATTTAATTGATCTAATTATTCTTTCTATTGCATTATATATATAGATCAAAAATACAAATAAATATTAATTCCAAGAAATCAAAAAAAGTAGAAATCAGAATATAATGCAAATATAATAGCCTATATAGGCAGAAATAGAGATTATTCTGAAATAAAAATATTTCATAGACATAACCAAGAATAATATTAGAAAGGAAATAATATGTTTGAGTATAGAGACAAATTGACTAAGGAAGACTTTTATATCTGTTAAATGAGACCTCTAATATTCCAAACATATCCGAAAGAACGTAAACTTTCCATTTAAACAAAAATCCCCCTCTGCCTTTAAAGACAGAGAGGGATTTCAACGCTTTATTCGTCAATATTCTATTTACGGAAAGGCGGTTTTACTACTACAGCTTTCAACTTACGTCCACGCATATCAATACATATTTCTGTACCGATCTTACTATATTCAGGTTTCACGTATCCCATACCAATACCAATCTTACGAATAGGAGACATTGTACCTGATGTTACTACCCCGATTTTATCACCTTCCGCTGTTGTCAACTCGTAACCATGACGAGGAATCCCCCGGTCAATCATTTCAAAGCCCACTAATTTGCGAACGGTGCCTTCAGCTTTTTGTTTTTCAAGCATCGAACGATTTGTAAAGTTCTTGCCGTCCACAAATTTAGTGATCCATCCCAGTCCGGCTTCAATAGGAGACGTAGTATCGTCCAAGTCATTACCGTACAGACAGAATCCCATTTCAAGACGAAGAGTATCACGCGCACCAAGCCCTATCGGTTTTATGCCAAACTCAGCTCCGGCTTCAAAAACTGCATCCCAAATCTTCATGGCAGCATCCGGATAAAAATATAGTTCAAATCCACCTGCTCCGGTATATCCCGTATTGGAAATAATCACATTCTTCTCACCGGCAAACTCACCGACTTTAAACGTATAATAAGGAATATCGGCAAGATTAATATCCGTCAATTTTTGCAGAGCTTGAATGGCTTTCGGACCTTGTACGGCAAGTTGTGCCATATTATCTGAAGAGTTTTCCAACTCAGCACCTTCCGTATTGTGAGAAATGCACCAGTTCCAGTCCTTCTCTATATTCGAAGCATTAACAACCAAAAGATATTTTTCCGGTTCATATTGATAGACCAGTAAGTCATCAACGATACCCCCGTCTTCATTTGGAAAACAAGTATATTGAATTTTACCCGGCACCAAAGCTGCCACATTATTTGAAGTCACTTTCTGCAAAAAATCCAACGCATGAGGACCTTTCACCCAAAATTCGCCCATGTGTGACACATCAAAAACACCGACACCGTTACAAACTGTAAGGTGTTCGTCGATGATACCCGAATACTCAATAGGCATGTTATATCCTGCAAACTCGTGCATCTTAGCACCAAGTGCAATATGTTTCTCGGTAAATGGAGTGGTTTTCATGAAATGAGAATTTAAGAATTATATAAATAATGATTACTTCGAAGCTACCAGTTCAGCGATCTTCACAATGACCTTCATTGCCTTTTCCATATTCTGGATGGGAACAAATTCATAGCGACCGTGAAAATTCAAGCCACCGGCAAAGATATTGGGACAAGGCAACCCCTTGAATGATAATTGTGCGCCATCCGTTCCTCCACGAATAGGTTTCACATTCGGTTTCACCCCTACGGCTTCCATTGCAGCAAAAGCAGTGTCGATAATATGCATTACGGGTTCTATCTTTTCACGCATGTTATAGTACTGGTCACGCAATTCGAGCGTAGCAGTGCCTTCACCAAACTCTGCATTGATCTTATTCACCAAATGTTCTATCTCTTTTTTACGATCCTCAAATTTATTACGGTCATGGTCACGAATAATGTAGGATACAGTGCTCTGTTCCACATCTCCTTGGATACCGATTAAGTGGTAGAAACCCTCATATCCGGAAGTATGTTCCGGAGTCTCGTGCCGGGGAAGCATAGTAATAAACTGATTGGCTATACGGATCGAATTGATCATTTTATGTTTAGCATATCCCGGATGCACATTACGTCCTTTAAAAGTGATCTTGGCAGCGGCAGCATTGAAATTTTCAAATTCCAACTCTCCAACTTCTCCTCCGTCCATCGTATAAGCCCACTCACAACCGAACTTCTGAACATCAAACTTATGAGCACCCTCACCTATTTCTTCATCCGGATTGAAACCGATCCGAATTTTACCATGCTTAATTTCGGGATGCTCCTGCAGATAGACAACAGCTGATACTATTTCGGCAATACCTGCCTTATCATCTGCCCCTAACAGAGTTTTACCATTGGTAACAATCAGATCCTCACCCTTATGATCGAGCAACTCAGGAAACTGACTCGGTGAAAGTACGATATTCTCTTCGGCACAAAGCACAATATCCGAACCATCGTATTTTTCTACAATACGTGGAGTGACATTTTTTCCACTCATATCGGGACTCGTATCCATATGTGCTATAAAGCCGATGACAGGCAATTCTTTCTCTGTATTGGCAGGTAAAGTAGCAAAAAGATAACCGTTCTCGTCCAATGTTATATCTTCTAACCCCAACGACTCCAACTCAGACTTTAGATATTCCGCAAATACCATTTGGCCCGGAGTGCTGGGGGTAAGTCTTGTCAGTTCATCCGACTGTGTATCAAAGCTTACGTACTTCAAAAAACGTTCTACTAAATTCATATCTTTAAAATTTAATAATTTGCTAAAATCTTATTTTTCACGCCTGTAAAGGTAAAAAAAGAGCCGTGAACTGCCAAGCAATTCACGGCTCTTTTTTTATACATAATCTTATATTCAGTCACTAATAGCCACTTAGAAACAACTGGATCCGTCAAAACAATGGGTACAAACTTTACACTTTGGCAATCCGATGGCTTCAATCAGTGTTTCAATCGTGTTGAATTTGAGAGACGAAAGTCCGAAACGCTTGGCGATGATGCCTACCATCTTCTCATATTCCGGCGAACCTGTAGTAGCATATTTATCCAGATTCTTATTTTCATCTCCCTCCAGTTCTTTTATTATCTGCCTGGTGATAAGTTCCATATCCGACTTTGAAGCCGTAAAACCAATAAACGGACAGCCATAAATAAGCGGTGGGCATCCGATACGCATATGTACCTCTTTTGCACCATAATCAAAAAGAATCTTCACATTATCATGCAACTGCGTACCACGCACAATGGAGTCATCACAAAAAATAATACGCTTATCTTGGAGCATAGCACGGTTAGGGATCAACTTCATCTTTGCCACCAAAGAACGTAATTCCTGCTTGCTCGGAGTAAAACTACGGGGCCAGGTAGGAGTATACTTGGTAATAGCACGATGATAAGGAATGCCTTTCCCTTCTGCATACCCCAATGCCTGCCCGATACCCGAATCCGGAATTCCACAAACACAATCAGCATCGCAGTCATCTTGTTCACCCATTTTCAACCCGCTCGTAAAGCGTACCTCTTCTACATTCCGGCCTTCATAACATGAATTGGGAAAACCGTAATACACCCACAAAAATGAACAGATTTGCATTTTGTCATCAGGCTTGCGAAGTTGTTCAAGACGGTCAGCCTGCATACGGACTATTTCACCGGGTCCTAAATAGCGTTCTATTTCAAAATCAAGATTCGGAAAACTGTTAGATTCACTCGTGGCTGCATAAGCGCCCTCCTTTTTCCCGATAACAATAGGAGTACGTCCCCATTTATCTCGTGCGGCAATCACTCCATCTTCTGTCAACAGAAGCATAGAGCACGAACCTTTTATATGGTTATATACATTCTCTATTCCTTCTACAAAATTTTTACCCTGAATAATCAATAAAGCGATAAGTTCCGTTTGATTGGTACTACCCGAACTAAGTTCGGCGAAATGCATGTTTTGTGAAAGTAGTTCCTCTTCGAGTTCTTTAAGGTTTGTGACCTTAGCAACCGTAACAATGGCAAATCTACCGAGATGTGAGTTAATAATAATAGGTTGGGCGTCTGTATCACTGATAATACCGATACCGGCATTTCCTTTAAATTTATCCAGTTCTTCCTCAAATTTGGTACGGAAATATGAACTCTGCAGGTTATGAATCGAGCGGATAAATCCCTGTTCTTCACTATATGTCGCAAGTCCTCCCCGTTTTGTTCCCAGGTGTGAGTTATAGTCTGTGCCGTAGAATAAATCGGTCACACAGCTCGTTTTCGAGACTGTTCCGAAAAAACCTCCCATATGATTCTTTTTTGATGTTGTTTTTAAAAAGATGGCGCAAAAGTACAAAAAAGATTCGTGTTGGCATAGGTTTCTCCTAGAAATCACTTTTTCAAACGTTCCTCCAGAAAAGCTTGTAAAATACGGGCATGATTATAAACCGGCTCCTTCGAAGCATACAAAAGAGTCACTGATTCACAGGATCGTATCCGGGATAAAAACTCGGACGTTTTATCAGAAGTTTCAAGTTCTTTTCGATACATCTCTGCAAACTCTTTCCAGTGTCCCGGAACATCGTCATGAAACCATTTTCTTAAATCAGATGAAGGAGTCAGTTCCTTTGCCCAATAGTCATACTTTAAATGTTCTTTTTTCATTCCGCGCGGCCAAAGGCGATCTACTAAAACACGATACCCATCTGTATCAGAAGGATCCTCATATACACGTTTTATTTTTATTTCAGTCATACCTAATCCTATTTTAATAAAATAACCCATAAAAACCGAAAAGGTTTATTTAAAAAACACCCTCAAACGGCCACAAAAGGCTTTTCACGAAAGTTACAGACATAATCGATTAAACGACCTCCTTTATTTCTCATAACGGAAGTTACAAAAGATGAAATATAGAACATTCCTGTTTAACATACCCCTTACTAGTGCTACAAAGAGATCATAATAATGAATACCTATTTAATAAAGACAATATACTGAGAAACAAACAAATGGAAAAGTGATTCCACAGACGAATTGTCCGGATTTCATTCATAAGCATATAATCTTCTATTTCACAAAGCTTTGCATCTTTACAAAATCAGACAATCTTAAAATAAATGAAGAAATATTTGCAACCAACAAAAACTATTTATATTTTTGCGACCGTTTTGCGAATTAGGCGTATCAAACGCCGGATTATTAAAAACAATTATTGGCGAATAATAACAATTAATGTTTAACCAAACCAATTTAAAATTTAGAGAAATGAAAAAAAGTATTTTTATGTTTGCATTGGCAACATTGATGAGCGCAAGTGTATTTGCTCAAGACAATGATGCAAAACGTCTTCCGGGATATAAAACAACCTTTGAAGGCAATGGATTTTGGAACAACTGGTTCATGTCAGCAAACTTTGGTGCACAATCTCTGTTCGCAGAAAATTCAAAAGACGCTAAATTCAGAAACACAATCACTTTCATGCCGACACTTTCTGTAGGTAAATGGTTTAATCCTTACTGGGGAGTTCGTTTACAAGGTACAGGCGGTTCACTGCACGGATTTACTTCTGGCGCTAACTCAATGTTGCACTATCAATATGGTGCTGTTCACGCAGACTTTATGTTCGGACTGATCAACTTCTTTGCTCCTTATAAAGAAAACCGTCGTTTTGACATCGTTCCTTTTGCAGGTATTGGTGGAGCATTTATTCGTAAAGGCGACCAGTCGTTTACGATCAATGCAGGTATCCAGGCACGTTACCGTATCTCAAAACGTTTCGATATTAACGTTGAATACCAAGGAGCTATCCTGGATGACGATATGGTGGTTCGCGGTGGTTTCCCGAATGATGGAATCAGCGGTCTGACAGCCGGTGTTACTTTCCGTTTCGGCAAAACAGGTTTCAAGAAAGGCTACTCTTCACGTCAGTACAACGCTATCAAGAGTAACTACTCTGATCTGGAAGCAAACTACGCAACTTTGAAAAAAGAAAATGCTGCACAACAAGCTGAAATAGCAGAACTGAAAGCACGTAAACCGGAAATTGTCAAAGAAGAAACAATAATCGACAATTCTGAAATCAAGGCTCTTCCGAGTACAATTACTTTCCCATTCAACAGCAGCAAAATCGAGCTTTCACAGGAAGTTAGTATCTTCAATATTGCTGAATTCCTGAAAGCAAATCCAGAAATCCGTGTTCGTCTGACAGGTTATGCTGACAAACGTGGCTCAGAACAAGCTAACAGAATTGTTTCTGAAAGACGTGCCAATGCAGTAACTGAAGTGTTTGTCAACAAATACGGAATTGCAAAAGACCGTATCACTACAGAGTTCAAAGGTACCAGCACTAAGTTTGAAAATGATGACTGGAACCGCGCAGTAGTGGTAGAGCTGATCAAGTAATAACAATTATATTACCTTCAAAAAAGCGCATTGATTGAGAATATCAATGCGCTTTTATTTTAATGATCTTTTTTCAGCTCTGCCGCACATTCAGCACAACAGCCTTTCAAGACATAATTTATACTTCGTACAGCAAATCCCTCGGGTAAATCGACCACAGGAACGTGGATATTCTCAAGGCAAAAAGTCTTATGACAATATTCACAATAAAAATGTGTATGTAGATCCTTTACCGCACAAGTACATTCACTATCACAAACCGCATATTTCAAAGACCCTGTACCATCATCTACACTATGTGCCAAATGATGAGAGACAAACAAAGTAATCGTACGAAATATGGTTGACTTATCAACTGTATCCAGCTTATTTTCCAAATCAAGAAGTGAAACAGCCTGCTCCGTCTCCATCATGGCCTTTAAAACCAACATCCGTATGGCTGTAGGTTTTATGCCTCTCTGCTCCAATATCTTCAAACACAAATCTTCCATTATCATTTAATCATTTTCTGTATACGAACAGCATTCATAATTGCAATCAATGTAACACCAACATCCGCAAAGACAGCTTCCCACAAAGTAGCTATACCGCTTGCCCCTAAAATCAGCACCAACAACTTCACACCAAATGCCAACAATACATTTTGCCAGATAATCCGACGCGTACAACGCCCAACCTTAATAGCTGTTGCCACTTTCGAAGGCTGATCGGTCTGGATGACTACATCCGCCGTTTCAATGGCGGCATCGCTACCCAGTCCTCCCATAGCAATACCCACATCACTTAGAGCAAGTACCGGAGCATCATTCATCCCATCACCAACAAAAGCAATCTGATTGCCCTTCTCCTCCTTCAATCTCTCAATATGCTCCACCTTTCCCTCCGGCAGGAGATCACCATAAGCTTGAGTTATTCCCAACTTATTTGCAAAAATGGTAACAATACTCTGTTTATCGCCCGACAATATCTGAATATTCTTAATATTTAACTCTTTAAGTGCCTTGACAGTATCTGACGCATCGTCGTTTAACACATCCGATAAGATGATACAACCTATATATTTATCCCCGACAGCACATACAACCGTTGTTTCTGTTATTGAAAACACAGCCTTCGGAAACTCAATGGAATATTTCGATAACAATCTGGTATTACCTACCAGCACCCTTTTTCCATCAATCTCAGTCATCAACCCATAACCTGCAATCTCTTCTATATTCTTAGTGACAATCAGATCAATCCCTTTATCTTGAGCATAAGCTACAATAGCCCTGGCTATCGGATGGTTACTGTTTTTCTCAATGGAAGCCACTACACGCAATAAATCTTCTTCTGAAGTCCCGGGAACAACCCGACAAGATTCTACTTCGAAAACTCCTTTAGTCAGAGTACCTGTTTTATCGAATACGACTGTATTCACACGAGTTATGGCATCCAGATAATTTCCACCTTTAAACAGAATACCCAATCGGGATGCTGCCCCAATTCCCCCAAAATACCCTAATGGAATACTGATAACCAATGCACACGGGCAAGAAATCACCAGAAAAACCAATGCTTTATACAGCCAATCATTAAAAACAAACCCAAACAACGGATTTATAAATGAATAAATATATGGAATCAACACAATCAGAAATGCAAAGCCGATAACAATAGGAGTATAAACACGTGCAAATTTTCTAATAAACAATTCTGCAGGTGCCTTACGTTCGGAAGCATCCTCTACAAGTTCCAGAATACGAGCCAATGCACTTTTATCAAAAGGCTTTGTCACTTTCATCCGAATTACTTTGTCTGTGACAATCATACCTGCAAGTACCTCTTCTCCCCTACTAATATCCCGGGGAACACTCTCTCCGGTAAGAGCTGCCGTATTGAATGCCGCCACTTCATCCAACATTACTCCATCCAACGGTACACGCTCACCGGCTTTTATCTCAATAATTTCATTTATAAGAACCGATCTCGGATCCACCGTAACAATCTCATTACTTCTCACAACCACAGCCTTTTCAGGTCGAACATCCAGCAAAGCGCTGATATTACGCTTAGCCTTGTCTATCGCTTTATCCTGAAATAATTCACCAACCGAATAAAATAACATAACGGCAACTCCCTCCGGATATTCACCAATATAAAAAGCACCTAACGTTGCAACCGACATCAACGTAAACTCACTAAAGAAGTCTTTCTGAAGAATACTCTCCCATGCTTCTTTTATCACAGGTAAACCTACAGGCAGATAAGCCAGTATATACCAAACCAAAGATATCGTATTATCTCTGAAAAAAGCAACATCCAACTGATTCATTATTGCACCCGCTATCAACATTAATAATGAAAGTATTACCTTCCAATATTCCTTTATGAAGCCATTCGCTTCCTGACAGCTTTCTACTCGCACATTTGCATTCATTTCACATTTACAATGTCCCATAATCCAATCTACTATTAGGTTTATGATGCAAAGGTAGTAGTTTTCAAGTGCAACAAAGTTGCAAAAATTCTATCGGGAAAAGAATCAAGGATATTCAGAGACCGAAAGAAACATCTTCTTACATTAAGACAGGAGCAAGGAGTTTTACCAAAAAATATCCTCCGACAATTAGCCATAAATACAGCAAAGAAGCAAGTACAAATGGCTTGGCACCAGCTTTCTTAAATTTGTCGATACTGGTTTCCGCACCTAATGCAGTCATTGCCATAGTCAGCAAGAAAGTATCCAGATTATTGATAAAAGCTATTAAACTTTGTGGCAATAGATCAAAGGAATTAAAACCGATAACCGCTAAAAAACCGATAGCAAACCACGGAATAGATATGTCCTTCATACTACCTCCTTGTCCACCAGCTTTCACGGCAGCCCTGGATACCATAAAACTGGTTATCAACAAAACAGGTACCAACATCATCCGAAACCTCCTTCCACAACGCATTTCCCGCACCAACAGTGTGCGCCACTTCATGCAACGTAGCACCGGTAAATATCCCCATCTCGTTGGGTGAAAGCACAAAAGTTCCATTTCTATATAATATAGGATAGATAAACATGGACAAAGTTCCGAAAATAACTACAGTAGAAACAGCAACCGCCGTTTTATATGGTTTTGTCTGAATGGTCGATTCGGCCCCTAAAATAGCCGCTGCACCACAAATTCCACTACCGATAGAAGTAAGTAACGCCACTCCACGATCCATTTTAAGCATACGACCGATTAAGATACCTCCAAGAATCGTTATGGTTACTACAATAGCATCAATCAATATTGCGGGCAGCCCCACCGCCAATACATCCTGAAAAGTCAACTTAAACCCATAGAGGATAATGCCTATCCGTAAAATTCGTTTTGAACAGAACTGTATACCCGGTACCCACGTCTCAGGAAGGTTGTTTCGGAGACTGTTAGCATACAACATGCCCAAAATGATTCCGACAATCATCGGACTGAAAGAGAGTTTCTTTATGAACTCCATGTCACCTATATAAAAGGCCGCACATGAAAACAGGGCTATCAACAAAACCCCGTGAAGCATACTGTTTCTTTTCTCGCTCAACATAAATGAATTTATTTATAGTGTCTTTAATTAGTACACTACAAAGGAAGCATTTTAAATTGAGAGACAAACACTTAATTTTTTTATCCCTTATAACCTATGGTTATTCACATCCACTGAAAAAGACAGCAAGAACAACCGGTATCTTGAAACAACAACCACACTATTCAAATCAACATGTGATTCTCCGGTGCATCCGCCAATGATAAAATCACTGTAAAACAACTTCCTTTACCTTTTTCAGAGTGTACTTTTATACGTCCCGACAACCGCTCGATAATAACTTTAGAAATGGCAAGACCAAGACCGCTTCCCTGTTCAAACTCGTCAGTTTTATAGAAACGCTCAAAAATCATCATAAGTTCCTTTTCATCAATTCCCTTACCACTATCTTCCACATATATACGAACCTCCCTATGCTTCTTGTCTACTTTACACCCCAAAGCGATATATCCATTTTGGGTAAACTTGTTAGCATTATTCAAAAAGTTTGAAATAACCTGAGCCAAACGGAGACGATCTGTATGAACAGGCACAGAAACAGTATCATCCAATTCGAGACGAAACTGTAAAGAAGACCGGATTAAGGGTTGGTACGTCTTATAAATCTCTTTGACAATATCTGTCATATTCCATTCCTTCATGTCAAAATCCAAACTTCCGGAATCCAGGCGGGAAATTTCCAGTACATCATTAATGAGCTTCAAGAGCAATTCATTATTATGATTGATAATCTCAAGCATACTCGCCTTTTCATCCGGATCAATCTCCTCGGAGCCCTCACCCAACAATACATTTGTAAACCCCACAATGGCATTGAGTGGAGTACGGATTTCATGACTCATATTATTAAGGAAAGATTGTTTCAGTTCAGCTTTCTCAGCCATTTGTTTCGCCACAATCAACTGATGCTCACGTTCTACCGACTCTTGAATATTCTGCATGATCCCCGCCAGCATCATCTCTCCTTTAATATCCTTCAGACTGCGGCATCGTAATTCATACCATTGATAACCTTTCTTTTCATCAAAACGGAAACGTACCCGTTGTATTTCTACACCCGGAGATTTGCACAATGCTTCATAAAAAGAACTTAATAACTGCGAGTCATCAGGATGTACATACTCCAAAAAATCAGTTCTCTTAAACTTCCTTTTTTCTACTCCTGTCAGACGCGCATAATTATCATCAAACTCAATATCACTTCCCTGCATATTCCAAAGCGAAATCTGTCCTCCATCCGCAGAAAGAGTCAAACGCTTGTGTGCCTCTTCCAGTATTTTCAAGTTTTTGCGTTCAATCAGCGAACGCCGCCGAGTATGCAACAAACTGACAGAAATAAAAATGAATGCAAAGACAAATAATACACCCAATAAATAAAATTCCTCACGATAATGATCATAAATAGGATAATTAATAATACGCACATTCTTGCCCACGTTTTTAATATCATAACCATTATAAGTAGAAAAAACGCTCCAATCGAGAACATATTCTTTTCTCAAATCCCTTATTTTAGGCATACCTATTTTTTCTTTATTCATCAACCGGGTAGACAGATCGGCTGCAGCCTGCACAGAAATCTCTTTGGTGGCCATATAGCCGCCAACAATTTTATTTCCTTCTCCGAATCCGGCATGTACACAACTAAATGAAGGTATGCTTAAGGCATTCACTATCGGAAACGATACCATATCGAATTTATCAAGCAGAAATGCTTTCTTCCCCTGCTCACTTTTTGAATTTTCCATCATTACAAGCAAAGAAGCACCTTTAATATACCGGAAGGGGCAAAGGCTTATTGTCAGCTCATTCTTTTTTATCCGGTTATTTGCTACGGCAGGCATCAGATTATAATACTCAATCATTTCTCTCATTTCTTTATATTCATACTCCATGGAGAATGCTGATTTATGTCCCA
>OCQB01001187.1_pt1 | contig 22138 bp, 20 predicted proteins | sample 1538631 | NCBI WGS metagenome assembly OCQB01 (sample SAMN04571713, study PRJEB22368) | human gut metagenome | biome: human gut; material: stool | host: Homo sapiens | place: Luxembourg | collected 2012-10-19
AACAACTCTGATTATCTCCAAAAAGCCCGGAAATACGGGCATTTCACGGGATATAAGAACTGAATTTACTACCGATTTACTACTTTCGGATTGAGCTTTGACACGCTTCTGCTTCCCGTGAAGCCCAGCGCCCAAATAGTGACACATCGAAAATTGAATACGACACCGCAGACAGCGGCGTTCTCTTTTCCCCTTTGGGGAGATCAGGACGCCGCTTTTTTGCGCCCAAAAACAGAAAGGAGGCGACCGCCTATGTACTTTACTTCCGGCAGCGACCGGGCCTTTGAACAGCTCATGCAGACGAGGCCGGGCGCAGATCATTTTGACAACGGCGAGGCCGGAGCGCCGGAGGACTGCGGCACCTGCCGTTTCTACCGCCCGCACTGGAAGTACCAGTTTTGTGTGTATGAGGAATGTCCCTACCAGCCGGGCAAGCTCACCGCCCTTGACGGCGCGGTGAAATTTCAAGTGAAAGGAGTGGACGACGAGATGGCAGTTTTTCGAGTGGAGAAAAACCGGGGCTATACGGTGATGTCCAACCACCACCTGCGGAACAAGGACTTGTCCCTGAAAGCCAAGGGGCTGCTGTCGCAAATGCTGTCCTTGCCGGAGAGCTGGGACTTTACGCTGAAAGGCTTATCCCTTATCAACCGGGAGCAGATCGACGCGATCCGGGCGGCTGTCCGGGAGCTGGAACAGGCGGGCTATATCGTGCGTTCCCGTGAGCGTGACAGCCAAGGCCGCCTGCGCGGGGCGGATTACATCATTTATGAACAGCCCCAGCCTGTGCCGGATTCACCTACATTGGAAAATCCAACATTGGATAATCCAACGCAGGAAAAGCCTACGCAGGAAAAACCAACGCAATTAAATAAAGATAGATCAAGTAAAGAGAAATCAATTACGGATGGATCAAATACCGATTCCATTCCTATCCTTTCCCCTCCCTCTCCTTTGGGGGAAGAAGCGGCTGCGCCGCCGGAACGGAAAGGAACGGGAGCGAAATCACAGAGCGCCGTAGAGATCTATCGGGAGATCATCAAGGACAACATCGAGTATGAACACCTTTGCCAGTACGCCAAGGGGATTGACCGGGATATGCTGGACGAGATCGTGGACTTGCTGGTGGAAACCGTATGCAGCGCCCGAAAGACCATCCGCATTGCCGGGGACGATTACCCCGCCGAGCTGGTGAAATCCAAGCTGATGAAGCTGAACAGTTCTCACATTGAGTTTGTCTTTGACTGTATCAGCAAAAACACTACGGAAATACGGAACATCAAAAAATACCTGCTGGCGGTTCTGTTCAACGCCCCAAGCACCATCAACGGCTATTACACGGCGCTGGTGGCCCATGACATGAACACAGGCAGTTGGGGAACCCCGCAAAATCGGTGATTTTGTGGGGAGAGGAGGAACAGCGAAATGAGCGAGTTTTTCACGCTTGCGTGGAAACAAGCGATATGGAGCTTGTGACGACGAGAAAGGAGGACGGCCCTATGAAACAGGGTGCTTTGATTTTTGACGAGCAGACAGACCGCTACGACATCCGCTTTGACCTTGCGGACTATTACGGCGGCCTGCACTGCGGAGAAACTTTTGATGTGATGGTGGGCGGCAGATGGAGGCCGACCCGCATTGAAATGGCCGAGAACTGGTATCTGGTGGGAATCCATGCCGACGACCTCTCTGGCCTGCGGGTGCGGATTTAAGCCATCCGCCTGCCTGCTGACTTTCCAAAGGAGGGATAGCAGTTGCAGGAAGAAGTAGACCAGAAAACCATAGCGTTAGCGGTTAAGACGGGCAAGCTCACCGCCCAAGTGCTGCAAGCGGCCATCCGAAAATATCTGGCCGCCCGGCAGAAAGGGACGGGCAAGGCCCATCACGGCCAGCAGAGCTTACGGCAGCTCAAAAAGGACGGTTCCGCCCTGTCCAACATTGAGATCACCGACGCCAACATTGGCTTATTTAAGCCCTGCGCCAAGAAATACGACATTGATTTTACCCTGCGGAAAGACCGCACTACCCATCCGCCCCGGTATATCGTGATCTTCAAATCCAAGCAGGCGGACAATCTGGAACAGGCGTTTAAGGAGTTTACAGCCAAGAAGCTCCAACAGCAGGAACGCCCCTCCATCCGAAAGACCCTTGCCGTCCTGAAAGAAAAGGCAGCGGCCAGAAGCAGCCAGCAGGCCAAGGAGAAAATCAAGGAAAGGGGGCTGTCACGATGAAGCCGGAAATGAAAAAACTGATAATCGCCAACCTGCCCTACCTGCTGTTTGTTTACCTGTTCGGCAAGCTGGGACAGACCTACCGGCTGGCGGCTGGGGCGGACTTGTCGGAAAAGCTGCTGCACCTTGCGGACGGCTTTTCCCTTGCCTTTGAAAGCGCCGCCCCCAGCTTCCACCTGTTCGATCTGGCGGTGGGCGTGGCCGGTGCGGTGGCATTGCGGTTGATGGTGTACTGCAAGAGCAAGAACGCCAAGAAATACCGCCGGGGCGTTGAGTACGGCAGCGCCCGTTGGGGAGGCCCCAAAGATATAGCCCCGTACATCGACCCGGTGTTTGACAACAACATTCTCCTGACCCAGACGGAACGCCTCACCATGAACAACCGGCCCAAAGACCCCAAGACCGCCCGGAACAAAAATGTGCTGGTGATCGGCGGTTCCGGCAGCGGCAAGACCCGGTTCTTTGTGAAGCCTAACCTTATGCAGTGCGTGTCCAAGGACTACCCGACCTCATTCGTGATTACTGACCCGAAAGGAAGTCTGATCGGCGAAGTGGGCCAGCTCCTTGTGCGGTGCGGCTACCGGGTAAAAGTGCTGAATACCATTAACTTTTCCAAGAGTATGCGCTATAACCCGTTTCGCTACATCCATTCGGAAAAGGACATTTTGAAGCTGGTAAACACGCTGATCTGCAACACCAAGGGCGAGGGCGAAAAGAGCGCCGAAGATTTTTGGATCAAATCGGAACGCCTGCTGTATTCGGCCCTCATTGGCTATATCTGGTACGAAGCGCCGGACGATGAAATGAATTTCACTACGCTGCTTGAAATGATAAATGCCAGTGAAGCCCGCGAGGACGACCCAGAATTTCAATCCCCGGTAGACCAGATGTTTGAACGGCTGGAAGAAAAAGACCCGGAACATTTTGCGGTGCGCCAGTACCGTAAATTCCTGCTGTCGGCAGGCAAGACCCGCAGCTCCATCTTGATAAGCTGCGGAGCCAGATTAGCGCCTTTTGACATCAGGGAGGTGCGGGAGCTGATGGAGGACGACGAACTGGAACTTGATACCATCGGGGATAAAAAAACGGCCCTGTTCCTGATTATGTCGGACACGGACACGACCTTTAATTTCATTCTGGCAATGGTGCAAAGCCAGCTTATCAACCTTTTGTGCGACCGGGCCGACGACAAATACGGCGGGCGGCTGCCCGTCCATGTGCGGCTGATTCTGGACGAGTTCGCCAACATCGGCCAGATTCCAAACTTTGACAAGCTGATTGCCACCATACGAAGCCGGGAAATCTCGGCTTCTATTATTTTGCAGAGCCAGTCGCAGCTAAAGGCCATTTACAAGGACGCGGCGGAAATCATTTCCGACAACTGCGACTGTACGCTGTTCCTTAGTGGCCGGGGCAAGAACGCCAAGGAGATTGCGGAGGTGCTGGGCAAGGAAACCATTGACAGCTACAACCAGAGCGAGAACCGGGGCGCGCAGACCTCCCACGGACTGAATTACCAAAAACTCGGAAAGGAGCTGATGAGCCAAGACGAAATTGCAACGATGGACGGAGGCAAGTGTATTTTGCAGGTGCGCGGCGTGAGGCCGTTTTTCAGTGAGAAATACGACATCACCCGCCACCCCCGCTATCAATACCTCTCGGACGCCGACAAAAAGAACACCTTTGATGTGGACAGCTACCTGTCGTCCCTGCGCCGGAAAAAGCGGCGCGTGATAACGGAGGACGAACCCTTTGACCTCTACGACATTGAGCTGTCGGATGAAGATTTTGCCGTAGAATAAAGCGGCCATAGAGAAAGGAGCGTGACCGATGGGACACTCGGACGAATGGACATTTGCGGATTATTTCAGGTATGAGAAAGAAATCTACCGGGCGATCATTTCCGCTGCGGTTCTGTGCCAGTGGATTGCGGAACATGATACCCCGCCCACGGACGGGGAAGCCGAAGAACTTGTAAGGGAAATAGACCGCAGACTGTGTGAAGCATGGGGCGAGATTTTTTCGCTGGCTGTGCTGAAATGGCGGGACGGCCAGTAACTCCGGGCCGTCTGCGGATTGTGAGGCTGCCGCTATGTATGGCGGCTTTTTTGTACCCAAACACCATCACGATCTGAATTTATGGAGGTAAATTTATGGAATTTTTCAATAGTGCAGTTGATACTTTGCAGACCATTGTTGTGGGCCTCGGCGGCGCGCTTTGCGTATGGGGCGGCGTCAATCTTTTGGAGGGATACGGGGCGGACAACCCGGCGAGCAAGAGCCAGGGAATCAAGCAGCTTGTCGCCGGAGGTGGTGTTGCCCTGATCGGCATGACACTTGTTCCTCTGCTGTCCGGGCTGCTGGGATAACCCCATGTGTGTTAGAAAACCCTCCGCGCCCTCTCTGATCTGGGAGGGCGCGGGAAAGGAGGTGTCCCCACATGATCGGTGATTTAATCGGGGAATGGATCAAAGGAATCCTGATCGACGGTATCATGGGCAACCTGTCCGGCCTGTTTAACACAGTCAATACCAAAGTCGGGGAAATCGCGTCGGATGTGGGCAGTACCCCGCAGGACTGGAACGGCGGCATTTTCTCCATGCTGCAAAACCTGTCCGAAACGGTTATCGTCCCCATTGCGGCGGCCATTCTCGCCCTCGTGATGTGCTATGAGCTGATCGACATGATTGTGGAAAAGAACAATATGCACGACTTCGACAGCTCCATGTTCTTCCGCTGGATTTTCAAAAGCGCCTTTGCCATCCTCATTGTGACGAACACATGGAATATCGTCATGGGCGTATTTGACGCCACCCAACAGGTCGTCAACCAGAGCGCCGGGGTGATTATCGGAGATACCAGCATTGATTTTGACACGCTGCTCCCCGATCTGGAAAGCCGCCTTGAAGCAATGGACATCGGGCCGCTGCTGGGCCTGTGGTTCCAGACCCTTGTTGTGGGGCTGACGATGAACATTCTTTCCATCTGTATTTTCCTTGTGACCTATGGAAGAATGATTGAAATTTACGCCGTGACCGCATTGGGGCCGATCCCCCTTGCCACGCTGGGCAATGCAGAGTGGCGCGGCATGGGCCAGAACTACTTGAAATCCCTGCTTGCGCTGGGCTTCCAAGCCTTTTTAATCATGGTGGTTGTCGGGATTTATGCGGTGCTGATCCAGCAGATCGGAACCGCCGACGACATATCCGGCGCAATCTGGGGCTGTATGGGCTATACCGTTTTGCTTTGCTTCTGTCTGTTCAAGACCGGCAGCATATCGAAAGCCGTATTTACCGCACATTAACAGACAGGAGGAATACCAGCTATCGAGGAAACACAAAAGAAAACCTACAACATCCTTTACGCCGACCCGCCGTGGCGATATGAGTGCAAACGGACAGGGGCGGCGGAACATCACTATCCCACCATGAGCATTGACGAGCTGTGCGCCCTGCCGGTGGAAACGCTGGCGGAAAAAGACTGCCTCTTGTTTTTGTGGGCAACTTTCCCCCAGCTCCCGGAGGCGCTGCGTCTGATTAAGGCGTGGGGCTTCACCTTTAAGACCGTGGCCTTTGTCTGGCTGAAATTGAACCGCAAAAGCCCCACATGGTTTTACGGGCTGGGCTATTGGACGAGAGGAAACGCGGAAATCTGCTTGCTTGCCAAGCGGGGACATCCCAAGCGTTACTCCAAAAGCGTCCATCAGTTTATCATTTCCCCGGTGGAGGAACACAGCAAGAAACCAGACATTACCCGCGAGAAAATCATAGAGCTTGCGGGCGACCTGCCCCGCGCAGAACTGTTTGCCAGACAGAAAATCCCCGGCTGGGATGCGTGGGGCAACGAAGTGGACAGCGTTTTTTCCCTGTCCGTACCAGAAACGAGGTGACTTTTTATGGCTTATGTAACTGTACCCAAGGATTTAACCAAGGTCAAATCCAAGGTAGTATTCGGGCTGACGAAACGCCAGCTCTTTTGTTTTGGCGGTGCGCTGCTTGTTGGCATCCCGCTTTTCTTTTTGATCCGGGGCCGCGTCCCGACCAGCGCGGCGGCGCTCATTATGGTGTTCGCCATGCTGCCGGGCTTTCTGCTGGCGCTTTACGAAAAACACGGCCAGCCCCTTGAAGTGGTGGTGCGCCAGATCGTCGAGTGCTACTTCATCCAGCCCAAGGAACGCCCCTACCAGACCAACAACGCTTATACCGCCCTTATGCGGCAATCCCAAATGGAAAAGGAGGTCAACGCCATTGTCCAAAAAGCAAAAGAACGAAACGAGCGCAAAAGCGCCGGTCAAGCTCACCCGCGCCGAAAAGAAAGAGATTCAGGCCGTTATCCGAAAGTATAAGGGCGACGGCAAGCCTCATTCGGCACAGACCAGTATTCCCTATGAGGCCATGTATCAGGACGGCGTATGCCGGGTGACGCCCCGCACCTTTTCCAAGTGCATTGAGTTTACGGACATCAGCTACCAACTGGCGCAGGCGGACACCAAGACTGCCATCTTTGAAAACCTGTGCGATCTCTACAACTATCTGGACGCCTCCATTCATGTGCAGTTTTCCTTTATCAACCGCAAGATCGACCCCAAGCAGTATGCCAAGAGCTTTGAAATCCGGGCGCAGGGGGACGACTTCGACGACATCCGCAGCGAGTATTCCGGCATTTTGCAAGACCAGCTTGTGAACGGGAACAACGGCCTGATGAAGCGGAAATTTATGACCTATACCATTGAGGCGGACAATCTGAAAATGGCCCGCGCCAGACTGCGCCGGATTGAAACCGACCTTTTGGGCTATTTCAAGAGCATGGGGGCCTCTGCGTGGGGACTGGACGCCAAGGAACGGCTGGAAGTCATGCACAGCATTTTCCACCCGGACGGGGAACCGTTCTCCTTTGACTGGAAGTGGCTTGCCCCGTCGGGGCTTTCTACCAAGGACTTTATCGCCCCGTCCTCGTTCCGCTTCGGCAATGCCCGGATGTTCGGGCTGGGCGGCAAATACGGGGCGGTGAGCTTCCTGCAAATCCTCTCCCCGGAGCTGTCGGATGAAATGCTGGCCGACTTTCTCAACACAGAAAACGGCATTGTGGTGAACCTCCATGTGCAGGCCATCGACCAGAGCGACGCCATTAAGACGGTCAAGCGCAAGATCACCGACCTTGACGCCATGAAGATTCAGGAACAGAAACGGGCTGTCCGCAGCGGTTACGACATGGATATACTTCCCAGCGACCTTGCCACCTACGGGCAGGACGCCAAGGAACTGCTAAAGACCTTGCAGAGCCGGAATGAACGGATGTTCCAGCTTACCTTTTTGGTGCTGAACACCGCAGACACCCGGCAAAAACTGGAAAACGATGTGTTCTGGGCTGCCGGTATTGCACAGAAATACAACTGTTCCCTTGTGCGGCTGGACTACCAGCAGGAACAGGGGCTTATGAGCAGCCTGCCGCTGGGGGCCAGCCACATCCAGATTGAACGCTCCCTGACGACTTCCAGCGTGGCCGTGTTCGTCCCCTTTGTGACGCAGGAGCTTTTTCAGGGCGGCGACGCCATGTATTACGGGATCAACGCCAAGACCGGCAACATGATTATGCTCGACCGCAAACGGGCGAGGTGCCCCAACGGGCTAAAGCTGGGGACACCGGGAAGCGGCAAAAGTATGAGCTGCAAATCGGAGATTGTGAGCGTGTTCCTCTGTACCCCGGACGATGTGTATATCTGTGATCCAGAGGCCGAGTATTACCCCCTTGTGAAGCGGCTGCATGGGCAGGTGGTGAAGCTGTCGCCTACCAGCAAAAACTATGTGAACCCGCTGGACATCAACCTGAATTACTCCGAGGACGAAAACCCGCTGGCCTTAAAATCCGACTTTGTGCTGTCGTTCTGTGAGCTTGTCATGGGCGGCAAGAACGGGCTGGAAGCCATTGAAAAGACGGTGATCGACCGGGCGGTACAGGTGATCTACCGGCCTTATCTGGCAAACCCCAAGCCGGAAAATATGCCCATCCTTGCAGACCTGCACAAAGCCCTGTTAGACCAGCATATCCCGGAGGCCGACCGGGTGGCGCAGGCCCTTGACCTGTATGTGTCCGGCAGCTTAAATGTGTTCAACCACAGAACCAACATCGACATTCAAAACCGCATTGTGGCCTTTGACATCAAGGAGCTGGGCAAGCAGCTAAAGAAAATCGGTATGCTCATTGTCCAAGACCAGATTTGGGGGCGCGTCACCCAAAACCGCAGCAAGGGCAAGGCGACATGGTATTTCTGTGATGAGTTCCACCTGCTTTTGCGTGAGGAACAGACGGCGGCCTTTTCCTGTGAGATTTGGAAGCGTTTTCGTAAGTGGGGCGGGATTCCCACAGGTGCGACGCAGAATGTAAAAGACCTGCTTTCCTCCCCGGAAATTGAGAACATTTTGGAAAACAGCGACTTTATCTGCCTGCTCAATCAGGCCAGCGGCGACCGCAAAATCCTTGCGGAACGGCTGAACATTTCGCCCCAGCAATTACGGTATGTGGACAATTCGGAACCCGGCGAGGGGCTTCTCATTTACGAAAATGTGATCCTGCCCTTTAAGAACCCCATCCCGAAAAACACCCAGCTCTACCAGATCATGACGACCCGGTTAGGCGAGGGGGCGACGGTATGAGCGCCTTAACACATTTCAGCCTGTTTTCCGGGATCGGCGGGATCGACCTTGCGGCGGAAGCCGCAGGGTTTACCACCGTATGCCAGTGCGAATGGGCGGATTTCCCGATGGAAGTTTTGAAAAAGCACTGGCCGCAGGTACCAAAATTCCGGGACATTACCACAGTGACAAAGGAGGCATTTTTTGAAAAAACAGGACAAGAAACCACCACACTTATTTCCGGGGGATTCCCCTGCCAGCCCTTTTCCAGCGCCGGGAAACAACGGGGATTTGAGGACGAACGGTATTTATGGCCCGAAATGCTCCGCGTTATCCGGGAACTGCACCCCTCTTGGGTGCTTGGAGAAAATGTTGCTGGCTTCATCCATCTGGGGCTCGACAAGACGGTTTTTGACTTGGAGCAGGCAGGCTACGCCGTTAGGGTTTTCGTACTTCCTGCTGTCGCCGTCGGCGCATGGCATGAGCGCAAAAGAACTTTCATCATCGGCCATGCTGCTTCCCACGCCCCTTGCCAGCGACACGGGGGATGTGGGGAAAACTGTCGATGTGCGGATGACCCCGACCGGGAGCTTCCGAAAATACAATCCCAGCGGAACCGTATGGACGGCGCGGCTGTCATGGGCGGTTTACAAACTGCTGGGCAGCCCGCCGGGGGATGTGAAACTGAACCCCGACTGGGTGGAATGGCTGATGGGATTCCCCCGGAGATGGACGGACATTCCATGTGGGCCAAAGAACCGGCGCAAATCCCGTACTTAATCAGCGACCCGCCGGCGAATGTGGCAAAGCGGTTAAAGACTTTGGGAAACGCAGTTGTTCCCCCGCAGGTGTACCCCATCCTGCGCTATATTGCAGAGATTGAAACCGGGCGCTGCCGGAACAGACAGCAAGGAGGTGATCGGATATGGAACCCTTAAAACCCCGCGACAAGGTAACGCAGCACATGACCCGCGACGGCCTGACGCTGGATAACCAGACCACCGGCGAAAGCGTCAATGTGTCCAGCCGGGAGGCCGAGCAGGAATACACCGCCCAGCCGGAGGGCGCGGCGGAAAAAATACTGGAACGGGCGGACAAACTGCACGACCGCCACAAGGCAAGGAAAGCGGCCAAGGACGCCGGAAAAACCGTGGCGCAGGCCACCGGCCCCGTTTCCCGGTTGCAGTTTACCGCCGAGGAACGGGCCTCCCCGGAGCTGGCCCCGTATATCAAAAAGGCAGAAAAACGGGCGGATCAGCTGGAAGCGACCAAAGAAGCCCTGCCGAAAAAGCGCGTCGTCACCAAGGAAACCGTTTATGACGAGGCCAAGGGCAAGGCTAAAAGCAGGCTGTATTTTGACAAGGTGGAGAAATCCCCTCCCCAGCTCAAACCAAACCCGGCCAGCCGCCCCATACAGGAAGCCGGGCTTTATCTCCACGGAAAAATCCACGAGGTAGAACACGAAAATGTGGGCGTGGAGGGCGGCCACAAGGGGGAGGAACTGGCGGAACGGCAGGTGGGCCGCATGATCCGCAGCGGCGTCCACCGCCACAAGCTCAAACCCTACCGGGCCGCAGCCAAGGCCGAGCGAAAGTCCATCGCTGCCAACGCCGAGTTTGCGTATCAAAAATCCCTGCGGGACAACCCGGAGCTGGCGCAGGCGGTCAAGAACCCCGTTTCCCGCTTCTGGCAGAAACAGCACATCAAACGGGAATATGCCAAGGCAGCAAGGGTGGCGGGCCAGACGGCACAGGGCGCAGCCAGCGCCACCAAAACCACCGCCGCAGCCGCCAAGAAAGCCGCCGAGAAAAGCAAACAGGCCGCGTCCTTTGTGGCCCGGCACTGGAAAGGTGTGCTGCTGATCGGCGGTGTGGGCCTTATGCTCATGCTGATTATGGGCGGCCTGCAATCCTGTACGGCCATGTTCGGCAGCGCAGGAACCGGCGTGGCAGCCACGTCCTATCTGTCCGAGGACAGCGATATGCTGGGGGCGGAAGCTGCCTATGCGGACATGGAGGCCGATTTGCAGTATGAGCTTGACAACTACGAAAGCCTGCACCCCGGCTATGACGAATACCGCTTCGATCTGGACGAGATCGGCCATGACCCCTATGTGCTGACTTCCATCCTGTCGGCGTTGCATGATGGCGTCTATACGCTGGGCGACGTTCAAGGCGACCTTGCCATGCTCTTTGAGAAGCAATACACCCTGACACAAACCATTGAAACCGAAACCCGATACCGCACCGAAACCCGGACAGACAGCGAGGGCAATCCCTACACCGTGGAGGTTCCCTACACCTATTACATCTGCAATGTGAAGCTGGAAAACTTCGACCTGTCCCATCTGCCTGTTTACATCATGGGCGAGGAACAAATGAGCCTGTATGCGGTGTATATGCACACGCTGGGCAACCGGCCAGACCTGTTTCCCACAGGCACTTATCCCAACGCTTCCACCGTCAAGGAGCCGACCTACTACGACATTCCCCCGGAGGCTTTGGAGGACGCCACCTTTGCCGCAATGATGGCCGAGGCGGAAAAGTATATTGGCTATCCCTATGTGTGGGGCGGCAGCTCTCCCAGCACCAGCTTTGATTGCAGCGGCTTTGTGAGCTGGGTAATCAATCACAGCGGATGGGACGTGGGACGGCTGGGCGCACAGGGCCTTTGCAATATCTGTACCCCTGTTTCCCCGGAGCAGGTTAAGCCCGGCGACCTTGTATTTTTCGTCGGCACCTACGACACCCCCGGCGTTTCCCACGTCGGCATTTATGTGGGCAATTCCGTGATGTTGCACTGTGGCGACCCCATTTCCTACACCAACCTCAATTCGAGTTATTGGCAGCAGCATTTCTATTGTTACGGGCGTCTGCCTTGACGCCAGAAAGGAGTTTTGACGATGGCAAACAAACTTGACCGTATCGAAAAGGACATTGAGAAAACCAAGGCCAAGATCGCGGAGCTGCAAAAGCAGCTTCGTGAGCTGGAAGCGGCAAAGACCGAACAGGAGAATTTGCAGATCATCCAGCTTGTGCGCGGCCTGAACATGAAGCCGGAGGAATTTGCGGCGTTCCTGCGCGGCGGCGCTTTGCAGAGCGCCCCGGCCCCGCAGCCGGATTTTGAACAGGAGGACAATGCCGATGAAGAATAAGATCATTCGCACGTTTACCGTGACACTGGCCGCTGTGCTTTGCCTGACGGCCTTTTCCACCACCGCTTTTGCCGGTGGCACTGACCCCAACCCGGAGCCTTTGCTGGAAACCACCGAGGCACCGCAGGAGGAAGAACCCACCACCGGCGGCATGGAGCCGGAGGGCGTACCTGTCACCCCGGAGGGTAACGCAACACTGGTGGATGATTTTTATGGGGATAAGCAGCTTATCACCGTTACCACCAAGGCGGGCAACTACTTTTATATCTTGATCGACCGCGCCAACGAGGACAAGGAAACTGCCGTTCACTTCCTCAACCAAGTGGACGACGCTGACCTGCAAGCACTGTTGGAGGACGGCAAAGCCGCCCCGGAAACCTGTACCTGTACGACCAAGTGCGCGGCGGGAGCCGTCAACACGAATTGCCCGGTATGTAAAACCAATATGACCGAGTGTACCGGCCCGGAGCCGGAACCGCAGGAGCCGGAGGAAACCGAGCAGCCGCAGGAAGATGAAGCGAAAGGCAGCGGCATGGGCGGCCTTGTCGTGTTCCTTGTGGTGGCCCTGATCGGCGGCGGCGCAGCCCTCTACTTCCTGAAATTCAAAAAGGAAAAAGCCGACACCACAGGCAATGACGATCTGGCCGAGTATGACTTTGGAGAGGACGAGGACGAGGACGACGAGGACGAAGCCCCGGAGCCGGACGAGGATATGACAAGTGAAGATGGAAATAAGGAGGACGAAGTATGAGCTATCAGTTAGTAATTGCAGAGAAACCAAGCGTCGCCCGCAGCATTGCGGGCGTGATCGGCGCGGACAAGAAACAGGACGGCTACATGGAGGGAAACGGCTATCTGGTGAGCTGGTGTATCGGCCACCTTGTTTCCCTTGCCGACGCCGGGACTTATGACGAGCGTTTCAAAAAATGGCGCTATGACGACCTGCCGATTCTGCCGCAGGAATGGCAGTACATCATTCCCGATGATAAGAAAAAGCAGTTTGACACCCTGCGTTCTTTGATGGAGCGCCCCGATGTTACCGGCCTTGTGTGCGCCACTGACGCCGGGCGCGAGGGGGAATTGATTTTCCGTTTCGTCTACCAGATGGCGGGCTGCAAGAAACCGTTTCAGCGCCTTTGGATTTCCAGCATGGAGGACGCGGCCATCAAGGACGGCTTTGCCCATCTGAAACCGGGAACTGACTATGACAACTTGTATCAGTCGGCCCTTTGCCGGGCGCAGGCGGATTGGCTGGTGGGGATCAACGCGACAAGACTTTTCTCCATCCTCTACCACAAGACCCTGACCGTGGGCCGTGTCCAGACGCCGACCCTGAAAATGCTGGTTGACCGGGAGGCCAAGATCAGCAGCTTTCAGAAAGAGAAATACCACATCGTCCAGATTGCGGCGGGCGGCATGGAGGCGGCCAGTGAACGCATGAGAAACGCAGACGACGCCAAGGCCCTGAAAGCCGCCTGTGAAACGGCGCAGGCCGTTTGTGTGTCGGTAACACGGGAGAAAAAGACGGAGCAGCCGCCCCGCCTCTATGACCTCACCACCTTGCAGCGGGAAGCAAACCGCCTGTTTGGATTTACCGCCAAGCAGACCCTTGACTATGCCCAGCAGCTTTACGAAAAGAAGCTGCTGACCTATCCCCGCACCGACAGCCAGTATTTGACCGACGATATGCTGCCGACGGCGGAAAGCCTTGTGTCCGGCCTGTGGCCGTTGCTGCCCTTTGCGGCGGGGCTTGACCTGTCCCCGCAGTTTGGCCGGGTGCTGAACAGCAAAAAGGTGAGCGACCACCACGCCATTGTCCCGACGATGGAATTTGTGCAGAGAGGCTTTGACGGGCTGGCCGAGGGGGAAAAGAAACTGTTGTCCCTTGTGTGCTGCAAGCTGCTGTGCGCCGTGGCCGCGCCCCATGTGTACGAAGCTGTCACCGCTACATTCACCTGTGCCGGGAACACCTTTACCGCCAAGGGAAAAACCATCCTGACCCCCGGCTGGAAAGAGCTTGACCGCCGCTTTAAGGCGTCGTTCAAAACAGACGCCGACGACACCGCCCCGGAGCCTGCGCGTGAACTGCCGGAGATCACCGAGGGACAGACCTTTGACAAGGTAACTGCCGCCGTCACCGAGCATTTCACCGCACCGCCAAAATCCTACACGGAAGATACCCTGCTTTCTGCTATGGAGCGCGCCGGTGCGGACGATCTGCCGGAGGACGCCGAGCGGCAGGGATTGGGAACCCCGGCCACCCGCGCCTCCATCTTAGAAAAGCTGGTGCAGATGGGCTTTGTGGAGCGCAGGGGAAAACAGCTACTTCCCACCAAGGACGGCCACAACCTTGCCTGTGTGCTGCCGGAAGTGCTGACCTCTCCCCAGCTTACGGCACAGTGGGAAACGGAGCTGACGGCCATTGCCAAGGGGCAGGCCGACCCGGAGGGCTTCATGGCTGGCATTGCAGAAATGACAAGGGGCCTGATCGTGGGCTACTCCCAGATCAGCGAGGACGCGCAAAAGTTGTTTCAGACCGAGCGTGTGGTTATCGGCAAATGTCCGCGCTGCGGGGAAAGCGTCTACGAGGGCAAAAAGAACTACTACTGCGGAAACCGAAGCTGCCAGTTTGTCATGTGGAAGAATGACCGATTTTTTGAGGAACGGGGCAAGGCGTTCACCCCGAAGATCGCCGCCGCGCTCCTTAAAGACGGAAAAGCAAAGGTAAAGGGCCTGCGCTCCATGAAAACCGGCAAAACCTATGACGGGACGGTGCTTTTGGCCGATACCGGCGGCAAGTATGTGAACTACCGCGTGGAACAGAGGGGCAAAAACTAAAAACAGCAAGCATAGGGAGTGTAGCCACACTCCCGGCAAAATCCCTGACCCGGCGCACCTGCCGGGCCGGGGATTTTCTCTTTGGGGAAGCCCCAAACCCTTATATTATGTGAAAGGAGCGATTCAATGAGCGAAGTGTTTTCCGTACTGCTTCATAACCGACAGCGTTATGAGCAAGGCAAAGAGGGCCTATGGTTTTCTCTGCCGACCACAACCGAAAAACTGCAAGCAGCCCTGCGGGAAATCGGGATCAGTGCCGATAATCCGCAGGACTTTTTCTTGTACGACTATCGAAGCCCACAGGCACGACCTATTAAGCTACCCCGTGATATGGTGCTGTCCGCAGGCATGGATGAATTAAACTTCCTTGCTGCAAGATTGGAAAAGCTGAACGCCGCCGAACTTATGGAGCTGAACGCCGCCCTGACAAGTCCGCAGAGTGATTTTCACAATATCGGCCAGATTATCGACTATCCCGAAAATGTGGACTTTTATGTGCATTTGCCGGATGTCACCGGCACAGGACAGTTGGGCGACTACTATCTAAACCATTCCGGCATGGTGGATATGCCGGAGGAATGGAAAGCAGGGATTCTCCTGCCCCGTTTTGGCCTGCATATTGCCAACACAGAGCAAGGTGTTTTTACCGATTATGGCTATCTGGTAAAAAGCGGCGACGAATGGCAGCGCGTCCATGAGGGCCAGCCAGTGCCGGAGGAATACCGGGTGATGGCCTATCCTGCGCCGGAAATTCTGCGGGAGGAAAGCAAGGTGCAGCCGGAGGCGGCAGCCCCCGCAAAGGTCCCACAGCCTGTCACCCCCATTCTCTTAAACGGCCAGAATAGCGCCGAGCGCATGAAAGAGATCACCGACCGGCTGGAAACCGGCATACAGGAGCTTTTCGAGAGTGAACGCTACAAAGCCTATCTCACCACCATGTCCAAGTTCCACAGTTACAGCTTCAACAATACCCTCCTGATCGCCATGCAGGGCGGACAGCTTGTGGCGGGCTACAACAAGTGGCGGGACGATTTTCACCGCAATGTAAAGAAAGGCGAAAAGGCCATCAAGATACTGGCCCCGGCCCCGTTCAAGGCGAAAAAGGAAGTGCAAAAGCTGGACGCACAGGGCAGGCCGGTGATGGGAAAGGACGGAAAGCCTGTTACCGAAGTACAGGAAATACAGGTTCCGGCCTTTAAGATCGTTTCCGTCTTTGATGTGAGCCAGACCGAGGGGGAACCGCTGCCCTCTATCGGCGTGGAAGAACTGACCGGCAGCGTGGAACGCTACGGGGAATTTTTCAAGGCACTGGAACAGACCTCCCCGGTTCCCATTGGTTTTGAGGACATTCCGGGCGGTTCCCACGGCTACTACCACCTGACGGAAAAGCGGATCGCCATTCAGGAGGGCATGAGCGAATTACAGACCCTAAAGACGGCTATCCACGAGATCGCCCATTCCAAGCTCCACGCCATCGACCCGGAAGCCCCGGCCATAGAGCAGGCCGACCGCCCCGACAGCCGCACCCGCGAAGTGCAGGCCGAAAGCGTGGCCTATGCCGTCTGCCAGCACTACGGGCTGGACACCTCCGACTATTCCTTTGGCTATGTGGCCGGTTGGAGTTCCGGCAAGGACTTGAAAGAGCTGAAAGTCTCCCTTGAAACCATCCGGGCCACCGCCCATGAACTGATTACCACCATTGACGGCCACCTTGCCCAGCTTCAGAAAGAACGGCAGACCCAGCAGGAACAGCCGCAGGCCGCGCCGCTGGAACAGGCCGCCGAGCAGCCAGACCCGGACAGCGTATTTTCCAAGCTGTCCCCGGAGCAACAGCAGGAAATGACCGACAGCGTAAAAGCTATGCTGCAAACCCTGATTGAAGCGGATTTGAAATCCACCGGAGAAGTGTCGCAGGGAACCAAGGAGGCGGTGCAGGCGCAGGGCTTTTCCATTGCCGGGGATGGAACGCTGGAACAGGCCAAAGCCCCGCAGGAGGCCGCCTACCGTCTGGAAAGCGGCGATTACCTGTATATCCAGACATCGGAAAGCGGCTACGATTACACGCTGTACGACCCCGACTATAAGGAACTGGACGGAGGCCAGCTTGACAATCCCGACCTGACCCTTGCGGAAGCCGGAAAAGAAATCCTTTCCATCCATGAGTTACCAGCTGGGACAATGGAACCCCTGACCGGCGACAGGCTGGACGGTTTTCTGGAAGCAACCGAACAGGCCAACGCCATTCCCCAGCCACAGGCATGGAACGGGATCGACGGCCTTTTGAATGGAAAGCCGTTCATGCCGGAGGCGTCCCCGGCTGACCGGGCCGCCGCCCTGATGGAGCTGGCGGAGAAAAACGCCCCGCGTCTGGGCAGCGAGGAACGGCAGTTGATTATGTCTTATGCCGAGGCCGTGGGCGATACTGACAAGGTGATCGGGCTTATCAACCGCCTGTGTGAACAGGGCTACGAGCTGCAAAAGGGCCAGATGGATTCCTTTGTGAAAAGCGAGATCGAAAGTGAGATTGCCGTTGCCAACGCCCAGCGGCAGATCGCGCAGAATCCGGCAGCGGAGCCGGTTGTCACGATCCTTTGGAGTGAAAGCCCCCATCTGAAAGACGGCCAGCAAATGCCGCTGCATGAAGCCGAGGCCGTTTTCAAGGAGCTGGACAGCGCCAGACGCCATGAACGGGAGCAGCCGGGCTATACGGGCCATTGGTACGACAAGACCAAGTTCCGCATTGACTTTACCATGCAGGGCCAGCCGGACAGCTACGAGGGGCGGCAGGACTTTGGCGACGGGGACGGTTCCCTGATCCAGCATATCCGGGGCTATCACGAATACTACGCACAGGATGAAAGCTGGAAAAACCATGTGCTGCACCATGAGGGGCCGGAGGCATGGGAGGCGGACAAGGCCCAGCGGGATATGCTGCTGCATGAGTTCGTCCCATATATGGAGCTGCATTGCAATCTGGCCACTATGGAGCAGGAGGCCCGGCGTCCCCTGCGATCCGGGGAAACCCTGACGCCGGAACAGACCGCTTATTTCAACGCGGTTTTGGACTATGTAAAAGAGTGCCGCCCGCTTCTCAATCAGGGCCAGTACCACTTGCCGGAGCCGCCGCAGCTTGCCGACTTCGACCAGAGCTTGCAGGACTACAAAAAACAGATCGAGGCAGAGCTGGAACAGGAGGCCGCCACTGCCGGGCTGACGGTGGAGGAATATGTTGCCTCTGACTATGAGGCCCCGGCGCAGCCCAACTTTTCCATCTACCAAGTGCCGCCCGGCCCGGAGGGGCGCGACTTCCGCTATCGTTCCTATGAGGAATTGCAGGCGGATGGGCTTTCGGTGGACAGGAAGAATTACCAGCTTATCTACTCCGCGCCGCTGGACAAGGACATCACACTGGACGAGATTTACCGCCGCTTCAACATGGAACATCCCGCCGATTACAAGGGACATTCCCTCTCGATGGGGGATATTGTGGTGTTCCGGCAGGATGGAAAACAGACCGCCTACTATGTGGACGAGGGGGCCGACTACCGGCAGGTGCCGGAGTTTTTCGCCCAGCCGGAAAAGCAGCTCACGCCGGACGAGTGCATGACCGGCGAACAAATCCAGACGCCGAGAGGCCGTTTCTATCTGACCGACAGGAGCCGGGAACAGATGGAGGCCGCCGGGTATGGATTCCACCACCAGTCGGAGGACGGCAGGTATCTTATTATGGCAAACGGCACAAGAGCCTTTGCCATCCCCGCCCAGCCAGAAAGCCATATCAAGACGGCGGAAATGTCCACCGAGCAGAACTACAACATGATCGACGGCATGATGAACAATGCCCCGTCTATGGAGGAACTGGAAGCAAGGGCAAAAGCCGGGGAACAGATTTCCCTTTTGGATGTGGCCGAGGCAACCAAGGCGGAGGCCAAAAAGCCCAAGCAGACCCAAAAGACAACGCAGAAACAAAAGAAGCCGTCCATCCGGGCGCAGCTTGCCGCCGCCAAGGAGGAGCAGAAAAAGAAGCCCCCGGCGCGGGAAAAATCAAAAGAAATGGAGGTATGAGGAATGTATTTCACCGTGGAAGAAGAAAACCTGATCTGTCTGTACCACAACGCCGACCGCCGCAGGACGGCGGCAAATCTCCGGGCAGCTTTGCCGGACATGGACAAGGAAATGTCAGCGCTGGCCTGCCAGACCGCCGATAAGCTGGACGCCATGAGCGACGCCGACTTTGTGGCACAGCGGTTCCACTTCACAGACGAATAAGCAAAACGCCGGGCGCGGAGGCTGTTAAAGCCTCTGCGTCCGGCGCTTCTTTTTTTGTCCATTTTCCCGCATTTAGAACCCCGTTTTAAGGGGAACAGGATAACTTTATCCAACTGCCTGCCGACCATGCGGAAAAACCCTTGATTTCCGTGGACTTTTACCGCCCTAAATGCGTAGACAGGAGGTATCTTTTCCGCTGGCGCGCCGCCTCTTTCTTCCGGCGTATCTGCACCGCACAATCCGGGCAGTATTTGGCCCGGTTGGAGTTTGGCGTAAATGGCGCCCCGCAGACGGCACAGCGTTTGATTTCGTCCCGGCCTTTGGTGATCTCGGCGCACAGGGCCGCGTCCAGCGGCAGGACGGCCACCTTGAACCACCGGCACAGCAGCGAATAGGAAATACTCTGCACACAGACACATTCCTCCCCATCGTCCAGCAGGAGGCAGTTCCCGTTACAGTAGTTGCAGCACTCATGGGTGAGCCTGCGGGCCTTGCGGTATTGGGGGTAATTCATTCTCGGTATGTTCATCGTTCCTGCGTATGCTCCTTTCCCGGCACTGTCCGCAAAATGCTGTCTACATTCTGTTTGACAATGCCGTATTCTTTTAATTTCTGTTTCGCTTCGCTATACTGTGCGGACAGCCGTTCCCGTTCTGCGTCCAGCTTTTTATACTCGGTTTTAAGGGCGTACAGGTTGGGGAGCTTTGTGATCCCGGCCTCTTTGAGCGCCTTTGCCGCCGCCTCATACAAGATCAGTTGGCTTTCATGCTGCCGCCGGAACGCGGCCTTGTCTTTGGCATTTCGCAGTTCCAGCGCCACAGGACGGAGCTGCTTGTAGGCGGAGATGTTTTTTATCAGCAGCGCCATATCCCCAAGGCGGCGTTCTGCGTCTTTCAGGGCGGAGGCTGCCGCGTCGTTTGCCGCACTGATCTCGGCCAGCCTGCTTTCCAAGCCCTTATAGCTGTCGATTTGGTGTTCTGTGATGAAGTTTAAGGAATTGGCGGCCTGCTTCAAGTTGTGCAGCTTCGCCCATCGCGCATAGCCCGCCGACTGCTGGGCCTTGATACTGTCCTCCAAGGCGATCCGCAGGGAGATTTCCCCGGTGCTTCTTCTGTGCGGCCCCCGGTCAATGGCAATGCCCTTGATCCGCTGGGTGATCCGTTCCTCGGTGTAATCCTCCCCCAAGGTCTTGCAGCGGGTAAAGCGTTCCTGTCCGGGACGGAGGCCGTCTGCCAGCGCGCGGAATGAAATAAACTTGCCCTGTTTGACTTCATAGCCCTGCGCCTCCATGAGCCGCAAAAAATCGTCAAAGTCTTTGGCCTGCGGAATGGCCGCGTCGATAGCGATTTTCAGTTTTGCTTTCCAGCTCTTGCCCTTTTTCTGTGCGTCCCACTCGGCGTAGGTCTTGCCTTTGTCTTTGCCGGGCTTTACCACAGACAGGCCGTGTTCCTTACACAGCCGGTCGCTGGTGCGCCGGATAAAGGCGTAGGTCTGGCGGTTGGAAATGTACTTGCGCTGGTTCGCCATATCCACGGCGCAGAAAATGATGTGGTTATGCAGGTGGCCCTTGTCAATGTGGGTGGTAATCACATAGGGGTATTTGCCTTGCAGCACTTCATCGGCAAGCTGCCGCCCGATCTCATGGGCCTGCTCCGCCGTGGTTTCCCCCGGTTCAAAGGCTTGTATCAGGTGGTGGGCCAGATTGTTGCCCTTTTGGTACGCCTGATCTAACAGCATTTGAAATTCAATATCCGCCGTTTCATAGGAACAGCCATAGGAAGAAACGAACAGCTTTTCATCGGTCTTGTCCGGGTTCTCGATGTAGTCCAGCGCCTTTTTCAGCGTTGACTTGATAGGATGGATCTTTGTAACTGCCATATCTGTGCCAGCGCCCCCTTGATGTCCTCCAAGTCCTGCGCGTACACAGTCCCGGTACTGTTGATACGCCTTGCAATCTGATTGATGTTGACGCCGATCTTTTGCAGCTCTGCGGTCTGTGCCCGGACGGGGCCGGTGTCGATATGGACGATATAGCCGTCAATCAGCATTTTCCGGGCGTAGGCAGAAAAGTTCTTTGTGCCAAGCTGGGCCATCTTCTGCTGGATCAGCGCCCTTTCCTCCGGCGTCACCGGGACGCGCAGCACAAACTTTCGTTTTCGGTTTGCCACTTTCGCACCTCCATTCATTCAGGGATTTGGGGACTTCCCCAAGATACAAACGGGAAGCCGTTTGCCGGGAGTGTGGCTACACTCCCTATGCTTGCTGTCTTTGTTCTTCTTCCCCTAAAAAGCGTTCTGACCCCAAGGAAATACCCGCAAAATCCCGGTTTTTCCGAAAACCGCACAAAAAAAGAGAGGGCGCAGCCTTGCGTCCTCCCAAAAACAAAACAGAGGGTTGTCATGCACCCTCCGTTTCGTCATTCTTCTGTTGAATTTGAATGGCCCCGTCAATCGCGCCCTCGATGATCGGCAGAAATTCTTCCGGGCAGAGTTTCAGTTTGTGGCTGACCCGCTGCCGCTGTGCACTTTCCTCCCGCATGACCTCCGGGTTAAAATACCGTTCCACGGGAAGCCCGCAGATTTTAATAAGCTGTATGATAACTGGCAGGCTGGGAATCGTGCCGTCATTTTCGATGTTGGCAAGATAGCGCCAGTCGATATTGACCTGTTCCGCCAGCGTCTTACGCGATAACTGCTTGACTTTCCGCGCCGCTTTTACATCCGCGCCGAAAGTTTCAAAGCCGGGACAATCTTTGATATTTGCCATATAGCACCACCCATCTACATTGTATATTTCATATTTTCTCAATGGAATGTTGCTATATGCAGGAAGATTAAACTTTATAATTCATATCTCGAAACATAGGAAGAGGAAATTATTGCCACCCCCTTGAAATATTGACAAGACACGCCTCTCGTGTTATACTGTTATACACAATAGCATAACAGTTAAAACACATGGAGGATGCAGCAATGAAACTGATTATTTCAAATGTATCTGGCGTCCCCATATAC
>OCQB01001197.1_pt1 | contig 21956 bp, 20 predicted proteins | sample 1538631 | NCBI WGS metagenome assembly OCQB01 (sample SAMN04571713, study PRJEB22368) | human gut metagenome | biome: human gut; material: stool | host: Homo sapiens | place: Luxembourg | collected 2012-10-19
CCTGCCATATAATCAAGCGCTTTTACGTGGCCGCGCGCCAAGTCAACAACATGAATGTAATCACGCACGCCCGTGCCGTCAGGAGTGGGATAATCGTTGCCAAAGACCTGAATGCATTCCAGCTTGCCTGTAGCAACTTGAGCGACATAGGGCAAAAGGTTGTTAGGAATGCCTTTAGGATCTTCGCCAATGCGTCCAGAAACATGAGCGCCAATGGGATTGAAGTAGCGAAGAAGCACCACGTTCCATTCGTTATCTGCGCGGTAGAAGTCAGTCAAAATGCGCTCAAGCATGGACTTGGTTTCACCGTAGGGGTTGGTGGATTCGTGTTTAGGGCAATCTTCAGTGATAGGAATCATTTCTGGTTCGCCATATACCGTAGCAGACGAAGAGAAAATAACGTTCTTAACACCATGATTACGTGCAACGTCAAAAAGAACCAAGGAACCAGCTACATTATTCCAGTAGTACTCCAAAGGCTTTTCGGTGGATTCGCCTACTGCCTTGAATCCTGCAAAGTGAATAATGGCAGCAATGTCATAGGTGCTAAACACGTTTTCTAACGCTTCGCGATCCAGAATAGAAGCCTGAACAAAAGCGCAGGCATTTTGGTCGGCACCAGTTAATTCGCGAATGCGATCGACGGCAATTTCGCTTGAGTTTGAAAGATCATCATAGATCACAATTTTGTAGCCTTGTTCAAGCAGTTCAACGCACGTGTGGCTACCGATAAATCCTGCACCGCCGGTAACGAGAATGGTTTGCGATTCGTGAGTACCGCTTAAGCTTTTGTTCGACATGTACGTACCTTTCGGTAATAGATGTAAGTCAATACATCAAGTCAATATATCTGTATATCTATGCAGGCAAGAATACCATTTCTTGTAGCTGCACGTGTATATGTTAAAAAGATTTGACGAGATATGCTCTTAGTTATGCTTTAGCCACGCGAATTATGTCGCAAAACAGCCAGAGGGAGCAGGGTTTTCAGGCATGCCCATGCTTTTTGTTTGCCTTCGCTGGTGGAAAGTAAGTCTTCGAAAGATTCAAAGCAACAACAGCTGCGACCAAGTAAAAACTCCCGCGCCTCAAGAGTGAGAGGGGTGTTGTAACCAGCGGATGCGGTTTTCACGCTTTCATGGTCGGTCAATACAACGCAAAGAGGGTCAATGGCTTCAAGTATGGTGAAAAGTTCTGAAGGCTCTGACTTTCGTTCGAAAGAACAATAAAGCAAAGCTGGCGGCTGCTGTAGCCTAGTCGTGCTGCCGTAGCGCACATGGCTTCATGAGCAGAATCAGACAAAGGCAGAGAATTTACTACACAAAAAAGCGCATCTTCGCTTCCTGTGCTGCTGCTTTTTTCTATATGGTCTGCAAACTGGAAAAGATGGGCGTGGCGAATTCTTTCATAAGGCGAATGCAGAACTGGTTCAGAATTCTTACTTTCGGTACTCATAAAACTCGCACCCTTCGACTTCTATGTGTTTCCTGCGGCTAACAATAAAAAATAATACCAATTACGAAATTTTTCACACTGTTTTACGCCAAGCATGATATTACAGATATAACAATTAATAACACAACCCAGAGCCAAAGTATCAGGGAGGCTTTATGTGTACCAACGGAATTAACACGGGTCAATTTGAACAGATGATAGATCAGATTGATGATCACATTAAACTTGAGCGCCGCTGGGCTCACACTCTTGCTCATAATGCAGCAGATGCAGGATTTGAAACGGTGGGCGAAAAACTTCATCAGGTTCAGGCGCTTCTTGATGAAGTGCGCGCAACGCTTGATGAAGCGAAAGATGCCCTTGAAGACGATGCGGAAAATGCAAGTGGCGTTACAGTCAGCCTTGTTTAGGCAGTAGCTTTGCATAAAAAAGAACGAGGTTGTAATGAGTAATGATCTCATGCGTTTTTCGGTTGCCATGCCGGAAGATCTACTTGTTAAGTTTGACCATTTAGTTGCTCGACGAGGTTTAGCTAAAAATCGAAGTGAGGTTGTGCGCGATTTGGTGCGTGACGCTCTGGTTGAAGACGAATGCTCAATGCCTGGGCGTATTGTTATGGGCACTTTGACTATTGTCTACAGTCACCATGCCAACGACCTTCAAGAAAAACTTCATCAAATTCAGCACAATTATTTGGAAACCATTGTCTCGTCGTTGCATGTTCATATTGATGAAGAAAACTGCCTAGAGGTCATAGTTCTTAAAGGTGAAACGGGGCTCGTACAAGATATTGCTAATTTAATCATTGGCACAAAAGGCGTGAAAACGGGGCGCTTGCATATGACTACCACAGGCGCTTTTATTTAGGAGAACAGTATGGACGAAACAGTTTTGCTTGGTCATGGTAGCGGCGGCACCATGATGAAACGCATAATTGATGAAGTGTTCTATGAGGCATATGGCTCTACCGAATTGCTCGAAGGCAATGATGCTGCATCTCTGCCTGCTCCTAGTGAAGGCGAACGCTTAGCTTATTCAACCGATAGCTTTGTAGTAACGCCACACTTTTTCCCTGGTGGCGATATTGGTAAGCTGGCTGTTTGCGGAACAGTAAACGACGTGGCAACCAGCGGTGCTGTCCCAAAGTATCTTTCCTGTGGCTTCATTCTAGAAGAAGGCTTTCCTGTTGCCGACTTAAAGCAAATTTGCCACAGCATGGCGCAGATGGCTAAAGAAGCTGGTGTGCATATTGTTACGGGCGATACTAAGGTAGTAAATCGTGGCCATGGCGATGGTGTATTTATCAACACGAGTGGTATTGGGTTTATTCCCGCTGGCGTTGAATTGTCCGGTGCGTTTTGTAAGCCTGGCGACAAAATTTTAGTAAGCGGCACCATTGGCGATCATGGTATTACGGTAATGGCCTGCCGCGAAGAACTGTCATTTAATGCAGATATTCAAACCGATGCTGCACCGCTTAATCATCTTATTGCAGAGGTGTTGGCGGTTGCTCCTGATACTCGTTGTTTCCGCGACCCTACGCGTGGAGGGTTGGCTTCAACCCTTAATGAATTAGCAGTTCAGTCTGATGTTGATTTCATTGTTGAAGAAGATGCTGTTCCTGTAAAAGATGCCGTACGAGGTGCGTGTGAAATGTTAGGCTACGATGTGTATCAAGTTGCCAACGAAGGTAAGATGGTGTGCGTAGTTCCTGCTGATCAGGCTGATGCCGCGCTAGAAGCTATGCGTGCAAATAAGTACGGTGTTGATGCTGCTATTATTGGCGAAGTGGTTGAAAAGCCCGAAGATAGATCCTCTCGTGTTTCCATTCGAACTGGTTTTGGGGCGCTTCGAATCATGGATATGCTCGTTGGTGAACAGCTTCCGCGCATTTGCTAAATTCAACATCTTTCCCTCAAAACTAACGAAGTACTTAATCGCTCTTCAAAATAGTTTTTCGTGAAAGAGGTAGAATTTTTATAGCAAGAAAATGTCAGAATGTTTTGCCTTGAAGCTCACGAAGTTCTTTCAGCTGCTGTTTAAAACAGGCGGTAGACGGTAGACGATTTGGCCAAAAACGAAGGAAATGGCGGAAAATCGTTCCAATTTCTGCTATTAACGGAAAAATCAAGAATCAATACTTGCAACTTATCGTTGCTATGGTATTTTCCCGTCATGGAATTGATTCATGGGGGATTACCGAGCGTCCCTTAAGATTTAAAAACGAGAGAAGAGGTATCTCATGTCCCATCCTGTGATTTTGGCTGACGAATGCATTGGCTGCGGTATCTGCATAGATGCTTGTCCTCAGGGCACTATTGAAGTTGTTGATGGTGTTTGCGCCGTTGTAAATGAAGAGTCTTGCATTGCTTGTGGCGACTGCGTAGAAGAATGCCCAATGGGTGCTATTGAAGAGATTATTGAGGACTAAATTCTTAGTTTTTAGCCCAGTCGTTTCCTCTTTTTGTTAAAGGTGCAAAAAAATAACTACTTTAACTGGTCAAATGGTATAAGCATAGCTACAATAGGTCGAGCGTTATTCGCTAGTACGGCTTTTATACCGATCAATATGAAAAGAGGTTACAATGGCAGTTGTTGCTTATTGCGTAAAGTGCAAGGCTAAGAAGGAAATGGTAGATCCTCAGGAGGGTGTTACCAAGAATGGTCGTGTTATCACGAAAGGCACCTGCCCTGATTGCGGCACTAAGATGTCTCTTATTGGTGGCGTTGCAAAGAAGTAGTCTTCTTCGCGTAAGTTAGAAATGCAATAAAGCAAGAATAGCAACTAATAACTTCTTGCGTTATATATCGTGTTTCGCATAAGTCCCGCTTCGGCGGGACTTTTTTTGTGCAATTGAGCGGATGGTTGCATATTTAAGGAAACAACAACGCATTACAGGAGCAATGTTTTAAATTCACTTTGCGAAATAACTCAAAAATTACTTCATAAGATATAGAAAATATTCTTTTGACCTGGGGTAATAGGAAACATAAGAAAATCTTCAACAGGAAGGTAACAAAACCTAACAATAAGACACTTAGATTCTTGACAATGAAGCACTTAGATTTTATTATGGTCACTGTCATGAGGTTCACCTACTGGTGGGCTTTCCCATATGAAGCAAAAAGCTTCATTGGAATATGACACTTATATAGGTAAAAGCAGGGGGTTTGCTTGAGGGGCTTCTTCAAGCAGCCGCAACTGAAAGGAATATGCAAGATGGCAAAAATTATCGGCATCGACTTGGGTACTACCAATTCGGCAATGGCGGTTATGGAAGGTTCAGAGCCAGAAATTCTGGTTAACGCTGAAGGCGACCGCACCACTCCTTCCGTTGTTGGTTTTGGTAAAGATGGCGAACGTACGGTAGGTAAGGCTGCTAAGAACAAGGCAGTAACCAATCCCGAAAACACCATCGCTTCAGTAAAGCGCTTCATCGGTCGTTCCTATGCTGAAACTTCCGAAGAGCAGAAGACGGTTGCTTACAACGTAAAGAACGGCAACGGTGGTCGTGCAGTAGTAGATATTGAAGGCAAGGACTATATGCCAGAAGAAATTTCTGCAATGGTTCTTCAGAAGCTTAAGGCTGACGCAGAAAAGCGTGTTGGCGAACCTATTACTCAGGCAGTAATTACCGTTCCTGCATACTTCAACGACGCTCAGCGTCAGGCTACAAAGGACGCAGGCAAGATTGCTGGCTTGGAAGTTCTTCGTATTATCAACGAACCTACCGCAGCAGCGCTGGCTTATGGTCTTGATCGTACCAACAAGGATGAAAAGGTTTTGGTATTCGACCTTGGTGGCGGTACCTTCGACGTTTCTGTTCTTGAGTTGGGTGACGGCGTATTGAAGTTTGCTCCACCGCAGGCGATAACCACTTAGGTGGCGACGACTGGGATCAGCGTGTTATTGACTGGTTGGCAGACAAGTTCCAGGCAGACAATGGCATCGACCTTCGCCAGGACAAGATGGCTTTGCAGCGTTTGAAGGACGCAGCTGAAAAGGCAAAGATGGAACTTTCTTCCACCTCTCAGACCAACATCAACCTGCCTTTCATTTCTGCAGGTGCTGCTGGCCCATTGCACTTGGACTACACCTTGACCCGTGCAGAGTTTGAACGCATCACCAAGGACTTGCTTGATCGCTGCAAGACTCCTGTACAGCAGGCTTTGAAGGACGCTGGTCTTTCTACGGGCGATGTAAACGAAGTTATCTTGGTTGGCGGCTCTACCCGTATGCCAGCAGTTCAGGAATTGGTAAAGCAAATGACGGGCAAGCAGCCTAACATGTCTGTAAATCCTGACGAAGTAGTAGCTATGGGTGCTGCAGTTCAGGGCGGCGTTTTGGCAGGCGACGTTGAAGGCATTCTTCTTCTTGACGTAACGCCTTTGTCCTTGGGTGTTGAAACCATGGGCGGCGTAATGACCAAGATGATCGAGCGCAACACCACCATTCCTACCCGCAAGACTGAAATTTACTCTACGGCAGCTGACAATCAGACTTCCGTTGAAATTCATGTTCTTCAGGGCGAACGCGAAATGGCAGCAGGCAACAAGACTCTAGGTAGGTTCCAGCTTACGGGCATTCCTGCAGCACGTCGTGGTGTTCCTCAAATTGAAGTTACCTTCGATATTGACGCAAACGGCATCGTAAACGTTTCTGCTAAGGATCTTGGCACTGGCAAGCAGCAGCAGATCACCATTTCTGGTTCCACTGCACTGACCGACGACGAAGTAGATCGTATGGTAAAGGATGCTGAAGCTCACGCTGAGGAAGATAAGCTTCGCAAGGAAGAAGTTGAAATTCGCAACAACTGCGACTCTTTGATCAACGCTACGGAAACCACGTTAAACGAGTTGGGCGACAAGGTTCCTGCAGATTCCAAGAAGCAGGCAGAGGATGCGGTTGCTCAGGCTCGTACCGCTCTTGAGGGCACCGATATTGAGGCAATCAAGTCTGCAATGGAGGCTTTGCAACAGGCAAGCTACAAGTTGGCAGAAGTTGCTTATAGCCAAAATGCTGCTCAGCCAGGTGCTGAGGGCGCTGCAGGTGCAGCTGGCGCTGCTCAGCAGCCTACCAATGATGACACCATCGAAGCAGACTTTGAGGTAGTTGACGACGACGAGAAGAAGGACAAGTAATCATGACCGCGCCTGAAAAAGACGAGGTACGTGAGGACCAGGTTGTAGAAGATCAGGAGGCGGCAGAAGCTGCCGCCCCTGAAACTGAAGATGCTCAGGTCGAGGAAACTGCGGATTCTAGCGAATCTCAAGAAGAAGAAACCGAAGATCCGATTGCTGTTGCAAAAAAGGAAGCAGCAGCTTGGCAAGATAAGTATCTTCGCCTTCATGCGGAATGGGATACGTACCGTCGTCGCATGAATGAACAGCGCGAGGAAGAAAAAGCTCGCGCAGCTGAAAAGCTTGTTGAAGGATTAATTCCTGTAATTGACGACTTTGAACGAAGCATCGATTACGCCGAAAAAAATGGCGAAGAGGGTCTGCTTGGTGGTGTACAGGCAGTGCACACCAAGATGCTTGAAGTGCTAACCAAGCATGGGGTTGAAATGATTGATCCTAAGGGGGAGGCCTTCAACGCCCTTGAAGCTTTAGCGGTAGCCACGGTTGATGACCCTTCAGTTCCTGATGAAACTGTTGCCGAGGTATACCAGAAGGGATATCGCATGGGCAACAAGGTAATTCGTACCGCAATGGTAACGGTTACTCAAGGTGGTCCTAAGCGCGAAGCGGAAGAGGAATCTGAGGATTCTTCTAAGTAGACGCTGCGAAGGCTTAACAAGTAATTTAGAAGAGGCAAATGTAAGGGCGGGCGATGTTTAGGTCCGCCCTTGTTGTAGGACAGAGAGAAAGGTGGGACGAATGGCACAGACTCCTGACTATTACAAAACGCTAGGCGTTCCACGAGACGCTGATGCAGACACCATCAAGAAAGCATTTCGTAAATTAGCGCGCAAGCATCATCCTGATGCTGGCGGTGATGAAGCGAAGTTTAAAGAAATAAATGAAGCATACGAAGTACTTTCTGATGAGAAAAAAAGAAAGCTTTACGACCAATACGGCACTGCTAACGAAAACCAAATCCCCTTTGGTGGCGGAGCTTGGCAGGGGCAAGGTGGAAATCCTTTCGGCGGTTCTGGCTTTGGTGGTTTTGGTAGCTGGGCGGACATTTTGGAAAGCATCCGCAATGGTGAAGGTGCTTTCGGTACCGAATGGAACTTTGGTGGACAAGGCCAAACCTATCAAGCTCGGCCAAAGCCGCAAAAGGGTGCTGATAAAAACGTAACCATGACTGTTACGTTTGATGAAGCTTTCAAAGGATGCGAAAAGAAGGTTCGCATAGGCAAGGCAGGAACCACCGAAAAGGAAACCCTTTCAATAAAAATTCCTGCAGGCGCTGTTGAAGGTGGTCGCGTTCGTTTGAAAGGCAAGGGCGCAGCAGGAATTCAAGGTGGTCCTGCAGGCGATTTGCTCGTGAATATTCACATTGCAGATCACCCTTTGTTCAAGCGCGATAAAGCAGACGTTTTAATGGATGTGCCCATTACTTTTGCGGAAGCTGCTCTGGGAACACAGATTGTTGTTCCTACCCCCGAAGGAAAAAAGGTAAGCATAAAAGTTCCTGCGGGGTGCGAAAGCGGAACGGTCTTGAAGGTAAAAGGAAAAGGCGCTCCACGTTTAGGAAAAGGTGCAACGGGTACGGGCGATTTATTTTTAACCCTACACGTGGCTGTTCCTAAGACGTTGAACGATAAACAAAAAGAAGCCCTGGAAGCATTCCAGGCAGCAACGAGTGAAGAAGTGAGGGCTTGGTAATGGAGGACAAAAACAGACCGCTGTACATGATTAGTGTTGCAGCAGAACTTGCAGGCGTCCATCCTCAAACCCTGCGAATTTACGAGCAAAAAGGTTTGGTATCTCCTCAGCGAACGAGTGGTAACACCCGTATGTATTCGCAAGCAGATATTGAGCGTTTGCAGCTTATTAATGCGTTAACTGACGAGGGAATTAACCTCGCAGGTGTTATTCGAATTTTGGATTTAAAGGGCCGTTTGGATGAACGCGATGAAGAAATTGATGCCTTGCATAAACGAGTTCGTCGCTTAGCCGATAGGGTTCATGAATTGGAAACTCGAGAAAGCGTTAATTCGTTGGTAAATGAAAGCAACGCAATTGTTTTGCGTCGACTTCTGTAAAGGAGCTATATATGAGACTAGACAAGCTGGCGCTTACAGCACAGGAAGCGTTCCAGTCAGCAATGAGCATTGCTGGCGAGCGCGAAGCAAGCGCAGTCGAGCCTATTCATTTGCTTGATGCCATCCTGTCTGCAGGCGAACATAATATGAATGCCATTATCACGCGTATTGGAGCAGATCCTGCTGTATTGCAGGCACGCGTGAAGGAAGAAGAAGACCGTATGCCTAAAGTAAGTGGCAATGGTTTTATGGGTATGGGCATTACTGCTCCTTCCCCTGCATTCATTTCACTTATTGATAAAGCGGTAAAAATTGCAGAAAAGCTGGGTGACTCCTATGCCACCACAGAACATTTGCTTATTGCGCTTTCTGAAGACAGTGGAACTGCGGGCAAAATCTTAAACGATCAGGGTATTACGCGCAAAAACATCGAAGAGGCCTATGAGGAACTCCGTGGCGATACGCGGGTAACCGATGCTACGAGCAAGCCCGAGTTTGAAGTGCTTGAACAGTACGGCAACAACCTTACTCAGGCAGCGCGCGAAGGCAAGCTGGATCCTGTTATTGGTCGTTCGGAAGAAATTCGTCGCACCGTTCAGGTTTTGTCTCGTCGTACTAAGAATAACCCTGTACTTATTGGCGAGCCTGGTACTGGTAAGACGGCAATCGTTGAGGGCCTAGCGCAGCGTATTGTTGCAGGCGACGTTCCTTCAAGCTTGAAAGATCGCGAATTGATCGCTTTGGACTTACCTGCAATGTTGGCAGGCGCTAAGTATCGTGGCGAATTCGAAGATCGCTTGAAGGCGGTACTTCGTGAGGTAAAGCAATCCGATGGACAAATCATTTTGTTCATTGACGAATTGCATACCATTGTTGGCGCAGGTTCGACGGGCGATAGCTCTATGGATGCGGGCAATATGCTCAAACCAGCATTGGCTCGTGGCGAACTTCATGCAATTGGTGCAACCACTTTGGATGAATATCGTAAATACATCGAAAAGGATGCCGCTCTTGAGCGTCGTTTCCAGCCCGTGCTGGTAAGCGAGCCAAGCGTGGAAGATACCATTGCAATTCTTCGTGGTTTGAAAGAAAAGTACGAGATTCATCATGGTGTACGCATCAAGGACTCTGCCTTGGTTGCTGCTGCAGAACTTTCGAATCGCTACATTTCTGACAGGTTCTTGCCTGACAAGGCAATTGATTTGATGGACGAAGCGGCAAGTCGTCTGCGTATTGAAATAGACAGCATGCCTGAAGAGGTGGATCTGGCAGAGCGCAAGCTTACCCAGATGCAAATCGAAGAGCAAGCGCTTATGAAGGAAACCGACGAGCCAAGCCGTGAACGTTTAGAAGCGTTGCGTAAAGAGATTTCTGCGGCTCAAGAAGCGCTTGATAAACAGAAGGCTATGTGGAAAAACGAAAAGGACGTTATCGTAGGCGTTCAGAATTTGAAGGCAGATATTGAAGCTGCTCAGTTGGACGAAGAGCGTGCTACCCGCGAAGGCGATCTCGCCCGTGCTTCGGAATTGCGCTACGGTACCATTCCTTCATTGCAAGCTCAGTTAGCAGATGCAGAAGCTTTGCTTGAGAACCGTCAGCAAGATGGTGCAATTCTTAAAGAAGAAGTTGGCGAAGAAGAAATCGCAGAAGTGGTTTCTGCGTGGACTGGTATTCCGGTAACCAAGATGATGCAGGGCGAAATGGCCAAGCTGGTTGATCTGGAATCCAAGCTTCACGAGCGTGTTATTGGACAGGATCAGGCGGTATCTGCAGTAGCGGGAGCTATTCGTCGTAATCGTGCAGGCTTGTCTGACCCGAACCGTCCTATCGGTAGCTTCTTGTTCTTGGGCCCGACAGGTGTTGGCAAGACTGAGCTTGCAAAGGCCTTGGCTGAATATCTGTTCGACAGCGAAAAGGCTATGGTTCGTATCGATATGTCGGAATATATGGAGAAGCACTCCGTTTCTCGTTTGGTTGGTGCCCCTCCGGGATATGTTGGTTATGACGAGGGCGGTCAGCTTACCGAAGCGGTTCGTCGCAAGCCTTACTGCGTAGTTTTGCTCGACGAGATTGAAAAAGCGCATCAGGATGTATTCAATATCTTGCTGCAAGTGCTCGATGACGGTCGTCTTACCGACGGACAAGGTAGAGTGGTTAGCTTCAAGAATGCCATCATCATTATGACCTCCAATGTTGGCTCGCAGTCCATTCGAGAATTCTCGAGCCAAAATGAAGGCGATTCCATGGGCAGCATGATGGAAGACATGATGAAGGCAGACGTTGCTACTGCTGCTAAGCGTTTAGCTGAAATGCAGATGAAGATCAATGAAGCCCTAAGCACCACCTTCCGTCCTGAGTTTCTGAACCGTATTGATGAAGTTATTACCTTCAATACGCTTTCAATTGCGGCCATGGAGCCTATTGTTGATTTGCAATTGAATGGAGTACGTGATCGTTTGGCAGATCGTCGAATTGAGCTTGAAGTAACCCCAGCAGCGCGCGAGCGTTTGGCTATCGACGGATACGATCCGGTATACGGTGCTCGTCCACTGCGTCGTTTGATTCAGCGTGAGGTGACTGACCGTGTAGCGACGGAAATCATTGATGGACGCATTAGTGATGGCGCTAAGGTAACTATTGATCTTGATTCTGAGGGCAATTACTGTGCTACGGTGGAAAATCGTTCGAGCTTGCATGCAGGCGATGACTCTGCAGCACTAACCGGCGGGGTTTATGAGGATCCTTCGCAGGCAAAGCCAGATGAGGTTGACGATGTATTAAAGCAGGCAAACGATGTACTTCGCGGAATGGACTTTGGTGATTAACTGCCTGAGCTATTAGGAGACTGAGCGATTAGGCGAGCGAGGGCATAGTTGCAACTAAGCAGCTAAGCGAACTAGAGCACAGTGTAAGGACTGTTTTGTAAAACGATTGAACCTGTAAGTTTGAGTGGCGGTATTGTGTGGACGAACGTTCATGCGATACCGCTACTTTTGTGTAGGCACCCCGCTTTTAGTTTGTTGTATTAGAATAACCTCCATGAACAAACTCGAAAAAAATATTGTGAGATTTGAAAAGAAGGAACACCTATTAGTTCCGATGCTGGGATTTTGCGCAGTATTGGCTAGCTTAGTGGCGTTTCTTATTGTGTTATATCTGATCACTATCGCCATTCGGTTCCTGTTTGTTTTCGGGTAGGTCTTTGTATGTGGCAGCGATTTACCTGGTATGACGTTCGTGTTATTGGGCATTATCTTGGAGTGCTCGTTTCGTTTTTCTCTATCGCTCTGGCAGTGCCTCTTGTGGTTGCGGTGGTGTGTCAGGAATGGGAGCCGGCAAGCCGTTACCTATTAGGTGTGGGTGTTGCTCTTATTCTTGGTTCTGCTTTGCGTTTTATGCGCATTCAGCCTGGCAGACTTACCCATCAACAGGCGCTTACTGTTACGGGATTATCTTGGATTGTGCTGGCATTTGTGGCGGCAGTTCCCTTGGCTTTATCAGGGCATTATGGTTCCTATCTTGATGCGCTGTTCGAAGCGACATCAGGTTTAACGACCACAGGTGCTTCGCTCGTTATTGATCTTGAACATCTTTCCTATGCGGACAACATGTGGCGCTTTACCATGCATTTGATTGGTGGCTTAGGCCTTATTGTTATTGCGCTGTCCTTGGGTATTTTTGGTAAGTCCACATCAGGACTTTATTCTTCAGAGGGCAGAAGCGAGCATGTATTGCCCAACATTGTGAACACCGTTCGATTGATTAGTCAAATTGCATTGGCAGTTATTGGCGTTGCGACGGTGATTTTGTTTTTGCTTTGTGTGTTGGGTGGCTTTGAGCCTCTGCGTGCATTGCTCAATGCGCTATGGATGGCTATTTCTGGCTTTACCACCGCAGGCTTTTCTCCTACTTCTCAATCGGCAATGTATTATCATTCATTCGCTTTCGAAGTGATATGTATGTTGCTGATGCTCTTAGGAGCGGTGAACTTTGCACTGTTCGTGAAAATAAGCCAAGGAGAAACCACCTCGTTTTTTAAAGATTATGAAATTCGTACGGGCGTATTCTGGATGCTTATTGCCACCATTGTTCTTATGTTTTCGCTTTGCGCGTCTGGTGGATTTTCGGACATTATGGCGCTTCTGCGCCGTGGCGTGTTTATGGTTATATCCGCTTCAACCACTACAGGCTTTCAAACAGTAACGAACAATCAGATGACTACGGTATTTTCATCAGGCGCCTTCTTGGTGGTTGCTATTTTAATGGCGGTTGGTGGCTCTAGTGGAAGTACCGCTGGTGGTATGAAATTCTCTCGTTTGGGCTTGATAGCCAAATCTATGGTTTCAACCATTAAAGAAACTCTAGCTCCAGGAACCGCGCGTGTCTCCGTGCGATATTTTCACTTAGGTAAGAAAGTACTTACCACTGAAGTCGCAAAGGCGGCACTTACTGTTTCAGCATTGTTTGTATTTACGTATCTTTTAGGATCGCTTGTGGGTATCGCTCATGGCTACGATGCGCTTGATGCTATTTTTGAATCGGTCTCTATGGCGTCTAACGGCGGCTTGAGCTCAGGTATTATTGCGCATGGTATGCCTCCTGTTTTAGAGTCAGTGTATATTCTGGAAATGTGGGCAGGCCGTCTTGAATTCATCACGCTTATTGCGCTGATCGTAAAAGTGGTTGTTTCGTTTGGATCGCTTGTGAAAAATAAATTGAAGGAGCAAGACTAATGGGTACGCTCCTTATGTCTATAAAATCGAACGTTGCAGTGTGTGCGAAGTTTATTGTGTTCGCGGTTCTTTTTGTGTTGGTTGTTTCGCTTAGCTGTTTTTCCATCAGTGCCTGGGCAGACGAAGCCCAGGATCAAGCAGTTCAGCAGGAACAAACCGACCAAGAACAGCAGTCTTCTGTTGAGGATGATTCGCTAAGTAATGAAGTCTACGTAAATCAGCTTTCAGACAGTTCGTTTCTATATGAAACCTCTATAGCTGATTTAGCGGAAGCGGATTCTTACTATGAGGGTCAGACGGTTCTGGTCAAAGGCGAAGTGGTTGGAGACAGGGTAAACGATGAATTCCGCGAAAATAACTGTTGGATTACCCTGCAAGATAACGAAGCAAGTCCTAGTGTTGTTGCTGTTTTTATGACGAAAGAGCAATCTTCGATTATTGATACCTATGGGCAATACGGCACGGTAGGTACTCAGCTGCAAGTGCGTGGAACGTTCCACTTAGAATGTGCAGAACATCAAGGAATGTCCGATATTCATGCCGAGGAAGTAGCTGCCCTTCAAAAGGGATACGAATCCAAACCCGCTCCTAACAATCGCATTTTAAGCTTTGGTATTTTAGCCTGCGTGATAGGAGCCGTGTTGATGATTGCATACTATATTAGACGTGAAAGGATGCTCTAAGCGTGACTGAAGAAATCACAGAACGACAAGTTGGTCGAGTGGTCAAACTTGATCGAGGCTTTCCGCTGGTTCGACTTGCCTCTGGTGAAGAAGTACGTTGCGAGCATGCAATTTCGTTAGTGAAGGGAAGCGATCAGCGCGCTGTTATAGGCGACTTCGTAAGTATCGCGCTTCCTGCAGGTCACGATAAAGGCATTATTGAAGAAACGCTTCCGCGATCCTCATCATTTGTGCGCAAAGATCCTACCGAACGTGCGTTGCCACAAACTCTTGCCGCGAATTTTGATATAGTGCTGGTGGCTCAGCCCTTGGAAGAGGTAAACGTACGGCGATTAGAGCGTGAATTGGTGTTAGCGCATGAAACGGGCGTTGAAGTAGTGGTGGTGCTTACCAAGGCTGATCTTGTTGCTTCGGAAGAAGAAGTTGAAGCAGTGCGCCAGCGAATAGATGGTTTTATTGGGAATGATTCGGTTTTGGTTGTTTCCGAAAAAGATCCTGAAAGCATTCAGTCTTTGTCAGATTTAATTGCCAAAGATAATAAAATGGCAGTTTTGTTGGGGCGCTCTGGTGTGGGTAAATCAAGTTTAGTAAATATGCTGGTAGGCAAGGAAGTTCAACCCACAACACCAGTCCGTCAAGATGGAAAAGGGCGCCACACCACTGTTTCACGTGAAATAATAGAATTGCCCAACGGGGGAAGCGTTATTGATATGCCAGGTGTCCGAGGTTTGGGTTTGTGGGATGCTGACGAGGGTATAGGTGCTACTTTTTCAGACATTGAGGCATTGGCGCTGTCGTGCCGTTTTCGTGATTGCACCCACACCAACGAGCCGGGTTGTGCGGTGAAACGTGCTGTCAAAGAAGGCATGCTGTCTCCCGCGCGTCTTGAATCATATATTCGCCTGCGCGAAGAAAGCCAGCAGGTTAAGGTAAGACGTGAAGAAGCTGAACGCATAAGAACTCGTCGCGGACATCCAAGACGAAGGCGCTAGGCTATCTTCGCTTTTAAGGTTCTAAATCGACTTCGTTTTTAAATTGTAAGACCGGCTTACTTCCTGAAAGTGCTAGGTGGGCTTCACATTTAACAGTGTCTGCTAACGGGCACATAAAGGATACTTTGTCTTTAAGGTACAATGGTTTTCGAAACTAACACGCACGCTTAAGCTTCATTAGTATATTGGTTAAGGGGATAGCATGAATCCTGCAGTGATAATTCCAACGTTTTACACTTCTGCAACACGCAAGCGCAATACGCCTTCTGCCTTGTATGACCATCCAACTCCTTTGAACTCCAAGGGCACCCTTGAGCGTTGTTTGGCTTCCTTGCAAAAGGTTAAGGGTTTAGGACAAATTATTGTTCTGGTGGCAACTGAAGATAACGTGGATAAAGAAGCTACAGCAAAAGTCAAAGAAATTGTCGATAAGTTCCCTCAGATGCACATTCTCATTATTGCTAAAGAAGAGGAAAACATTATCCAACAAAGATTTGAGCAGCTAGGTTTTGGTAATCAGAGCGATTGCATTGGGCTGACAGGATATTCCGCCGTGCGCAATCTCGGTTTAGTTGTTGCGCAGGTGCTTGGATTCGACTCTGTTGTTTTTCTTGATGACGATGAAGTAATTGAAGATGAAGAGTTTCTCGAAAAGGCAATGTATGGTCTTGGGAAACTTACCAAAAAGGGAATTCCTATTTTGGCGAAATCGGGCTTCTACTTTAACGATGAGGGTACGTATTATTCCAAGAGTCAGAATCGTTGGTATAACCATTTTTGGCAACAGGGCAGAGCCTTTAACAACTGGATTACGAAAGCTATGGCAGGTCCTCGTCTTTCTCGTTCAAATCATGTTTGTGGTGGTTGTTTGGCGCTCCATCGCGAAACCTATCGTCGTTTAAGCTTTGATCCTTGGATTAAGCGCGGCGAAGACATGGACTATTTGCTTAGTTTACGTATGTACGGTTCAGATATATGGTTTGATAATCAGTGGTCGCTTACCCATTTGCCTCCAAAGGATCGCAATGAAGGACATCGTTTTTATCGCGATATTTTTCGTTGGATTTACGAATACTACAAAATTGAATTCAGTCGTGCACAAATTGATCTTTTGCAAATCAAACCTTCTTCGCTGATGCCTTATCCTGGTCCCTTCCTTGAGCCAGGTATTACAAAGCGTATTAAGCGTACGGCATTTTTGCGTTCGCTCGTCCGCCCTGACAAAAAGGCATATCGTGAAGGGGCGCGTGCCGCGACAAGAGAAGCAACCGATTATGCGCAAGTTAATTGTATGAAATATTTTGAGTTCCAATACACTTGGGGCGATATCATGGTGCGTATGGAAAGCGACGCAGGTCTTCGTCAGGCATTAGTTCATGCCGCTATGGCTCGCCAGGCAGGAGAAGATATTGTTGTTGCCTCAGCTGCTTCATCTGATCTTAATCAGATTGCGGGAGTTGAGCCAGAAGTAACAAAAGTAAATCTGGATCCTGGAATGACAAGCGAAATTCATTTGAACTTGAGCGATGAAGAATAAGACGAACTAAAGCAATTTTCGGCACTTGATCGCTCAATCAATGAAAAAGTGACGAAGAACAGCGTGGCATACAGCACATGGAAACATTTATCATAGCCGCAATTATTGGTTTAGTTATTGGTATCTTATCGGGATTGTTAGGGATCGGTGGCGGTACCCTAATGATCCCTATTTTTCGTCTTGGATTTGGCATGAGCGCCATTAGCTCTACCGCAACTTCGCTGTTCACTATTATTCCCACGTCGTTATCGGGATTAGTAACTCACATCAAAAATAAAACATGCATTCCCAAAATTGGAGTCCTTTGTGGTTTGGGGGGAGCTTGCACTAGCCCTATTGGGGTGTATCTTGCTTCTATTTCGCCTTCGTGGATGATTATGCTTGCCGCTTCTCTCATTATTGGATATTCATCCATCTCTATGTTTCGCAGGGCAATTCGCATGCCGAAAATTGCACCAACAGGGCAATCTTCTGTCACGGGTAAAGATCGCGAAAAGGCAGCAGAGGCAGCAGCCAAGGCAACTAAAAAAGAAGAAAAAGAAGCCCTTAAGGCTCCCGTGTTTGAACTTAATGCCAAAAAAGTGTGTATATGCTTGGCAATTGGTTTAGGAGCTGGTCTTGCTTCGGGTTATGTTGGAGTAGGCGGCGGATTTATTATGGTTCCTTTATTCCTTTCGTTTTTGGGAATTATGATGCGACATGCTTCAGGAACTTCTTTAATTGCAGTCACTATCCTTGCCATTCCTGGCGTTATTGAGCAAGGCTTGATGGGTCATATTGATTATATTGCGGGCATTGCTATGGCTATTGGCAGCATTCCTGGTGCTGTAATTGGTGCAAACTTGATTCGAAAGATTCCAGAACGTAAACTACGTTTCGTATTTGGTACATTTCTCTTGATTTCAGCGGTAGTTTTGCTGTTCAATGAGTTTTTGCCGATGTTTGCATAAACCAAGGACCTTAGTATGTTTCGTCATAATCTGTATATCTTTTTAGAGATTTTATTTTTGTGCCTAGCCTTATTGTGTGGTTGTGTTTTGGGATGGGCAATGTTTGGGGGTTCTAACAACTACACAGTTTTAGTGGTTTCCGGCGCGCTGTTTACCGTGTTTTTGCTTATTACCATTGCGCTCATGTTAGATCCGGATCGTATTCGTGCAAATCAATCTGACTCGGTACTGCACCTAGCAAGCGATACCTTAGCAGCAATGCAGGGTGGCTTTAATCAGGAGAGCGCACAACGCGTGTGCGAAGTGCTACTTCCCGCAATCTCTGCTTCGGCAGTTGCTATTACTGATCGTGAGGTAGTGCTTGGCTATCACGGTGCGGGTGCTGAAGAGTTGGGCAAAGCAGGTGGAAATATTCACACTGAAGGCACGAAGCGCACCATTCAAGACGGAAAAACTCGCGTGTTTAAAACGCAAGCCGAAGCTGGTTTTCCGGTGCATATTCGCAACATTCAAGCGGGTATTATCGTGCCACTTAAAGTAGGAAAAACTATCCAGGGCACGTTAAAGTTTTATTATCCGAAGCCTTCGCGTATTAATGAGACGCAAATTTCTATTGCAGAAGGTTTCAGTCAGCTTCTTTCTACTCAGATTGCAGCAATGGAATTAGAAGAACAGAAAAAGCTTGCTACAAGCATGGAACTAAAGGCGCTTCAGAGCCAGATTAATCCTCACTTCTTGTTTAACATTATTAATACTATGGCATCGTTGGTTCGCACTGATCCTAATAAGGCGCGCATCATGTTACGCGAATTTGCAGTCTTCTACCGTCAGACGCTCGAAAACAGTTCGGACCTTATTCCATTATCTCGCGAAATTGAACAGACGGTTCGCTACTTATCGCTCGAACAGGCGCGCTTCGGTGAAGATCGCCTTGCTGTTGAGGTTGAAGTAGATGACGATGTGCTTGCCATGTTGGTTCCAGCATTTATGGTTCAGCCTTTGGTAGAAAACTCGGTAAAGCACGCAATGCCTGCCGAAGGAAAGCTCACGATTAAGATTGCGGGCGAAATGGATGGCGACGACGTGTATCTCCATGTTTCCGATGACGGCATTGGAATGAGTGAAGATGCGGTACGTACTATCATGAATCCAAAATCGCAAACAGGTTTAGGTATTGCGGTCAAAAACGTTAACGATCGTCTTCGTGGTTACTATGGCGAAGAGGCGTACATGAAGATTGAAAGCGAACTAGGCGTAGGTACCAGCGTTACGTTGTATCTCTATGATTGCGCTCATGTATAAGTAGTGCTTTGGTAAGAGCGTTTTAATTGCTAGTGGATCTGTTACATATTTTTTAGTCATCTTTATTCTTTTAGTACGTAGAGCGGCGAAGTAGTCTATAATAACGTCTGATTCCTAAATTTGAGACGAGGAGGCTATGTTGCTGAAGGCGATCATTGTTGACGACGAAGCACCTGCGCGTTCCGAATTACGCTTTTTGCTGGGCGAACTTAATCAAACTGAAGTTGTTGCTGAAGCGGCTAGTGTCCGTGAAGCAATTGAAAAGTTGAAGGAATATCCCTGTGATGTAATGTTCCTCGACATTAACATGCCAGAAGCTACTGGTATTCAATTAGCGGAAGCTCTCCAGCATCTTAAATATCCCCCTGCAGTAGTATTTGTCACGGCTTATAGTGAATTCGCTCTCGATGCTTTCAAGGTTAATGCTATCGATTATTTGGTAAAGCCTGTTGAAACCGAGCGTTTGGCTCAGGCACTGGCTCGCGTCCGCGAACATGTAGTTTTACATGCAAAAGCTCAGAAAGCAGAACGCATTCCTGTGGAAAAGGGCGGCAAGAAAATTCTCATCAATATTGATGATATTCGCTACGTTATGGCTCGCGATGACTACGCCTATTTACAGACTGGCGCCGATCGTTTCTTCTCTACGGTGAGCTTGGCGCATCTAGAAAAAACCCTTGATGGTCACGGTTTCTTCCGTGTTCATCGTGGCTATTTGGTTAATCTTGCCTTGGTTAAGGAAGTGGAGCCGCAGTCTGGTGGAACGTTGCTTCTTACTCTTGATGGTGTAGATGACAAAATTCCTGTTTCGCGTCGCCGCGTTTCTTCATTGAAGAAAGCATTGGGGCTGTAAACGCGAAGCATTTAAACGGTTTATGCGTTAATACATACCAAAATGTTGCGGCAGTAATATCTTTACTGCCGTTTTTATTTTTACTATAGATTTGCAGATACCAAAAAGGTAAACACTAAAAGTTAATTTAGATAGTGAATGGGGTTTGCTCGATACTATGACATGTTCCGATAATGCTAATAATAATCAATCGTCTGTCTTTAAACGTGACATAGTTCTTTTCGACTTAGATGGAACGGTACTGGATACTCATGATGCAATTTTGGAGAGCATGCGTTATGCGACTCGTAAAGTATTAGGAAAAGTAATTCCCGACGAAGTATTGGTGGCAGAAGTGGGTCAGCCGCTGGTTACCCAGCTGCGCACACTAGCGCCTGACGAGGAAACTGCTCAAGAATTATTAGTGGCGTATCGTGCGCGCAATGAAAAAGACCTTGATCTAAAAACGGCCCCCTTTGATGGCATGGAGCAAGTAGTCCGCGCTCTTAAAGCTGAAGGATTTACCGTGGCAATTGTTACTTCAAAGCGCGAATCACTTGCCACAGCAAGCCTTCAAGCGTTTGGCTTATATGATCTTTTTGCACTGGTAAACGGAATGGAAAGCAGTAAAGGGCACAAGCCCAACCCCGATCCACTTCTTCAAGCAGCAAAAGATTTAGATGTTTGCATTGATCGCTGTTTGTATATTGGGGATAGTCCCTTCGATGTTCAGGCAGCTCATGCTGCTGGTATGCCTTGTGTTGGTGTAACCTGGGGAGGTTTTTTCGGAAAAGACGTTCTTGCCGAAGAATGTCCCACCCAATTAGTGGATACTCCCGAAGAGCTGTACGAAACAATTCGCCAGCTTGCACAGTGATACAATGGCAAAAGTGATTTTAGGCGCTTTTATAAAGTTTTTTCTGATGCAAAAGCAAGCATTAACAAGTAAGAGTTGGGCTTTGTGCCCTAGTGCTTAGGGTAAGCATTAAAGAACAATATAGATAAGGAAATGGTTATGGCTACTTCAGAAACTCCCCTTGTTGGTATCATTATGGGCTCCGAATCAGACATGGGAACTATGGAAGCTTGCATGAAGCAACTTGACGAATTTGGTATTCCCTATGAAGTCAAGGTTGCAAGTGCACATCGTAAGCCTGCATTAGTGCACGAATGGGCATCAAGTGCTGTTGAGCGTGGTATTCGCGTTATTATTGCGGCAGCAGGCAAGGCGGCTCATTTGGGTGGTGTTGTTGCAGCATACACTCCTTTGCCAGTTATTGCGGTACCTATGAAGACTAGCGATTTAGGTGGTCTTGATTCGCTACTTTCAATGGTGCAAATGCCAAGCGGCGTACCAGTCGCAACAGTTGCCATTAATGGCGCTAAGAATGCGGCAATTCTTGCAGTACAAATCTTGGGCACGGGAGATGAAGAGGCTCGTGTAAAAATTGAAAAGTTTAAGGCTGACATGGCCAAGGCTTAGTACAAAGTTTTTTCTTCTGCCCGAGTTCAAAGGCTTGTATATGTCTTTGAACTTGGGTGATTTTATTTAAGCGGACAAGAGCAGAGGTACACTCGTATGGCAAAAGAGTTTCTTACTGGAAACCAAGCATTTGCGCATGCCGCACTTGAAGCGGGAGTTCGTGTTTGTGCTGGATATCCTGGAACCCCTTCTTCGGAAGCTATTGAAACAATCGCCGCAGAACACACAGCTGGGCGAGCGGAAGGCGTTCATGTAGAGTGGTCAACTAACGAAAAAGCAGCATTGGAACTCTTGGCGGGTGCTGCTTATGCTGGTGCGAGAACCTTGTTTACTTGCAAACAGGTTGGTCTCAATGTTGCCAGCGATGCACTGATGTCGCTAAATTATGTGGGCGTTAAAGGCGGGACAATCCTTTATGTAGCAGACGATCCTGGCCCTATTTCTTCTCAAACCGAACAAGATACACGCCGTTTTGCGGCATTTGCCAAGGTTCCGGTATTCGACCCAGCTACTCCTGAACAGGGCTGCGAAATGATGGCAGCGGCTTATGATTTATCAGAGCGTTATAGTTGCCCTGTTATTATGCGTCCTACCACGCGTGTTTGCCATGCGTCTACGTTTGTGGAAGTGAAAGAGCATACAAAAGCCAAGAATCCTGAAGGTTTTGAAAAAGATTCTCGTTGGGTAATTTTTCCTAAACGTGCTTTTGAAGCGCATGATGAAATCAATACTCGTCTGCTCCAAATAGCAGCAGATTTTTCTGAAGACCCTCTGC